>Ga0180222_1000632_pt1 | contig 48635 bp, 55 predicted proteins | sample eDN5th37CKraftOP_FD_151336 | JGI IMG/M metagenome (GOLD analysis project Ga0180222, IMG submission 151336) | Enriched Organic Plus compost microbial communities from Emeryville, California, USA - eDNA 5th pass 37_C Kraft OP (version 2) (version 2) ...
GGGTCCCGAGCCGCCCGAGTGCGCGAGGTACGTTGCCCCACGCCCGCAGGCACGCCGCACCCGCTCCGCGATCAAGACGCCTCATGAGCGCGCCCCTCGTGAACGGGATGGCAAACAGTTTAAGGGCCGCTGGAAGGGGTGGGGAAAAGAATTTCTTCCTGAGCGGAAAAAGGCGTGCGTGCAATCACTTGCCTGGGAACAGCGGGCGGAGATTTTCCGTGCGCGTCATCCTTCGAGGGCCTCGCTTCGCGAGGCCACCTCAGGATGACGGATCAGCACGATAGGCGCTTCGGGACGACGAGCATGATTGTCCGCGTCGTTCCGGGATGACACGCGAGCCGCGATAGAGGATCAGCGTGCGGCGCGGACGGCGGGCTTGTCGAAGCGGGCGCGGTCGTGGGGGGCGTCGAAGTCCAGCTCGGGTCCGACGGGCACGATCCCGGTCGGATTGATCTTGCGGTGGCTCGCATAATAGTGGGTCTTGATGTGGCCGATGTTCACGGTCTCGGCGACGCCCGGCACCTGATAGAGATCGCGCAGATAATTGGAGAGGTTCGGGTAGTCGATGATGCGGCGCAGGTTGCATTTGAAGTGGCCGAAATAGACCGCGTCGAAGCGGATCAGCGTCGTGAACAGGCGCCAGTCGGCCTCGGTCAGCCGGTTGTCGACGAGATAGCGCTGCTCCGACAGCCGCTCCTCCAGCTTGTCGAGGGTGGCGAAGAGGTTGCGGAACGCTTCTTCATAGGCTTCCTGCGTCGAGGCGAAGCCCGCGCGGTAGACGCCGTTGTTCACCGTCTCATAGACAAGCGTGTTGATCTCGTCGATCTCGGGCCGCAGCTCGTTCGGATAATAGTCGGTGTGGTCGGACGTGAAGGCGTCGAACGCCGAATTCAACATGCGGATGATCTCGGACGACTCGTTGTTCACGATCGTCTTCTTCTGTTTGTCCCACAGCACCGGCACGGTGACGCGCCCCGTGTATTTCGGGTCGGCGAGGAGATAGATTTCCGAGAGGCGCGTTTTGCCTTCGACGGTGTCGGGGATGGCGCCGGGCGTATTGGAGAACACCCAGCCCTCGGCGCCCATGACCGCGTCCACGACCGAGACGGAGATCGCGTCTTCCAGCTTCTTCAGCTTGCGGAAGATGAGGGTACGGTGCGCCCAGGGGCAGGCGAGCGAGACATAAAGGTGATAGCGGCCGGGCTCGGCCTTGAAGCCCGCCTCGCCGGTAGGGCCGGCGGCGCCATCCGGCGTAACCCAGTTATGAAAGCGGGTGGCCTGGCGAACGAATCGCCCGCGGTCATCGTGATTGAAGAAGTCGTCGTGCCAGACGCCGTCGAGCAGGTGTCCCATGCCTAAACCTCAGTATCAGTAAGCCGATCGCGTGCCGAAAGTTGCATTGATATGGCGCTTTCGGGCGGTTTCCGCCACCGCCGCGCTTTCATGGATTCCTTAAACACGGCGTGATATCTCGCCCCATCGGCTTTCCGATATTCGGAATCGGAAAACCGATGGGGTTTATTGGCTTGACGCGTTTTCTACGGCGAACCGGGCTCCACTTCGCCGGAAAACGCTATAGCCTGGAGCGCCTGCGTGACCGACCTTTCTCTGCTGATCCTGCCCGAACAGCCCGACGACGGCCCGGCCATCGAGCGGCTCTATGAGCGTACGTTCGGGCCCGGCCGCTTCGCGCGGACGGCCTACCGTCTGCGCGAGAGTGTGCCGCACAAGCCGGAGCTCTCTTTCACTGCTCGCATCGGGACGCTGCTCGTGGGCTCGGTGCGGCTCACGCCGATCAGAGTCGGCGAAGCACCGGCGCTCCTGCTCGGGCCGCTTACCATCGAGCCGCCGTTCCGCGACCGCGGGATCGGCAGGGCGCTGATCGAGGCCTCGCTCAAGGCGGCGCGTGAGCGCGGCGCAAAGCTCGTTCTGCTCGTCGGCGACGAACCCTATTATGGGCGGATGGGATTCAAGAAGGTGGCGTACAAGCGCGTGGAGATGCCGGGGCCGGTCGATCCCGACCGCGTGCTGGTCGCGGAGCTTGAACCCGGCGCGTTCGAGGACGTCTCCGGCGCGGTGCGGCCGGATTTCGGCGCTGCCGGCTAAGGCGGATCACAAGACTTTCGTCAGGTATTGTGTTCTCCGCGCCCCGCCTTGAGCGCGCGACGCGCGGATTCAGCCGAATACAGCACGTCGACGGATCGCCACCATCGCTTCCAATCTTGCTCGTCCTGCAGGCGGCAATAATGAATCAGGAACTGAAGACGATGCGCACGGGATACCGGCCGTTGCAGCAAGGATGTCCGGAGGAAGCGTTCGAGCTCTTTCATCCTGTGCTGTTCGGTCAGTTCAGCCTGCCGCATTGTATCCAGGTCGACGATCTGAATCTGCCCGGCTGCATCCGCCACGAGGTTCGTCAGGCTGAGGTCGCGATGCAGGAAACCGTGCGATTGCAAACGTGCAACGAGTTCGGCCGCGCTTCGTGCCATGGAAAGCGAATTCCGGCGCTAGGCACGCAGTTCCGTCACGTCGGAGATCCTTTGCGTGACCAGGACGCTTTCGAACAATATGCCCGCCGTGCGCCGATGGCCGATCGCCACGGGTGTCGGCGTCGGCAGCTTCGCAGCCTCCAGCTGGAGGCCGCGCTCGAATGCATTTTGTGCCGGCGCTCTCCTGATTGACGTCTTCAGTAGCGTCGTTGCTCCCCGATAGACGTATCGCTTTACGAAGAATGACGATCGTTTGTGGACGCCGGAAGCCAGAAACTCGTGCGGATTGCGGAGGATCGCCCGCAAATACCGGTTCATGAATGACCGCCGAACGATCCATCGGAAGTTCTCTCCCTCAAACCATTGAAAATCGGGACCATAGGGTTGTTGTCCCAGCAGACAGACGTATCGCCAGGGAGAGCGGACGGGCCGCGAAGGCTTCGATGTCACGTCGTGTCCTGGATGTGGGGTCCCCCGCCCAACGCATCATAGGACGTTGGCGCGAAGACACCTGGAGTTTCCGAGGAGGCAAACGGGCAAAGCCGGGTGTTATTCCGGGACCGCGGGATCTGATTGCGTAAGGCGGCGCGCGAGAGGTTTTCGAAAAGGCGGCGTGTAAACGCATGGAACTCCCGCGTCCGGGAGAACTCAAATCCGGCGCGTTCGAGGGAGTCTCCGGGGCGGTAGGCCGGATTTCGAGGCTGCGGGCCCCGAAATCCGGAAGCAAACTCCAGGTTCCGGGGTGCCTCTTGTTGGGCAGTATGGGCGCCCCGGAATGACGAGTGAGGTTATGCCGCGACCTTCGAGCCGGCGGTCCTGGCTTCGATGAAGGCGAGCAGGTCCGCGTTGACCCGATCCTTCAGCGTGGTGCACATGCCGTGGGGCGCGCCTTCGTAGATTTTCAGCTGTGCGTTCTTGACGAGTTTCGACGACTTCATCGCGGAAGCGGCGATCGGCACGATCTGGTCGTCGTCGCCATGCAGGATCAGCGTCGGCACATCGAACTTCTTCAGGTCCTCGGTGGTGTCGGTTTCCGAGAACGCCTTGATGCAGAAATAGCAGGCCGGGAAACCGGCCATCATGCCTTGCAGCCAAAACGAGTTGCGCACGCCTTCGGAGACCTTCGCGCCGGGCCTGTTGTAGCCGTAGAACGGCAGGGTCAAATCCTTGAAGAATTGGGAGCGGTCAGCGACGACGCCGGCGCGGATGTCGTCAAACACGTCGATCGGCGTGCCTTCGGGATTATCGGGCGTCTTCAGCATCAGGGGCGGGATCGCGCCGATCAGGACGGCCTTGGCGACGCGCTTGGTCCCGTGACGGCCGATATAGCGGGCCACTTCGCCGCCGCCGGTGGAATGGCCGACGTGAACGGCGTCGTTCAGGTCGAGCGCCTCGACGAGTTCCGCCAGGTCGTCGGCATAGGTGTCGAGATCGTTGCCATGCCATGGCTGGTCTGAACGGCCATGGCCGCGGCGGTCGTGGGCGATGCAGCGGTAGCCGCGCGAGGCCAGAAAGAACATCTGGTCTTCGAAGGCATCGGCGCTGAGCGGCCAGCCGTGGCTGAAGACCACCGGCTGTCCCTTGCCCCAGTCGTTGTAATAGATCTTCGTACCGTCTTTGGTCGTGATCGTGGGCATGCTGAGTGCTCCTTCGTTGCGTATCAGCCCCCGATGCAGTTGCCCGACGGTGATCATGCGCGCCGGCTGCTAACCGAGTGAGGAAGCGGGTACGCGGATTTTCATCAACTTGGCGCCGACGCCAAGCAAGGACGCGCTCTTCGCGCGGATGCCGAAAAAATCAGCATGGCTTTTTTGAATCGGTGCGCGGCATCACGCGCGGGTGATGTCGCCGTTACAACAGAACTTCGCTGTATTGTCTTGCGGGTGGTCAGCGTCCCTCGCGCGCCCAGGCGGCGGCGACGGCGGCGAGCAGGATCAGAAGACCCGTGAGACCCGCGAACAGCGGGAAGAGGCCGATGCCGCGCACGACGCTCGCGTCACGCAGATGCAGGCCGATCCAGTCCGGTCCGGCGAAGCGTTCGCCCGAGCGCACGCCGACCACGCGCGGGGCGGTCTGCCCGAGATCGGCGAGGCGCAGCACGCCGCCGCCGGTGGCGCTCGCGAGCGGCGCGAGCACGTCTCGCGTGCTCGTCACTTCGGCGTATTCGCGCGGGTTGATGGGACCGACATTGACGAGCGCCGTGAGCTCGCCGTCGGTTGCGCGCCACAAGCCGAATTCGTTGGCCTCGGTGCCGGCGCGGAAGATGCCGGGCTCGGCCGGCTGAAGCTCTACAGTGCGCGTCGCGCCGGAGGGCGTGGTCACCGTCACCGGGCGCGCGGCATCTTGCATCGTGCGGCGTTCGACCAGGAGCTCGCGGCCCTGCGCCTGCAGGACGAGGCGCTCTTCCTCGAGGTCGGGCTGCTTCATCAGCCAGTGCGAGAGCTTGCGCAGCAAATCGAGGTGCGGGCCGCCGCCCTGGAATCCGCGCGCCCACAGCCAGATGTGGTCGGACAAGAGGAGCGCCACACGGCCGTCGCCCTCGCGGCCGAGGACGAGCAGCGGTGCGTCGTTCGGGCCGCTCATGATCGTGGTGCCGTTGCTGTCGACGTTGGCGTTGACGGCGCGGAACCAGTTGCTCCAGTGCGGCGGATCGGACTCCGAGCCCGGCAGCGCGCGGGTGACGGGATGGCGCTTGCCGAGCTCCGTCAGCTTCGCGCGATAGCCGCCCTCGGCGACGTTGCCGGTCGGCTGCGCGGGCAGGATCGATTCCAGCGGCGAGCGGTAGATCGAATTGGTGCCGGCGAATTCCGCGCCAGCGGCGACGAGGATGGCGCCGCCCTCGCGCACGTAGCGGACGATGTTGTCGAAGTAGATGAGCGGCAGCACGCCCTGCTGCGTGTAGCGGTCGAAGATGATCAGGTTGAAATCCTTGATCTTCTGCTGGAACAGCTCGCGCGTCGGGAAGGCGATCAGCGACAACTCGTTGATCGGCGTGCCGTCCTGCTTCTCGGGCGGACGCAGAATGGTGAAGTGGACGAGATCGACATTGGCGTCGGACTTGAGCAGGTTGCGCCAAGTGCGCTCGCCGGAATGCGGCTCGCCGGAAACGAGCAGCACGCGCAGCTTTTCGCGCACGCCTTCGATGGTGAGGGCGGCGCGGTTGTTCAGCGGCGTGAGCTCGCCATCGAGCGGCGACGCCTCGATCTCGACGATGTTGGGGCCCGCGTGGGTGATCTCGACCGGGATTTCCGTTTGCGTGCCGGCGATCACGGTGGCGCGGGCGACCGTTTCGCCGTCGCGGCGGACGGTGACGTCGACCGGCGCGCGGGGCGGTGCGCCTTCGTCCTCGATGCGATAGCCAATGGTCTGGCGCTGGCCGACGATGCCGAAACGCGGGGTCGCGGTCAGCACGACGCGGCGGTCGCGTTCGCCTTCGTGGCCGGTGATCAGCGCGTGCACCGGTGCGTTGAAGCCGAGGAGGGAGGGCGCGGGTACGTCATGCACGCGGCCGTCGGTGACGAGCACGGCGCCCGCGACGCGATCCGGCGGGACGTCCGCGAGCGCCGCGCCGAGCGCGGCAAAGAGGCGCGTGCCGTCTCCTTCGTTGTCGCCCGCGCTTTCGACGATGCGCAGTTCGAGGCCCGGAATGCGCTCGAGCCGCTCGACGAGCGCGGCGCGGGCGGCGTCGGTCGTGTCCGTGCGGTCACCGAAGCGCTGGCTCGCGCTGCGGTCGAGGACGAGGGCGGCGACCATGGGCAGCGGCTCGCGGTCCTCGCGGGTGAGCGAAGGATTGGCGAGCGCGAGCAGGCCGAGCGTGAGCGCGATCGCGCGAACAAGAGCGCCGCGGGTGCGGGTGATGAGCGGGAGCAACGCGACGACGAGCGCGATCACGGCCGCGCCGATCAGCACGGGCATCGAGACAAGCGGATCGAAGGCGATGCCGAAGTTCATTGTTGATCCAGAACTTCATTGCGCGTTCGCGGCTCCACCTCTCCCCAGCGGGGAGAGGTCGGCGCTCGAACGAAGTGAGCGAGCCGGGTGACGGGGGTCGGCCGTGCCGTATCGCTTTGGCCGTTCCCCCTCACCCCGTGCGCGTAAGGCTCGCGTCGCTCTGCTCGCTCGCCAACGCGCACGGCCCTCTCCCCCGAGGGGAGAGGGGACAGAGAGATGATGTTGCGAGCGGTCATTGCCCGAGCCTTTCGAGCAGTGCCGGTATATGCACCTGGTCGGCCTTGTAGTTGCCGGTGAGCACATACATCACGATGTTCACGCCAGTGCGGAACGCGAATTCACGCTGGCGCGGATCGCCGGGTACGAGCGGCAGGAGCGGCTGGCCGTCGCCGCCGACAGCCCAGGCGCCGGCAAGATCGTTCGAGGTGATCATGATCTGCGAGACCCCGTCGCCGGCGCGGGCGGGGCGGGCCTCCTGCTCCTCCGGCGCGGTGGGAAGCGCCTCCACCCAGAGCGTGCCGCCCGCGTAGCGACCGGGGAAGTCGCGCAGGAGATAGAAGGATTTCGTCAGCACGTGATCGCGCGGCACGGGCTCCAGTTCGGGGATGTCGAGGGCCGCGAGAATTTCGCGCAGCTTGGCGAGGCCGGGGGTTACTTCGTTGGTGCGGCCGGGAATGCCGCTATAGGCGTCGCGCGTGTCGAACAGGATGGTGCCGCCCTGCTTCATGTAGGCGTCGACGCGGGCGAGCGTCTCGGCATTCGGCACCGTAGCGGCGGGCACGATCGGCCAATAGAGCATCGGGAAGAACGAGAGCTCGTCGCGTGCGATGTCGACGGCCATCGGCTCGGCGGGCTCGAGCGCGGTGCGCTGGGCGAGGAAGACGGACAGCCCTTCGAGCCCCGCGTGGCTCAATTCGTCGACTTCGGTATCGCCGGTGCGGACATAAGCAAGGCGCGTCTGCAGGGACGCCTGCAGGGCGAAGTCCAGTTGCGCCTGCGTCATTTCCTGCGCGTGCGCATGGTCGCCGGCGGCAGCGATGGCGATGAAGAAGACGAGTGCCGCCGCGGCGTGGCGGCGGGCGAGGCGCGCAAGGCCACCGGCGAGCAGGAAGATGATGAGCGTGTCGAGGGCGAGCAGCGTGAAGGCGCCGGAGAGGAATCCGGCGCGCAGATCGAGCGGCTCGCCGCGGCTGTAGGGCTCGACGCGGCCGCCGAGCGGGCCGAGGTCGAGCGGCTTCAGGCGATCGTCGGCGGCGAGCGCGTTGACGGCGACGAGTCCTTCCGGCGGCCCGTAGAAGCCGGGCGGATGATCGGCGACGGCGCGGCCGCTGAAGTCAGCGGGGATCGGGCGCGCGGTCGGGCCCGGCGCGGTGAAGGCGCCGAAGCCGTCGAGCAGGCGCGACGGCGCGATCGTCGGCGCGGGGCCGTGTTCCTCGACGCCGGTCTTCTCGGTGGCAACGGCGCCGGAGCCGGCGAGCGCGATGATTCGGCGCAGCATCTCCACGAAGCTGCCGGAAATCGGCAGGTTCGACCAGGCGGTGTCGGCGGTGACGTGGAACAGCACGACGAGGCCGCGTTCGCGCGGAACGGCGGTGACGAGCGGCGTGCCGTCGGCGAGCGAGGCCCAGGTGCGCTCCATCAGGAGTCCGTCGGGCTCAGCGAGCACCTGCCGCTGCACGAGCACGTCGTCCGGCACTTTTAGATCGCGGAACGGGCCTTCGGCGGCGAAGCTGCCGAGCTTCTGCGGCTGATCCCAGGAGAGCGAGCCGCCGAGCACGCGGCCGCCGCGGCGGAGCTTCACGGGTACGAGGTCGTCGTCGGCCGCGGCCAGGCGCGGGCCGGCGAAGCGCACGAGCACGCCGCCGTCCTCGATCCAGCGGACGAGCCGCTCGCGCGCCGGGCCGACGATGTTGCCGACATCGGAAAGCACGATCACCGGCAGGCGCTGGTCAATGAAGCGCTCGATCGCGGTGGTGGGCGCGGTGCCTTCGGCGAGGCGCACGTCGGCGAACGGGCCGAGCGCACGCGACAGATAATAAGTAGGCGCAAGCAACGGCTGCGCGGTGTCGGCGGTGGCGCCGGAAACGAGCCCGACCGTGCGGCGACGCCAGCGCTTGTCGAGGAGTTCAACGGCGCCCGCGGAACGCTCGCCGACGATTTCCAGGCGCGCGATGTCGTTGCGGATTTCGACGGGCAGGTCGAAGCGCGCTTCGGTCTCGGTTTCGGTGCCCGTGAAGGAGAATTCCGCGTCGCCGAGCGACAGGCCGCGCAGGTCGCGCGCACGGACGATGCCGGTCGCGGGCGCGGATGGATCGGCGCGCAATACTTTGACGGTGAGGCTCGCGGCGGCATTGTCGGCGGCGGTGATGGCGCGCGGGCCTTCGATGCCGCCGGTCACAACGGTGACGCGGCCCGGCGCGATCTGGTTCAAAGCGGCGACGAATTTTCCGCCGTCGCCGAGATCGACGCCGTCGGACAGCCAGATCACCGATGCGTCGGGCACGGTGCGGAGCAATCGTGTGAGCGGCAGGAGGATGTCGTTGCGGTCGGGCGTGTGCGGGGCGGGCGCGAGCAGCCGCAGCGCGTCGCGCGCTTCGCCCGGGCGTTGGAGCGAGACTTCCTTCGGCGGCGCGCCGGTCGCGAGCACGGCGATGCCGCGGCCTTCGGCCTCGGCGCGGCTGGCGATCGCCTCGGCGCTTGCGATGCGCTCGTCCCATTGCGCGGCGGCGGTCCAGCCGCTGTCGACGATCAGCGCGATCGGCCCGCCGGGAAGGGAGCCTGCGGCCGGCGGATTCCAGATCGGGCCGGCGGCGGCGATGATGATGAGCGCCGCCAAGAGCAGGCGCAGCGCGGTCAGCCACCACGGCGTGCGAGAAGGCGTCTCTTCTTTCGGCTCGATCTCGAAGAGAATGCGTGTCGGCGGAAACGCGATGCGGCGCGGGCGGGGCGGGATCAGCCGCAAGAGCCACCACAGGACCGGCAGTGCCAGCAGGCCAAGCAGAATGAGCGGTGACGTGAAGGCGAGAGGGAGGCCGGCGATCATAAAGCGGCCTCGACGGCGTTCTGCGCTGCCGGTTGCGCCTTCGGGAGGGCATCCAGCGACGCGCTCATTCTCGCATGCAAGGACAAAAGGATCTCGCTGGCCGGGCGGCTGGTACGGTGGATCGCGAAGCTCCAGCCCAGGCGCCTTGCTTCGGCGCGGATGGCGGATCGGTGCAGCGCGACGCGCTGGATGTAATCGGCGGCCCAGGCTTCGGCGCGGCCGACCGTGATCGAGCCCGCGCCCTCCGGCTCCTCGAACTCGATGCGGCCGGAGTAGGGGAAGGTTTCCTCGGCGGGATCGACGATCTGCACGATGTGGCCGCCGGCGCCGTTGGCGCCAAGACGCGCGAGCGTAGCCGTCACTTCCGTGGTCGGGCTCCAGAAGTCGCCGAGCAAGACGATCTCGTCGCGCGGGCCGGGAGCGAAGGCAGGCGGCAGGCTCGGCGGCGATCCGGCGAAGTGGACGATGGTGTCGGCCATGCGCTCGATCACGGCGCGGCTCGCGGTCGGGCGCAGGATACCGGGAATGCCGACGCGTTCGCCCCCGCGCACGAGCAATTCACCCAGCGCAAAGGCGAGCACGAGCGCGCGGTCGCGCTTGGTGGCGGTCGCGTCCTTCGACATGAAGACCATGGACGGCGAGCAATCGGGCCAGATCCAGACCGTGTGTGCGGCTTCCCATTCGCGCTCACGCACGAACAGGAGGTCGTCGCGCGCGGAGCGGCGCCAATCGACGCGGGTCGCGGGTTCGCCGCCGACGAAGCGGCGGTACTGCCAGAAATTCTCGCCGGGGCCGGCGCGGCGGCGGCCGTGCACGCCATGATAAACGGAGGCCGCCACCCGCCGCGCCTCGAGCACAAGGCGCGGCATCGCGGCGACGAGTTGCGCCGCGCCGTAGGCGCTCTGGCGAACTTCGCCGGCAGCCTCGCGCATGGTGGCGGGATTGTCGGCCACGGCTTTAGCCAAGCCTCGCCTTCAGACGGCCGATCACGCCGTTGATCGTCTCGCCGTCGGCGCGCGCCGCGTAGGTGAGCGCCATACGGTGCTTCAGGACAGGTTCGGCGAGGGCGATCACGTCATCGACCGACGGCGCGAGGCGTCCGTCGAGGAGCGCGCGGGCGCGCACGGCGAGCATCAACGCCTGGCTCGCGCGCGGGCTCGGGCCCCAGGCGATCTGCTGCGTGAGCTCGCCGTTCGCGTCGCCGGGACGCGCGGAACGCACGAGGGTGAGGATCGCTTCCACCACGGAATCGCCGACGGGAATGCGGCGCACGAGGCGCTGGGCCGCCATCAGATCTTCGGCGCTCATGGCCTGGCGCGGCTTCGTCTCTTCGACGCCGGTAGTATCGAGCAGGATATGACGCTCGGCGTCGCGGTCCGGATAGTCGACGTCGATCTCCATGAGGAAGCGGTCGAGCTGCGCTTCGGGAAGGGGATAGGTGCCCTCCTGCTCGATCGGGTTCTGCGTCGCGAGCACGTGGAAGGGGCGCGGCAGGTCGTGGCGCTGGCCGGCGATCGTCACATGATATTCCTGCATCGCTTGCAGGAGCGCGGACTGCGTGCGCGGGCTTGCGCGATTGATCTCGTCGGCAAGCAGCAGCTGCGCGAACACCGGGCCACGGAGGAAGCGGAAAGCGCGCTTGCCACTCTGGCCTTCCTCCAGCACTTCCGAGCCGACGATGTCGGACGGCATCAGGTCCGGGGTGAACTGGATGCGGCGCGCATCGAGGCCGAGCACCGTGCCCATAGTGTCGACGAGCTTCGTTTTGGCGAGACCGGGGACGCCGACAAGTAATGCGTGGCCGCCCGCGAGCACGGTGATGAGCGCGCGTTCGACGACCGTCTCCTGGCCGAAGATGACGGCGCCGATGGCGGCGCGGGCGGTGCGGACGCTCGCCGCGGTCTGCTCGGCGGCGCGGACGATCGCCTGGTCGAGGCTTTCAAGGTTCTCGTTCTTTGCGGTCGGCATCCGGTCCTCCGGTCAGGCCAAGGGCGTTTCGCCGGCCCGATTCAGTTGCAGTAAATTCTTCACACGAAACTCCGCCAGTCCGTCGCAATCAAGGCAAATCCTGTGCCGGCCATGCACGGGGCGTTGAGCTAGGCTATCTTTGAATTTGCTAGGCTTTCAGGCTGCTCCATCACGAAGTCGCGAGCCGCGAGATTGTTGCATGGGTAAGGTCGAACCAAGGGGGCTCGAATCGCTCGCCGCCGCGCTCGGCACGCGGCGCGAGCCGCCGCCCGTGCACCTATGGAATCCGCCGTTTTGCGGGGACATCGACATGCGGATCGCGGCCGATGGAACTTGGCACTATCAGGGCAGTCCGATCGGCCGGGCGGCGATGGTGCGCCTCTTCGCCTCGGTCCTGAAGCGCGAGGACGGCCGCTACTTTCTGGTGACGCCGGTGGAGAAGCTCGGGATCACGGTCGACGACGCGCCGTTTCTCGCGGTCGAGATGGAAACCGCGGGCGCGGGCGAGGCGCGAACGCTCGTCTTCCGCACGAATGTCGACGATGTCGTGCGCTGCGACCGCGAGCATCCGTTGCGTTTTGAGATGGAAGCGGAGACCGGCGGCCTCAAGCCGTATCTGCATGTGCGGCGCGATCTGTGGGCGCTCGTCACGCGCTCGCTCTTTTTCGATCTCGTGGCGCTCGGCGAAACGCGCAGCGTGAACGGGCATGCGTTGTTCGGCATCGCGTCGGCGGGCGCGTTCTTTCCGATGGCGCCGGCGGAAGCGGTGGCGCCATGAACGGCCGCGACCGAAACGAGACCGCGCTCGCGCACACGGAGCCGGTGCTGGATTTCGTGCGGCGCGCACGCGCGCGGCTCTCGCAGGAGGTGCCGCAGATCGCGACCGATCCGGCGGTGATGCCGCCGAGCGGTGAACATATGGTGACGCCGGGCATCGTGAGGATCGTGGAGAAGATCCCATCGCGTCCGGCAGCCGTGCTCATTCCGGTGGTGGCGCGTGACGAACCGACGGTGCTGCTCACGCAGCGCTCGGCTTCGCTCTCGACGCACGCCGGACAAATTTCATTTCCGGGCGGCAAGCTCGACCCGACAGACCCCGATCCGCTGGCGACGGCGTTGCGCGAGGCGCACGAGGAAGTGGGGCTCGACCCGGGCTTCGCCGACCCGCTCGGGTTTCTGGAGCCGTATCTTTCCGGCACGGGCTTCCGGATCGTGCCGGTGGTGGCGCTGGTCTCGCCCGCGTTCGAGGTCAAGCTCAATCCGGCGGAGGTTGACGAGGCCTTCGAAGTGCCGCTCGATTTCCTGATGACGCCGGAGAATCACGCGCGCCACAGCCGCGAATGGAAAGGCATTCGCCGCAGCTTCTATGCAATGCCCTATGGCGAGCGCTACATCTGGGGCGTCACGGCCGGAATCCTCCGCGTCCTCTACGAGCGGCTCTATCGCTGATGGCACGCACGGCACTCACCCAGCTCCTGCTTTTTCTCGCGCCGTTCGCGGTCTATGCGATCGTGCTCTACGCGACGCGGCGCGACGCGCGCGAGAAGGAGCATTGGCCGGCAAAGACCCTGATCGTGCTTGCGGTCGCCGGCAGCGTGCTGTTCGTGGGCGGGCTTCTCTATCTTGCGCATTTCGGCGGCGCGCCGACCAGCGGCGTCTATGAGCCGGCGCGGATCGAAAACGGCAAGCTCATTCCGGGCCGGATCAAATGAGCGGACGCGAAGCGCCGGTGTTCACGCGCGAGCGGGCGCCTTGGCTTGGCGGCGGGCCGCTGGCGCGGCTTTTGGCGGTACTCGACGCGGACGGCGAGGAGGCGCGCGTCGTCGGCGGCGCGGTGCGCAACACGCTGCTCGGAATCGCGCCGGGCGACATCGACGTGGCAACGACGGCGTTGCCGGAGGTCGTGGTGCGGCGGGCGGCGGCGGCGGGCTTTCATCCGGTGCCGACGGGGATCGACCACGGCACGGTCACGGTCGTCGTCAACGACGTGCCGTTCGAGGTGACGACGCTGCGGCAGGACATCGAGACCGACGGGCGGCACGCGGTCGTTCGTTTCGGCCGCGACTGGAAGGCGGATGCCGAACGGCGCGACTTCACGATGAACGCGCTGTTCGTCTCCCGCGACGGGCGGGTGATCGATTTCGTCGGCGGGCTCGAAGACATCGCGGCGCGGCGCGTGCGTTTTATCGGCGATCCGGCGACGCGGATCGCGGAAGACTATCTGCGGGTGCTGCGCTTCTTCCGCTTTCACGCGGCCTATGGCGCGGGTGCGCCGGACGCGGCGGGACTGGCCGCCTGTATTCGCGCGCGCGAGCGGCTCGACCAGCTTTCGCGCGAGCGGGTGCGGGTCGAGATCATGAAGCTCATGGTCGCGGCGCGGGTGAGCGAGACGGCGGAGGTGATGTCGGACTCCGGCATCCTCGTCCAGATCCTCGGCGGCGTGCCCGATCTTGCCGCGCTGCGCGCCATGGCGGCGATGGAAGCGGCGCTGGCCTTGACCGCCGATCCGGTGCGGCGGCTGGCGGCGCTCGGGGTGCGCGTCGTCGAGGACGCGCTGCGGCTGCGGGAGCGCCTGCGGCTTTCGAACGACGAGGCGCGGCGGCTGCGCGCGATGTCGGAGAAGTGGTGGCAGATCGGGCCGGAGATGGGGCCGGTGGCGCGGCGCGCGGTGCTCTACCGGATCGGGCCGGAGAATTATCGGGATCGCGTGTTGCTTGCATTTTCCCGTTCGGGTGCAGGCGTCGGCGATGCGGGCTGGCGCGAGTTGCTGGCACTGCCGGCGAATTGGGAGGCGCCGAAGTTTCCACTCGCCGCCAAGGACTTCATGGTGCGCGGAGTCGAAAAAGGGCCGCTTCTGGGTGCGGCCCTCGCCATCGCCGAAGAATCGTGGATCGTCTCGGGTTTCCCGGCCGAGCCGACGGCGCTCGATGCGATCGCCGACCAGGCGATCAAGTATGCGCGAGAGGGTGCGACGCCGGAGAAACAATGAGTGCGGTTTCCGCGTATTCGCTTTCGTAACAACGAAGGCGAGGGGAGAAGGGCATGCGGCGGTTCTGGCGCGGGCTGATGATCTTTCTGTTCGGCGGGCTCCTCGGCACGGGGTTCGGCTTCGCGCTCGGCATCGTCTTCTTTCCGTATCTTTTTCCGCCGCCGCCGGCGGTCGAGCAACTGACCGAGGCGGATCGCACGGCGCTCATCGCCAGCGGCAATTTCGTCCATGCTGATCCATCTGACCCGGTGCACTATGGGAGCGGCAAGGTGAGCGTCTATGAGAAGACGGTGTTTCTGGAGTCCGACTTCGAGGTGGGGCCGGGGCCGAAGTATCACGTCTATCTGGTGCCGAAGGAAAACATCCGCAGCTCCGACGACGTGAAGGGGACGATGCTCGTCGATCTCGGGCGGTTGCGCTCATTCCAGGGCAGCCAGCGCTATCCGATTCCGGACGGCGTCGACCTCAAGCAATACGCGAGCGTCGTGATCTGGTGCGAGGCGTTCGGTGTCCTGATCTCGCCCGCAGACCTCAAACCGGCCGGCTAGTCGCTTGGCCGGCGTCCTTCTGCAGTTCTCGCTCCTTCAACTCGGGCTCGTCGCGGGGGCGGCGGTGTTCGCGTCGGTCGTGGGCGGCATCGCCGGCTACGGCACCGGGCTCCTCCTGCCGGTTGTGCTTGTGCCGATCATCGGGCCGGAGCCGGTCGTGCCGGTCATGGCGATCGCGTCACTGCTTATCAATGTGAGCCGCGTTGCCGCCTTCCGTGCGGCGATCGAGTGGCGGCGGACGCTCGTTGTGCTGGCGACGGCGGTCCCGGCCTGCGTGCTCGGCGCCTGGTTCTATACGCGGCTGTCGACCGCGGGCACGCAACTCGTGATCGGCGCATTCCTGGTCGCGAGCGTCCTACTGCGGCGTTTCCTCAAGGCGCGCGATCTGCGGCTTGGAGAAGGCGGGCTTGCCGCGGGCGGCGCCGGCTTCGGCGCGATCACCGGGACGGCGCCCGGGACGGGCGTGATTCTGATCTCGCTCCTGATGGCGTCGGGCCTCGGCGGGGCGGCGGTGATCGCGACGGATGCGGCGATCTCGGTGATCGTCCATCTCGTGCAGGTGCTCGTGTTCGGCGTCGCCGGCGTGATCGATGCGCGGGTCGCTGCGATCGCCCTGCTCATCGGCGCCTGCTCGGTGCCGGGCGCCTTTCTCGCGCGCAACATCGTGGGGCGGATGCCGGTGCGGCTGCACGCGGCGATTCTCGACGGAGTGGTGCTCCTCGGCGGAGCGATGATGGTCGCGAGCGCGTTACGTTAAGGCCACTTCACCACCGGCGGCAGCGAGGAGAGGATCGAGTCCACGTTGCCGCCGGTCTTGAGGCCGAAGATCGTGCCGCGGTCGTAGAGCAGGTTGAACTCGACGTAGCGGCCACGGCGGACGAGTTGCTCGTCGCGCTCTTCCTCGCTCCAGGGGGTTGCGAAGTTGCGGCGCACGAGCTCGGGATAGACCTCAAGAAACGCGAAGCCCACTTCGCGGACGAAGGCGAAGTCGGCCTCGAAGTCGTTGCTGTCGTGCCAGTCGAAGAAGATGCCGCCGATGCCGCGCGGCTCGTTGCGGTGCTTCAGTAAGAAATAGTCGTCGCACCACTTCTTGTATTTCTCGTAGGGCGCGACGGCGGCGTGGCGGTCGCACGCAAACTTCATGGCGGCGTGGAAGACCTGCGTGTCGGGGTCGTCCTGCGTACGGCGCGCATCGAGCATGGGCGTGAGATCGGCGCCGCCGCCGAACCAGGCCTTGGTCGTCACGATATGGCGCGTGTTCATGTGCACGGCCGGCACATGCGGATTGCGCGGGTGCACGATCAGCGAAATGCCGGATGCCCAGAAGCGCGGGTCCTTTTCGGCGCCGGGAATCTCCTTGCGGAATTCGGGCGCGAATTCGCCGTGCACGGTGGAGGCGTGCACGCCCGCCTTCTCGAACAGGCGTCCGTGCAGCATGGCCATCTCGCCGCCGCCGCCGGGTTTGCCGGTATGGTCGGTGCGCTCCCAGGGCGTGCGCACGAAGCGCCCGGGCGTGTCCCCGTAGAGTTCGGCCGGCGCGTCGTCCTCGAGCTTCTCGAGGGCGGCGCAGATGTTGTCACGAATCTCCTCGAACCAGGCGCGGGTGCGCGCCTTGCGCATATCGATATCGCGGGGAAGTCCAATGCGACGAACGGCGGGCTCAGCCATCCGGAAACCCTCCAGTCTGGCGCAGCGCCTCGCCGACCACCATGGCCAGGCTGACTGCGACATTCAAGGAGCGCAGGTGCGCCCGTATCGGTACTCGCACGCGAACGTCCGCAGCCTGATGCACTGTGTCAGGGACACCGGACGATTCGCGGCCACATAGGAGTATGTCATTTGCACGAAATTCGACGTCTGAACAATAACGGACTGCTGCCTTGGTCGTCAGCAGCACGAGCCGCCGCTGCTCGCGCCGCCGCCATTCCTCGAAAGCGGCGAAATTGACGTGGTTTTCCAGCGTGGCGTGATCGAGATAGTCGAGGCCCGCGCGCCGGAACGCGCGCTCGGTGGTGGGGAATCCCGCCGGTCCGATGAAATGCACGGGAATGCCGAGGCAGGCTCCGAGCCGCAGGATGGTGCCCGCGTTCTGGGGAATATCCGGTTCATAAAGCGCGATCGCCAGGGTCATCTTTTCCCACCGCTTGGGCGCGCGAAACACCGTGCATTCGCGGGCCAAAAGTCCGGGGTGCATGACGGAGTGCCGCAGCCGGTCCGCTGGACAACCCGGGGCAACGATGTAATTAGATGCTTTCGAAATGGGCGCCAAACCCGCGCCGCGAGCGGCTAACTTGTGCTCCGCCAGCCTCGCGGCGATGCGTGTTGCGTAGTGGCGCCCCTGGTATCCGCTGGGGACAAGGACGGAACCGTGGCGACAGCGACTGCCGGAACTACCCGACGCGATTTTCTTTATATTGCCACCGCTGCGGTCGGTGCCGTCGGCACCGCTGCCGCGGTCTGGCCGCTGATCCACCAGATGAATCCGGACGCCTCGGTGCTGGCGCTCGCTTCCACGGAAGTGGACCTCTCGCCGATCGCCGAGGGCCAGATCGTCACCGTGAAGTGGCGCGGCAAGCCCGTGTTCATTTCGCACCGGACCAAGAAAGAGATCGACGAGGCGCGCGAGACGCCGCTCTCGCAATTGCCCGATCCGCAGCCCGACCAGGCGCGGGTGAAAGAGGGGCACGATCAATGGCTCATCGTGGTCGGCGTCTGCACGCATCTCGGCTGCGTGCCGCTCGGGCACCAGGGCGACTACGACGGCTGGTTCTGTCCGTGCCACGGATCGCATTACGACACGTCCGGCCGCATTCGCCGTGGCCCGGCGCCGGCCAATCTCGAAGTGCCGCCGTACGAATTCGTGTCCGATACGTCGGTCCGAATCGGATGAGAAAAAGGGGCGGGGGCCAAGCCTGATGAGCGGACACGGAACCTTTCAACCGCAGAACAAGGCGCTCGCCTGGTTCGAACGCCGGCTGCCGGTGTTCGGGCTTCTGCATTCCTCCTTCGTCGCCTATCCGACGCCGCGCAACCTGAACTACTGGTGGACGTTCGGCGGCATCCTCACCGTCATGCTGGTGGTGCAGATCGTCACCGGCATCGTGCTGGTGATGCACTTCTCGCCGACGGCGGCGGGCGCGTTCGATTCCATCGAAAAGATCATGCGCGACGTGAACTATGGGTGGCTGCTGCGCTACGTGCACGCCAACGGCGCGTCCATGTTCTTCCTCGCCGTTTATGTCCACATCTTCCGCGGTCTTTATTACGGGTCCTACAAGGAGCCGCGCGAGGTGCTGTGGATTCTCGGTGTCATCATCTTCCTGCTGATGATGGCGACGGCGTTCATGGGCTACGTGCTGCCGTGGGGCCAGATGAGCTTCTGGGCGGCGACCGTCATCACCAATCTGTTCTCGGCCATTCCGCTCGTCGGCAACGCGATCGTGACGTGGCTGTGGGGCGGCTACTCGGTGGACGAGCCGACGCTGCAGCGCTTCTTTGCGCTGCATTATCTGCTGCCGTTCGTGATCTTCGGCGTCGTGCTGCTGCACGTCTGGGCGCTGCACGTCGTCGGCCAGAACAATCCCGACGGCATCGACGTGAAGTCGAACAAGGACACGGTGCCGTTCACGCCGCACGCGACGGTGAAGGACAGCTTCGGCCTGATCTGCTTCTTCATCCTGTTCGCGTGGTTCGTGTTCTATATCCCGAACTACCTCGGGCATTCGGACAACTACATCCCGGCGAATCCGCTGCAGACGCCGGCGCATATCGTGCCGGAGTGGTACTTCCTGCCGTTCTACGCGATCCTGCGCGCGATCCCGTCGAAGCTCGGCGGCGTGATCGCCATGTTCGGCTCGATCGCGCTCCTCGTGTTCGTGCCCTGGCTCGATACCTCGAAGGTGCGGTCGGCGCGCTACCGGCCGCTGTACCGTCAGTTCTTCTGGATCCTGCTGCTTGTCTGCATCGGGCTCGGTTATCTCGGCGCCAAGCCGCCGGAGGGCGGCTACGTGATCGCGGCGCGGATCCTCACCGCCTACTACTTCATCCACTTCCTGGTGATCCTGCCGCTGCTCGGCTACATCGAAAAGCCGAAGCCGCTGCCGGCTTCGATTTCGGAGTCGGTGCTGAAGAAGCATGGGGGTGCCCCTGCCGCCGCCGGCGCAGTGCGGTCGCCGGACCGCAACGGTTGAGGGGACGTCCGATGCGCAAGCTTACCGTTGCTCTCACGCTCGCCGCGACCGTCATGGCCGCTCCCGTGTTCGGGGCGGAGGAAGGCCACACGCCCGAGCGGCTGTCGTGGTCGTTTGCCGGTCCATTCGGCCTGTTCGACCGCGCGCAACTGCAGCGCGGATTCAAGGTCTATCGGGAAGTCTGCTCGACCTGTCACAGCCTGAAATACGTGGCTTTCCGCAACCTCGCGCAGCCGGGCGGGCCCGGCTTCTCGGAAGCGCAGGCTCGTGCGATCGCCGCGGAATATCAGATCACGGACGGCCCCGACGACTCGGGCGAGATGTTCGAGCGGCCGGGCCGCCTGTCCGATCATTTCCCGTCGCCCGACGCCAACGAGCAGGCGGCGCGGGCGCGCTTCGGCGGCGCGTTGCCGCCGGATCTGTCGGTGATCGCGAAGGCGCGCAGTTACGAGAGCGGGCTTGCGATCGGACTGCTGGATTTCTTCCGGCAGTATCAGGAGCATGGCGTCGACTACATCCATGCGCTGCTGACGGGCTATGAGGATCCGCCGGCGGGCGTGAAGCTCGAGGCCACGCAAGCCTGGAACCGCTATTTCCCCGGCAACCGCATCGCGATGGTGCCGCCGCTTTCGGACGGACAGGTGGAATACACCGACGGCTCGCCGCAGACGGTCGATCAATACGCGCGCGACGTCGCCGCATTCCTCGCCTGGGCGGCGGAGCCGCACATGGAAGCGCGCAAGCGCATCGGCTTTCAGGTAATGATCTTCCTGATCGTGCTTGCCGGGCTGCTCTACTTCACGAAGAAGAAAGTCTGGGCCGACGCGCACGCCTAGGGCGCGAACCCCGCCTGCATCAGAAATTGGCGCGCCGCCGGAATCGCCGTTCCGGCGGCGTGACTTTTTGCGCGGCTAGACACGCATCCCGCCCATGAACAACCCGAAGCCGATCAGGCGCAGGACCGCGACGGTCCCCCAGACGATGATCACGAACAGGATCGAGGCGGGGATCGCCGCGAGTGCGATCTTCAGGAGGACGCCCACCAGCCGCCAAAAGGGAATACGGACATCGACGACGGTGACCTGATTTCCGGGCTCGGGCATGGCTTTGCTCCCTCATTGCCTTCGGGGCGATGGTCCGACACATTGCGGTTCCCGGCAATGACGACCGGCCAAGGATCTCCATGGTTCAACCCGACGTGCTCGATCTGCGTTCCTATGTCCGGACCATTCCGGACTATCCGAAGCCCGGCATCCAGTTCCGCGACATCACCACGCTCCTCGGCAGCGCGCGGGCTTTCCGCCGGGCCGTCGATGAACTGGTGCAGCCCTGGGCCGGCTCGAAGATTGACAAGGTGGCGGGGATCGAGGCGCGCGGCTTCATCATCGGCGGCGCTGTCGCGCACCAGGTTTCGGCCGGCTTCGTGCCGATCCGCAAGAAGGGGAAGCTCCCGTACGAGACGGTGCGGGTCGCCTATTCCCTCGAATACGGCATCGATGAGATGGAGATGCACAAAGACGGCGTGGCGCCGGGGGAGCGCGTGATCCTCGTGGACGACCTGATCGCGACCGGCGGCACGGCGGAAGGCGCGGTGAAGCTCCTGCGCAATATCGGCGCCGAGGTGCTCGCCGCCTGTTTCGTCATCGACCTGCCGGAGCTCGGCGGCGCCGACAAGGTCCGCAAGCTCGGCGTGCCGGTGCGAACGCTGATGGCGTTCGAGGGGCATTAGACCGAATTCCACTTCGATCAATCCATCCGCTCATTCCCGCGAAAGCGGGAATCCAGAGCAGCTTGTGCATTCCCTTGAGGCCCCTCGGTCCCCGCTTTCGCGGGGACGAGCGGGACGATGCGAGCGCTCAGGACGACGATGTGGTGCGGCGGGCGACGAAGAATGAGCCTTCGAACTCGAAGACGAGCCCGCCGTTCTGATTGACGGCAGTGTTGCGGGCGAAGACGATGCCCCAGCCGGGGCGCGACGCGAGCTCGCGCTTGCCGACGATCTCCATCGTGTAGGTAAGCGTATCGCCGGCATAGACCGGCTTGATCCAGCGCAGATTGCGGAAGCCCGGCGAGGGGCCGCTCATGACCGGTTTCTCGCCGCGCGCCAGCATCTCCGCGGTCATGCGGACGCGGTCCTCGACCGAAAGTTTCATGAAGACGGAGGCCGTGTGCCAGCCTGATGCGATCAGGCCGCCATAGATGGAGCCGGCTGCGGCTTCCTCGTCGAGGTGGAAGGGCTGCGGGTCGTAGCGCTGCGCGAAGCGTTTGATGTCCTCGGCCGTGAAGGTGTAGCGGCCGAGCTCGCGCCGGTCGCCGATCGCAATCTCGTCGAACGGCGTCACTGTCCGCCTCCCTCGCGCAAGCCGAACAGGATCGGGCAGGTGACCTCGGTCAGCGTCACGCCGGCCTCGTCCAGCAGCTCCCAGCGGAAGCGCACCACGCCGAAACCGGGGCGGCTCCTAGAGACGCGCTTGTCGAGGATGGAGCGGCGCAGCGTGAGCTGCGTGCCGGGGCGCACGGGCTTCAGCCACCTGGTCTCCTCGACGCCCGGCGAGCCGGCGGCGGAGCTGTCCTTCAGGTAGCCGTCGTACATCATGCGCATCAGGAAGGAGCAGGTATGCCAGCCGGAGGCGGCGAGCCCGCCTAGCATCGTGTGCCTGGCGGCTTCCTCGTCGAGGTGCATGGGCTGCGGATCGTATTCGGATGCGTAGGCGATGATCTCCTCGCGCGTGATGGCGCGCGGGCCGAAGGTGTCGACCGTACCTTCCTCAAGATCCTCGAAGCAGATTCGCGGCATTGCTTTTTCCGACGTCAGGTGGCGAAGCGGAAGTGCATCACGTCGCCGTCCTGCACCACGTAATCCTTGCCTTCGAGGCGGAGCTTGCCTGCCTCGCGCGCGCCGGCCTCGCCGCCAAGCGCGACGTAATCCTGATATGAGATCGTTTCGGCGCGGATGAAACCTTTCTCGAAATCCGTATGGATGACGCCGGCAGCTTGCGGCGCCTTCGTTCCGCGCGTCACGGTCCAGGCGCGCGTCTCCTTCGGGCCTGCCGTGAAATAGGTGATGAGACCAAGGAGCTCGTAGCCGGCGCGGATCATGCGATCGAGGCCGGGCTCTTTCAGGCCGACTGTGTCGAGGAATTCCTGGCGCTCCTCGGGCGGCAGCATCGCGATCTCCGCTTCGATCTTGGCGGAGATGACGGTGGCGACGGCGCCTTCCTCCTTCGCGCGGGCTTCGACCTTTGCAGAAAACTCGTTGCCGGTCGCGGTCGCGGCTTCGTCAACGTTGCAGACGAAGAGGACGGGCTTCGCCGTCATCAGGCCAAGCCGTTGAAATTCGGCCTCTTCTTCGGGCTTGCGTTCGACCATGCGGGCGGGCTTGCCGGCGGTCAGCAGCGTCATCGCGCGCTTCATGAGGTCGAGGGAGGCGACCGATTCCTTGTCGCCGCCGCGTACTTTCTTCTCGAGCGGGTCGATGCGGCGCTCGAGGCTGTCGAGATCGGCGAGCATCAGCTCGGTCTCGATCGTCTCGATGTCGCGGATCGGGTCGACGCCACCCTCGACGTGCGTGACGTCGCTGTCCTCGAAGCAGCGGACGACATGGGCGATCGCATCAACCTCGCGGATGTTGGCGAGGAACTGGTTGCCAAGCCCTTCGCCTTTCGATGCGCCGCGCACGAGGCCGGCAATGTCGACGAAGGTGAGCTTGGTCGGCAGGATCTCGGCCGAGCCGGCTATTTTGGCGATCTTGTCCATGCGCGGATCGGGCACCGCGACCTCGCCGACATTCGGCTCGATCGTGCAGAACGGATAGTTCGCGGCTTGCGCGAGCGCCGTCTGCGTCAGCGCGTTGAAGAGGGTCGATTTGCCGACGTTCGGCAGGCCGACAATGCCGCACTTGAAACCCATTGGAATTCCGTTCTTGTTGAATCAGCCGGCCGGCGCCGCAGGCGGTTCCTGCAGGAAGCCCTTGGCGCGCAGTGCGAGATGGATGCGGTTCTGAAATTTCTCGGGTCGCCCCTGCACGATCAGTTCGATTTCCTCGGCGATTGCCTCGCACAAGGCTTCGACCCAGGGAAATTCGTCTTTCGCAAAGTCGCCCAACACGTGGGAATGCGCTTTCTTCGCGCCTTCCGGCCGGCCCACGCCGAGACGCACGCGCATGTATTCGTTGCCGCAATGGGCGCTGATGGAGCGCAGGCCGTTGTGGCCGGCATTGCCGCCGCCGGTCTTTACCCGCACCTTGGCCGCCGCAAGATCGATCTCGTCGTGGAAGACAACGATGTGGCCGAGTTCGATCTTGAAGAATTTCTGGGCTTCGGCGACTGCGCGGCCGGATTCGTTCATGAAGGTCATGGGCTTCAGCAACAGGATTCGCTCGCCGGCGATCTGGCTTTCGGCGGTCTCGCCCTGAAAACGCCGCCGCCACGGCGCGAAGCGGTGGCGGCGGTGAATGGCGTCGAGAACGAGAAAGCCGATGTTGTGCCGGTTCGCGGCATAACGCGGCCCCGGATTGCCGAGCCCAGCAAACAGGAGCATGGGCAGCCTCCGCGGCCGCGCAAGCGTGCGGCGTTATTCCTTCTTGCCCTTGGCCTCGGACGCAGCGGCGGGTGCTGCGCCTTCCGCCGAAGCGGCACCTTCGGCCGGTGCTGCAGCGGCGCCTTCGGCAGGCGCTGCAGCGCCGGTGGCTTCCGCTTCGGCCTTCGCCTTGGCGGCGGCCTGCTCTTCCAGGTAACCCGACGAAGAGACGACGGTCGCGATCGTGAAGTCGCGGTCGCGGATCACCGGACGCACGCCCTCCGGCAGCTTCACCGAGGAGATGTGCAGCGAGTGCGCGATCTCCATGCCGGTGAGGTCGGCGGTGATGTATTCGGGGATCGACTCGGCCGGGCAGAAGAACTCGACGGTGTGGCGGACGATGTTGAGCGTGCCGCCACGCTTGAGGCCGGGCGAGGCATCATGATTGACGAAGCGCACGGGCACATGCACGCGCACGGTCGCGCCGACGCCGAGGCGCTGGAAGTCGACGTGCACCGGCTTGTCCTTCACCGGATCGAGCTGATAGGCGCGCGGGATGACGCGGTGCTTCTCGCCGTCGAGCTCGATCTCATAGACCGTGGTGAGGAAGTGGCCGGCGAAGATGCGCTTGTTCACCTCGACGGCATCGAGGGAAATGGGCAGCGGCGGCTTCTTGTCGCCGTAGATCACGCCCGGCACCTGGCCGGTGCGGCGCACTGCACGGGCGGCCCCCTTGCCGACCTGCGGACGCGCAGTCGCCTTCATCTGTTGGGCAGTAGCCATTGCCTTGATTCCTTTGATTAACTTTGGATGGCCGGCGGCGCGCCTCCAGGGGTGCGGAAGGCCGCGGGCGCGTCTCTATAACCGCATGGAGAGGGCGAGGCAAATGGGGGTATAGCCATCATGGTTCGAGACGCCCGCCGTCGGCGGGCTCCTCACCACGAGGGCGTTAAACGCCTATTTCGGGCGTTTGCGGGGACTCGGCCGGGCTCGGGTACGGGTCCTGGTGCGGATGCCCGGAGAGCGCTTTTTCGCGCGCAACTCGGCGACCTGGGCGCGCAGCTTCGCGATCTTCGCCTCATAGGGCCGGATCGAGGCGGCATGGACAAGGCGGTCAGCAATCCCGGGCGGAAAGAAGAAATGCCGGGCGAGATCCTGGTGCTCCTCGGCGACGAAAAAAGCGTTCAGGCCGTCACGGTAGGCCGGCAGATAAGCATAGGGCCGAAGCTGCTTCGCGTAATCGGCGGCGCGATCAGGCACGTCGAAGAAGCGGTCGACCATGTTGACGGTCACCGGCAGGCGGGACTCCGCGACGATGATCTTGGGACGGTGGCGATGGAAGTCGGCGCCGGCCAGAACGGCGGGCTCGGCGCCCTCCACGTCGATGCTGAGGAAATCGATCTCCTGATCGGGCGCGTATTCGTCGAGGATGGCGGCGAGGCGGCGGAGCGGCGTGCGGTGCTCGACGACCTTGAGGCCGTCGCGGCGGTGCTGGTCGGCGATCTCGGCGTCGGTGGTGGAATAGCCGTGCCACTTGCCGACCTCGTAGAAAGTGATCTCGCCGTCGGCGTCGCCGACGGCGACCTGGAGATTGATGTCGCGCGGGCGGCGTTTCTTCAGGCGGGCGAAGTTCGAGGCGAGCGGCTCGACATTGATGCCGTTCCAGCCGCGCTCGTAGAAATGGCGGGTGATGCTGTCGATGTCGGGATCATTGGCGCCGACATCCACGTAAAAGCCGCGCGGCTCCGGAAAGCAGCGGGCCAGCATGACGTCCTCGAAATTCTGGGCGTAGCTTACGATCGACATGGGAGATTCCGGCCGCGCGGGCAGGCAGCATACGGGGCCGGCGTGCCGTTGCGAAGGATCAGAACTTGCGGGTGACGCCGCCGTGCACCGAGGCGGGCGCTTCCTTCGAGTCGAACTGGCCGCGCTGGAACTGCCGCTCGGCGGCGATGTAGCCTTCGGCCGGCCCGAGCGGCTGACGGTACTCGACCCGCGTCTTGTCCTCGTGGGTGTCGGCGAATTCGATGCTCGAGCTGAGCTTGCCGCCGGCAAGCCAGTCGGGGAGCTTGTAGGAGCTGCCGATGGTCGTGCGGTCGCTGAGCGCGGGCGGGGCGCCGTCGGACTGCGTCACGCCGAACGTGCGGCCGCCATAGAATTCCCAGCCGTCGGCAGAATAGGTGACCCGGCTGTTGATCTCGCCGGTGCCGCCGGCAGCGCCACCAAGAACGTTCGGGTCGGGGAGCGTAGGCACGAGCGACGGCGTGTACGTGTTCGGCGCGACGCTGGTCTTCATGCCAAATTTCACCGGCCCGTCCGCGTAGTTGAGGGCGGTCGGCAGCGGCTTTTTCGCGTCGTGCGGCTTGATGCCGGCCGGCAGGCTGTATTTCCGCGCGAATGCCCCCGGCGAGAGCAGGTTGGGCGGGCCCTCGGGGAACAGCGCGCCAAGCGCGTCGAGCTCCTGCTGCGTCAGTCTGATTTCCGCGTCCTCTACTTGCTGCACGGGATGGTCGAGCAGCGGCGGGTCGTCCTGCGCGAGGCAAGGCGAGGCGAGGACGATCGCAAGGATCGCGAGCAATTCAGTGCGCATGGCGTGGCGGTGATTCGCGAATGCGGCGGTCACGGTGAATGTTGGGTCCAATTGCCATCAGATCGTGAAATGATGATGGCGAGAAGTTAACGGACGCTCTGTGCTTATCAGATTTCGTGCGCGACACGAATGAAACTTTCAATGTCGCGGTCTGTGGTGGCGAAGGAGGTCACGAGACGGATTAGCTCGCCGTCGGGGCTGCTCAAAATTCCGGCAGGAAGGAACTCGCGCGGCCAGTCGGCGTAGGCCGCGCCCGCCTCGCGCAGGCGCCGGTCGGTCTCGCGCGGAATCATGACGAAAATTTCATTCGCTTCGACGGGCCAGACCGGCTGCAGACCGACGGAACCAAGCTTTTCGGCGAGGCGCGCGGCGGCGGCATTGGCACGACGCGCGAGTCGCAGCCACAAATTGTCGCGGAGCCAGGCGTCGAACTGGGCGGCGGCGAAGCGCTGCTTGGAGATGAGCTGGCCCGCGCGCTTGCGGCGCGAGGCCATGCCGTCGGCGCGCTTCGGATCGAAGAAGACGACGGCCTCCGCTTCCATGGCGCCGTTCTTGGTGGCACCGAAGGAGAGGACGTCGACGCCGGCCTTCCAGGTGATTTCCGCCGGCGTGCAGCCGAGACTCGCGACCGCGTTCGCGAACCGCGCGCCGTCCATGTGCACGGCCAGACCGTGTTCATGGGCGATTTCGGTCAGTGTGCGCACGTCTTCGGGGCGATAGATGGTGCCGACCTCGGTGGACTGGCTGAGCGAAAGTGCGCCGGGGATCACGCTGTGAGGCACGCCGCGGCCGCGGGCGAGGGCGGTGCGCAGCGTTTCGGGCGCGATCTTCGCGTTGTCGCCGGGCAGTTCCACAAGCTTGAGGCCGCCGCCATAAAACTCCGGCGCGCCGGCCTCGTCGGTCGCGAGGTGCGCCTGCGCGTGGCAGAGCACGGAATTCCACGGCTGGCAGCAATGGGCGACGGCGATGGCGTTCGCGGCGGTGCCGGTGGCGACAAGAAAGGTTGCCACCTCGCGCTCGAACAATTCGGACATGCGGCGCTCGAGCGCGCGGGTCCAGTCGTCGTTGCCGTAGGCGAGGGCGAAGCCTTCGTTCACGCGCACGATCGCCTCGAGGATTTCGGGGGCGACGGGCGCGGCGTTGTCGCTGGCGAAGTTCATCAAGCATAGGCTCCTAGCCGTCATACCCGCGCTTGCAGCCAAGCTTGCGCAGGCTGCGTAAACTTGCCTCCACGGGCATCCACGCTTTTACGGCCATGCCGCGCTTAAAGGCGTGGGTGGCCGGGACAAGCCCGGCCATGACAGATTCAGGGTCGGTTGCGCGTCGCGTCATCCTTCGAGGCTCCCCCGGCGCGCGCTTCGCACGGCCGAGGTCGCGCCTCCGGATAACGGTCCATTAGTCGAACAGGCTCGACACGCTCTCTTCCGCCGAGGTGCGGCCGATGGCTTCGCCGATCAGGCTCGCGACGGAGAGCACGCGCATGTTGCGAGCGACGCGCACGGCCTCGGTCGGCTGGATCGAGTCGGTGATCACGAGCTCCTTCAGCTTCGACGCGGTGATGCGCGCGACGGCGCCGCCGGAAAGCACACCATGGGTGATGTAGGCGTAGACTTCCTTCGCGCCCTTCTCGAGCAGGGCCTCGGCGGCGTTCACGAGCGTTCCACCGGAATCGACGATGTCGTCGAGGAGAATGCAGGTCTGCCCGGTCACTTCGCCGATCACGTTCATCACTTCGGATTCGTTCGGGCGCTCGCGGCGCTTGTCGACGATGGCGAGCGGCGCGTCGATGCGCTTGGCGAGGCCGCGGGCGCGGGCAACGCCGCCGACGTCGGGCGACACGACCGTGAGGGAGTTGAGATCGAAACGCTCCTTGATGTCGCGCACCATGAGCGGCGACGCATAGAGATTGTCGGTCGGGATGTCGAAGAAGCCCTGGATCTGGCCGGCGTGCAGGTCGAGCGTCAGCACGCGGTTGGCGCCGGCGTGGGCGATCAGGTTGGCGACAAGCTTCGCCGAGATCGGCGTGCGCGGGCCGACCTTGCGATCCTGCCGGGCGTAGCCGAAGTAGGGCATGACCGCCGTGATGCGGCTTGCCGACGCGCGGCGCAGCGCGTCGATGATGATGAGCAATTCCATCAGGTGGTCGTTAGCGGGGAACGAGGTCGATTGCAGCACGAAGACATCGCGGCCGCGCACATTCTCTTCGATCTCGACGAACACCTCCATGTCGGCGAAGCGGCGGACGATCGCCTTGGTCAGCGGCGTCTCGAGATAGGCGCCGATCGCCTCGGCCAGTGCGCGGTTGGAGTTGCCCGCGACGAGCTTGATGTTGCCGTTATTGCGGGCGCGCATGCGCTTGGTCCTTCAGGTGCAGGGGCCGGTGGGCGGCGCCGGGAAGTCCGGTTTATTGTTTGAGCATGATCTTTTCCGAAAAGTGGTTCCCACTTTTCGGGATCATGCTCTAGCGGCGAGGCCGGACCCTGTAAACAAGCACGGGCGCCCTGTCCAAAGCGCCTCGAGCGGAATGACTTTCTTTCGAAATCGTCGTCCAAAGCGTCATCCCGCTCTAGGTTATTGTTTTTGCGCGTGATCTTCCGAAAACCGGTTTCCACTTTTCAGGATCACGCGCTAGTGGCGCGGGTCGGTGAAAGCCACGGATTGCGGCGTTTCGGTAGAGGCCACGGCGGGGCCGGCCGGCTCCGGCGCAGGGGCCGGTGCGGGGTCGGCCGGTGCGGGGGCTCCGAGGCGGGCTGTCAGCGCTTCGAAGCCCTTTGCCGCAATCTTGCGCAGGAGGGCGTCGTCGCATTGCACCCAGGCGTCGCCGCCGGAGGCGCCGAGCAGCTCTTCACCGGCGAGGCGGAACGCGCGGGTCTGGTTCGCGTCGAACACGTCCCAGGCCCAGGAGAGGGTCGCCCGCTTCTTCTTTTTCTCGACGTGGGTGGCGAGATAGGCGCGCACGCGCCAGGTGGCCGGGCCGTTGTGGCTGACGACCGGCAGCTCCCGCTGTTCGGCCTCCGCAGTGAGGGCGCCGACGAGGCGATCGAAGACGGCGCGCGGCGGACCGTCGATGGATTCAAACGCGATGGTCTGGCCGGTGGGCTGCGGGACCGAGCCGGTGACGGTGGGGTCGCTGTTGGCGCAGGCGGCAAGGGCAAAGGCGAGCGCGATGATCGGAAGACGCGCGGGCGCGGACGACCGCGCACGGCGGCCCGTCCGGCAAAGCAGTTGCCGAATTCGCATTTGACGCACCCCTGCCGGACGCGCCTGCTTTGTCCCGATGGGCAGCGGCGTCGGCCGGTCGGATGTTCGTAGTCGGAATTTGGCGTGGGGTCCAGTCTGCGTCTCATCCTTCGAGACGCCCTCGCTACGCTCGGGCTTCTCAGGATGAGGTCGCAGGACGTCTCGAAGGATGAGGCGTCATTCGCCGAGTGCGATCGCGGCGATGAGCCGGCCGTAGTCGGGCTCGTTGCGGTGGGTGGAGCGGCGGAAGCTGAAGAAGCGCGCGTCGTCAGAATAGGTATCGAGGCCGAGATCGTCGATCGTGCCGACGCCGGCCGCCTGCAAGCGCATGACGATGAAGCCCGGCAGATCGAACATCGCGTGGCCGTCGCGCGCCGCCGGCGCGAAGAATTTCTCGAAGCTCGCGTCGGCTTCGCGGAAGCGGGCAACGAACTCGGGACCGACTTCATAGCTTTGCTGGCGGATGAGCGGGCCGACGGTGGCGGCGATGCGTTTCCGCTCGGCGCCGAGCTCTTCCATTTTCGCGACGGCGGACTCGATCACGCCGTCAAAGGCGCCGCGCCAGCCGGCGTGAACGGCGCCGACGACGTGGGCGGCGGGATCGGCAAGGAGGACGGGGCCGCAATCGGCGATGGTCACGCCGATGGCAAGCGCGGGCTCTCTCGTCACAATGGCGTCGGCGCGCGGGGCTTCGTCGCGCGTCCAGGGCGCCGCCGCGACGACGGCATTCGGCGAATGCACCTGGTAGGCGGTGACGAGCGCCGACGATTGCAGCGCCGCTGCCATGCGCCTGCGGTTTTCGGCGACGTGCTCGGGGTCGTCGCGCGAGCCGAGGCCGCCGTTGAGGCTCGCGTAGAGGCCGTTCGACACGCCGCCTTCGCGGGTAAAGAAAGCGTGGCGGATGCGCGGCAACGCGTCGAGGGCGGGAGAGCGGATCAGCATTCGAAAAGGCTCGCGGCTAGCCGTTCAGGTGTCAAATCCGGGGATGCCGCCGAGCGCGGGATGGACGAGGGCGATCGCCTTGAACAGTTCGCCCATGCCGGGCGAGGGGCCGATCAGCCGGGCAAGCGCCGCCTCGACGGCTGCCGCGGTCGCCGCGTCCTTGCCGCGTGCGAGGTTTTCCGCGCGCAGCTCGATGCCGAGATTGCGCAGGAACTGGCCCTGGGTGACGGGGCCGATCGCGTGCGTACCCGCCTGCATGGCGGTGCGCGCAAGCGCCTCGAAATCGACGTGGGCGGTGAGGTCGGCTTCGCCGGGGTCCTGCAGGGGATCGATCGGCTTGTGGTCGCGCACGGCTTGCAGCGTGTCGCCGAAGCCGCTTTGCGTGTGGCCGTAGTCGATGAAGAGGGCCGCGCCGCCGTCGGCGGCGATGCGGCGGGCGATCTCGCGAACGGGCGTCAGGTCGCGGCGCTCGAAGAGTGCGCCGGTTCTTGCTCTCGCGCTGTCGGGGAGCAGCGTCTCGATCTGCGGGAACGGCGCGGGATCGAGGGCGAATGCGAGCTTGCCGTCGCGCACGCCGACGCGGCGTTCGTGCCATCCGGTTTCGGTTTTCACGAACTGGTCGACGGGCAGGGCGTCGATGAACTCGTTGGCGACGACGACGAGCGGGCCGGCGGGGAGCGTCGTCACGCTCTCGTGCCAGCGTGGGGTTGTGTCGGACGTGGACAATGTCCTGCGCTGACGCTCGGTGAGCGTCGGGCTCGTCTCGACGAGGTGAACGTCGATCGTCGCCCGGAAGGCGGGCACGACCTTTGCCGCGCGCAGCATGTCCACCATCAGCGTGCCGCGGCCCGGTCCGAACTCGATGAGGTTGATCTTCGCGGGCTCGCCGGCCGCGCGCCACACTTCGGCGCACCAGATGCCGATCATCTCGCCGAACATCTGGCTCACCTCGGGCGCGGTGACGAAATCGCCGGCGGCGCCGAACGGGTCGCGCGTTATATAATAGCCGTGGCGCGGATGGCCGAGGCACAGCGCCATGTAGCGCGAGACGGGGATCGGCCCCTCGCTTTCGATCAGCGCGCGGATTTCTTTTTCGAGTGCGTTCATGCCGCCGGTTTGGTGCGGGTGGCGTAAACGATCGCCGCGAGGCCGGCGACGATCATCGGGATCGACAGGAGCATGCCCATCGTCAGCCCGCCGGCAAGGAAGCCGATCTGCACGTCGGGCTCGCGGAAGAATTCGCCAAGCACGCGCATCACGCCGTAGCCGCCGACGAACAGGCCGCCGATGAGGCCGGGCCGCGTGAGCGCGCCACCGCGCATGGCGAGGATGAGGATCAGAAACAGGACGATGCCCTCGAGGCCGGCTTCATAGAGCTGGCTCGGATGGCGCGGCTCCGGGCCGGCATGGGGAAACACGACGGCCCAGGGCACGTCGGTGGCGCGGCCCCACAACTCGCCGTTCACGAAATTCGCGAGGCGGCCGAGGAAGAGTCCGATCGGGGTGACGATCGCTGCGAGATCGAGCATCGACAGCACCGGAATCCCGCGGCGCCAGGCAAACAGGATGAGCGCGAGCACCGTGCCGAGGAAGCCGCCGTGAAACGACATGCCGCCGTGCCAGAGAACGAAAATCTGTGCGGGGTCCGCGGCGTAATAGGCGGGCTGGTAGAACAGCACATAGCCGAGCCGCCCGCCGAGCACGATGCCGAGCGCGCACCAGACGATCACGTCGTCGACGTCGACCGGCGTGATCGGCGAGGCGCCGTTCCAGTACGCCTTGTTCGAGACGACGCGGCGGGCGAGCCACCAGCCGAGCAGGATGCCCGCGACATAGGCGAGCGCGTACCAGCGGATGGCGAACGGCCCGATGGAAAAGATGACCGGATCGAAATCGGGGAAAGAGAGGGCAAGGACGGGCATGGCGGCGTGATCTGCTCGCAAAGGCGGGAAGTCAAGAAGTGCAGGTTGAGTATCGAGACGCCTCCGCCCTCATTCTGAGCGTTCGCCCTTATGGGTTCGAGACGCCGGGCACCCCCGGCTCCTCACGATGAGGGTGAACGCGAAGGACGCTCCGGCTCCTCAGGATGAGGTGATGGGGGCGTCTCGAAGGATGAGGGTCATAACGGCCGAATGGGGCGGACTTGCGTGCTTTCGCCGCTGGTGTCCCGAATCCGAGGTTCGCTTGACTTTGCTACGGACTCGGGAGCGAACTTCGGATTCGAAGGACACCAGCTAGGCCCATTTCCTCGCGGGACGCGCTATAATCGCGCCCGATACTCCGCCCGGAGGCGAGCATGACCCAGACCAACAACCGGATTCTCGACGAAATGGCCCGCCTGATGAACGACGCCGCCGGCGTGGCGGAAGGCGTCCGGCGGGAGTTCTCCACGCTCCTGCACGCGCAGGCGGAGCGCATCCTGCGCGATATGGACGTGGTGACCCGCGAGGAATTCGAGGCGGTCAAGGAGATGGCGGCCCGGGCCCGCGAGGAGAACGAACGGCTGGCCGCCAGACTCGCCGAGGTTGAAAAGAAGCTCGCCAAATAGCGGCCGGCTGCAAAGCCGACTCCATGGTGAAAATTTTTCGGCGGATAGCTTCCGCTTGCCTGTGGACTCCCGTCCTAAGGCCATTGAAGCACACGCCGAATCCGATTCTGCTCCTTGTGCGGGCGGACGGTGGTATTTCGATTCGTGTCGTAGTTCCGTGATGATTTCGTCACGCTGCCGCCATGCGGGGCCGGGACGAATCTTCCTTGTCTGGTGGGCGTGCCGTGCACGGACATCCTGTCCGGGCACGATTTGAGATTCTTAAATGCGGGGTTCGACATGGCTTTCATCGAGACGGAAATCGAGCAGCAGACGAACCCCGTGGATCTCGTGGAGCGGCTCGCGTCGCTCAACGACTGGAGCTTCGAACGCTCCGGATCGCACGAGATTTCGCTCTCCATCGCGGGCCGCTGGTCCGACTATCACGTGTCCTTCCAGTGGATGGACGAGATCGAGGCGCTGCATCTCGCCTGCGCGTTCGACTTCCGGGTACCGGAAGCGCGGCGCACCGAGGTGCTGAAGCTGCTTGCCCATGTGAATGAACAGCTCTGGGTCGGCCATTTCGATCTGTGGTCCGACGAGGGCATGGTGATGTACCGCAACGCGCTGATGCTCGCGGGCGGCGCCACGGCGAGCGGCCGGCAATGCGAGGCGCTTCTGAAGAGCGCGCTCGACGCGGCCGAGCGCTGCTTTCCCGCGTTCCAGTTCGTGGTGTGGGCGGGCAAGAACGCGAAGGAAGCGATGGAAGCGACGCTCTTCGAAACGGTGGGAGAAGCGTAGTTGGCCAATCCGCTGGCGTCGGCGCCGGGAGCGATCCTGCTCGTGGGCGCCGGCAAGATGGGCGGCGCGTTGATGGAGTCCTGGCTCGCGCGCGGCCTGCCGCCAGCGCTGCTCTCCGTTCTCGATCCCGCGCCGCCGCCCGAAGCCGCCAAGCTGATGGCGACCAAGCGTATCGCGCGCGATCCGCAGCCGCCGCTCCTGCCGACGCATGCGGCGGTGGTGCTCGCGGTGAAGCCGCAGATGGCGCCCGAGGTCATGCCGCATGTCGCGCGCTTCGTCGGACGCGACACGGTGGTCGTTTCGATCATGGCCGGGCGCACGCTCGGCTTCCTCGCGAAGTCGCTGCCGAAGGGTACGGCGATCGTGCGGGCGATGCCGAACACGCCGGCCGCAATCGGACGCGGCATCACGGTCGCGGTGCCGAACGCGAAAGCGAAGAGCGCGGCGTGCGAGCTTGCCGACGCGTTGCTCGCCGCGACGGGACCCGTCGAGTGGATCAAGAACGAGAAATGGATGGATGCCGTGACCGCCGTGTCGGGCTCGGGACCGGCTTACGTGTTCCTGCTCGCCGAAAGCCTTGCGCGGGCGGGGGCGGCGGCCGGCCTGCCGAAGGCGCTCGCCGCGCGGCTCGCGCGCGAGACGGTCGCGGGCGCGGGGGAGCTTCTGTATCGCTCGGAACTCGACGCGGCGAAGCTTCGCGAGAACGTGACGTCGCCCGGCGGAACCACGGCCGCCGCTCTGAAAGTGCTGATGGGCAGAAGCGGGCTCGACCCCCTGATGAAGAAGGCAGTTGCCGCGGCGGCGAAACGCTCGCGTCAGCTCGCGGGCTGACGGTTTTTCTCCGGCGCTCACGAAGCCGTCATTGCGAGCCCCGAGCGCAGCGAGAAGCAATCGAGGCTTGCCATCGGGGATTGCTTCGGCGGCTTCGCCGCCTCGCAATGACGGAGAACTCGCCAGGCTGGCGCGGGGACGCACGGATAGAGGATTCATCTCGCTCGAAAAACGCGCTAGACTGTGCGTAGATAGCGTATCGGAGTGCAGTCATGGCCGATGCTCAACGCGACAAGATCGTGCAGGCGTTTCTGGCGCTGCTCGCGGAGAAGGAATTTCAGGAGATCAGCCTCGGTGAGGTGGCGCGGCGCGCCGAGGTTTCGCTCGCCGAGCTGCGGGGTGCGTTCGGCTCGACCTTCGACATGCTCTCGGCGTTCCTGCGTGACATCGACAATCAGGTGCTTGCGGGCGGCGCCGACGCGGAGTTCGACGAGTCGCCGGCGCGCGACCGACTGTTCGACGTGCTGATGCGGCGGCTCGAGGTGCTTGCGCCGCACCGCGAGGCGGTGCGTTCGCTCGCGCGGTCGGCGCGGCGCAACCCGGCCTTCGCGCTGGCGCTGAACAGTCTTTCGCTGCGCTCGCAACAATGGATGCTCGCCGCCGCGAACATCGAGACGGCCGGGGTATCGGGCTGCGTGCGCGCGCAGGGCCTGAGCTACGTGATGGCGCGAACCTTGCGCGTCTGGCTCGACGACGAGGACCCGGGGCTCGCGCGCACGATGGCCGTGCTCGACCGCGAGCTCGCGAACGGCGAGCGCACGCTGAACATGCTCGACAGCCTGTGCCGCTTCGTGCCGCGCTGGCCGGCGCCACGGCGGCGGCGCCCGCGTCCGCGGTCCGGCGGATCGGAATCGGCCGCGGCATAAGCAGGCACGTCGCCGATGGGAGAGCCGGTCGAGCCGCAGATTTCGTTTGCCGATTTCCGCAAGGTCGACGTGCGCGTGGGCACGATCGTCTCCGCGGAGCCGTTTCCGGAGGCGCGCAAGCCGGCGCTGCGGCTCGTGATCGATTTTGGGCCGGAGATCGGCACGCGCAAATCCTCGGCGCAGATCGCCAAGCATTACAAGCCGGAGGAACTCGTCGGGAAGCAGGTGGCGGCGGTCCTGAATTTCCCGCCGCGGCAGATCGGGCCGATGATGTCGGAGGTGCTGACGCTCGGCTTTCCCGACGAGGAAGGCGGGGTGGTGCTGATTACGCCCACGCTCAAGGTGCCGAACGGCGGACGGCTGTTCTAGGGCGCTCGTCAAGGATGTCTTGACATCCGCGTTGTCAAGATGTACTTGACACGGGCATGATCAAGGCCAGCAGCAAGAAGCTTTATTGTTCGTTCTGCCGCAAGTCGGACCAGGAGGTGAGCAAGCTCATCGCCGGTCCGGGCGTCTATATCTGCGATGCCTGCGTCGGCCTTTGCAACGACATCCTCGCCGACCGGCCGACGCCCGGCTTTGCCGGCTGGCACACGCTTACCAATGACCGGCTTTTGGCGGCGCTGAAGCCGAGCGAGGCGGCGGTGGAGGCGGCGCGCGAAGTCCTGCAGACGCAGATCGAGTTGTTGCGCAAGCGCGATGTGAGCTGGAGCGAGATTGGCGGCGCCCTCGGTATCTCACGGCAAGCGGCTTGGGAACGTTTCTCCTAGGGTCGTGAGTCCGACTCTCTTCAAAAAGCGAAGAGTGCAGATTCACGCGCTGAATGGCGGGCGGTAATTTTAGAGCGGATGAAGTCGGGTCTAGTCGCTTGTTGCGGTCATTGCGAGGCGCGCAGCGCCGAAGCAATCGAGTTTCCTGGCGTCTGGATTGCTTCGCTTTATTCGCAATGGCGCTGGGCATTGCCGTCGCGCGCGAATGGCGGGTGACTGTTCCGATCGAAATGCAAGCCACGAATTCTGCTGCACTCCATTCCATAGTTGCATGAGTCGTTCACGCGGGAGCGGGCTATCGTCCGCGCCGTATGACAAGCCGCGAGACGCAGCGACCGTCGTTTGTGCAACGCGAGACCCTGATCGGCATTCTCTGCGCGATCGGAGTCGTGGCGCTGTTTTCCGGTTTCGTGCTGGTGTCGCGGCTCGGACTGCGCACCACGATGGAGCCGGTCGATCTTGCTGCGCTGCGATTGTCGATCGGCGGACTCGTGCTCCTGCCGTTGTTCCTGCGGCATGGGCTTGCGGGGTTGCGACCGTTGCAGGCGCTGCCGCTCGCGGTCGCCGGCGGGATGGGCTTCGCGCTGCTCGCCTATTCGGGATTTCAACGCGCACCCGCCAGCCACGGCAGTCTTCTCATTCACGGCGCGCTGCCGCTTTCGAATCTGCTCGTCGGGTATGCGATCGCCGGCACGCAGCCGGTGCGGCGCGAACTCTTCGCCTATGGGCTCATTCTCCTCGGCATCGTCCTCATGGCATGGGACAGCCTCGCGAATTCCACGCTGCGGACGTTGGGCGGCGACGCGCTTCTGCTCGCTGCGTCCCTGACCTGGGCGACCTATGGCGTGCTCCTGCGCAAGCTCAAGGTGCCCGCGCTGCCGGCGGCCGCGATTGTCGCCGCCGGATCGCTCCTGCTCTATGTGCCGGCCTACTTCGTGCTGGCGCCGACGCGGCTTTTCCAGTTTCCCGTAAGCGAGCTGCTCTTGCAGGGCCTGTTTCAGGGGCTGCTCATCGGCGCCGTCTCGCTCTTCTTCTATACGCGCACGGTCACGGCGCTCGGCGCGAGCTTCGCCGCCTTGATCTCCGCGATTGTGCCCGGCGTGACGACGCTCGCGGCGATTCCGCTGCTCGGCGAAATTCCGTCGGTGCAGGTGGTTGCGGGGATCGTCGCGGTCGCGACGGGAATCACGATTCCCGTGGTGGCCACGCTCCGGCGCGGCGATCGTTGATCAGACGGGAATGCGCACCGTCGCGCGCAGGCCGCCGAGCGGGCTTTGCGAGAGCGCGATGTCGCCGCCATGCACGCTTGCGATGTCGCGGGCGATGGAGAGACCAAGGCCGGAGCCGGTCTCGTTCTGGTTGCGCGCGTCATCAAGGCGGAGGAACGGGCGGAAGACGTCGTCACGGCGGTCCGGCGGGATGCCGGGACCGTCATCGTCCACCTGCACCATGAGCCAGCGCGGCTCGCGCGAGCCGGAGAGCTCCACCGTCTGGCCGAAGCGGACGGCGTTGGAGACGAGATTGGCGAGGCATCGCTTGAAGGCGTCGGGGCGCAACTGCACGATCGGGGGACCGGCGAAGCGCGCGCGCGCGTGCTTGCCGCGGCGGATCGCTTCGTCGGCGAGCTCGTCGAGAATTTGGGAGACGTCGACGAGCTGCGGCTGCTCGGCGCCTTCGCCCTTGGCGAACTCGAGATAGGCTTCGAGCATGCGCTGCATCTCGTCGACGTCGCGGCGCAGCGCCTCGACCTCGGGGCTGTCTTCCAGCAGCGCGAGTTCGAGCTTGAAGCGGGTGAGGATGGTGCGCAGGTCGTGAGAGACGCCGGCGAGCATCGTCGTGCGCTGCTCCATCTGGCGCTCGATGCGCTTCTTCATCTCCATGAAGGCGAGCGCGGCCTGGCGCACCTCGCGGGCGCCGCGCGGATGGAAATTGGCGATCTCGCGGCCCTTGCCGAACGCCTCGGCGGCGGCGGCGAGCCGCAGGATCGGCTTGATCTGGTTGCGCAGGAAGAGGATCGCGATGGCGAGCAGCACGAGCGACGTGCCGACCATCCAGACCAGGAAGATGTGGGAGTTCGAGGCATACGCCTGGCTGCGGCGGGCGAACACGCGCATCACGGCCTTGTCGAGCTGGATGCGGATTTCGACGAGGTTGGAGTCGCCGACGGTGTCGATCCAGTACGGCCGGTCGATGAGCTTGCCGATCTCCTGCGACAGGGCGGTGTCGAGCAGCGAGAAGAAGGGCTTCGGGCCCGGCGGCGGCAGCGGATCGGGCGGCAGGATCTCGACGTTCAGTTGCAGCTTCTCGCCCGCGATCTTGCGGAGCGTGGCCGCGGTGTCGGCCTGCGGATAGTTCTCGTAAATCTCGACCAGCGCGGCGATGTCCTGGGCGAGCGCAGCGGAAAGGCGCAGCGTCACCTGATTATAGTGCCGCTCCATGAAGACGAAGGCGACGACGGATTGCAGCAGCACCATCGGCGTCACGATGATGAGGAGCGAACGCGCATAGAGGCCCTTCGGCAGGCGCGCGGTGAGCCAAAGGCCGAGCCGGCTCCAGGGCCGTCCGACCCGCTCGAGCACGGACCGGATGCGCTTCGGGAAGTAGTCGATCGCTCTCATGTCGCGCTCATGGCGTGGCGACCAGCCGGTAGCCGATGCCGCGCACGGTGCGGAGATAGATAGGGTTGGTGGGATCGCGCTCGATCTTGCGGCGCAGGCGGTTGATCTGCACATCGACGGCGCGCTCGCTCACATTCATGCCCGGCGCGGACAGCTTCTCCCGCGGCACGGTATCGCCGCCGCTCGCGGCGAGGATGCGCAGCATCTCGCGCTCACGGTCGGTGATACGCACGGGCTTGCCGTCGCGCGTGAGCTCGCCGCTGTCGAGGTGGAATTCGAATTCGCCGAAGTGAGCGATCTCGATCGGCCGCGCGCTTGGCTGCTCGGTGCGGCGCAGGATGTTGCCGATGCGGAGCAGGAGCTCGCGCGGCTCGAACGGCTTGCCGATGTAGTCGTCGGCGCCGATCTCGAGGCCGGTAATGCGGTCGGCGGCTTCGGTGCGCGCGGTGAGCATCAGGATCGGCACGTCGGAACCGCCACGGAGCGAGCGGGCGAGGTCGATCCCGCTTTCGCCCGGCATCATCCAGTCGAGCACGAGCAGATCGAACGCCATGCCGCCGAGACGGGCGCGCGCCTCGGCGGCGGAACTCGCCGTAGTCACGCGATAGCCGTGATCGGCCAGATAGCGCGAGAGCAAATCGAGAATGCGCCGGTCGTCGTCGACGACGAGCAAGTGCGGGGCATTGTCCGGCGGCGGCGTGCGCGTACGGGCGGCGGGCATGGTCCGGTCCCGGCGTCAGCGCGCCATGTTGCGATCGGCGCGGGCGATCAGCCGTTCGACTTCTTCCCGCGACGCGGGGTCGATCATGGCGGCGAGGAAGCGGCGCGCGTGCTCGCGGGCGCCGGGCCCGGCCTCGTGTAGCGCGCGTGCGAAGCGGCGGGTCTGCAGGAGCGCGAGGTCGCGGGCGAGCGTTTCGCCTTTGGTCGTGAGATAGAGCAGGCGCTGGCGGCGATCGGCGGGACCCGCCTTCTGGATGACGTAGCCGTTCTCCACGAGGTCGCGCAGTACGCGGCCGAGGCTCTGCTTGGTGATCTGCAGAATCTCAAGAAGGTCGGCGACGCGCATGCCGGGATGGCGGTTGACGAAGTGCAGCACGCGGTGGTGCGCGCGGCCGAAGCCGATGCCGGCAAGCCGGTCGTCGGCGTCGGTGATGAAATCCCGATAGGCGAAGAACAGGAGCTCGATGAGGTCATAGGCCGGCCCGCCGGCCGGGCGCTCCTGCGCCGGGTCGGGAAGGCGAGCCGATAGCGTCGAGGCGTTTATGTCAGCCATATTGACATATTTAGCGTCGATTGATACGAAGCGCAAAGTCCGGGCGAAATGATGGATCACGAGCCCCGAGCCTGACGGATCAATCATTGCGCCGCGCGGAAAGACGCGCTCTCTTATGAGAAGATAACGGGACTCGGCCCATCAAGCAAAAGCGGGCCCGAAGCCCGCGGGCGGGGCGGAAACAGGCTCAGACGAGCGGGACCCGGAGACCTCGGCAGCGGGTCTTGAGGAGGTAATGATGGCCGAACAGCCTTTCGACAAACGTCCAGGCGTCATCTGGTACGACGGCCAGCTGGTGCCGTGGGAGAACGCCACGCTGCACGTGCTGAGCCACGGGCTGCACTATGCGAGCTGCGTGTTCGAGGGCGAGCGCGCCTATGGCGGCGAGATTTTCAAGAGCAGCGAGCATTCGGAGCGCCTGCGGGCCTCGGCACAGCTGCTCGACTTCGAGATTCCCTATTCGGTCGCCGAGATCGACGCGGCCAAGCACCTCGTGCTGGAGAAGAACGGGCTGAAGGACGCCTATGTGCGGCCGGTCGCGTGGCGCGGCAGCGAGATGATGGGCGTCTCGGCGCAGCACAACAAGATTCACCTGGCGATCGCGACGTGGGAGTGGCCGAGCTATTTCGACCCCGCGCAACGGCTGAAAGGGCTGCGGCTCGATCTCGCCGACTACCGGCGGCCCGATCCGGCGACCATCCCGTGCAAGGCCAAGGCGTCCGGCCTCTACATGATCTGCACGATCTCGAAGCATCAGGCCGAGCGCAAAGGCTATGCCGACGCGCTGATGCTCGACTGGCGTGGGCTCGTGGCCGAATGCACGGGCGCGAACATCTTCTTCATCCAGGACGGCAAGATCCACACGCCGACGCCGGATTGCTTCCTTGATGGCATCACCCGGCGCACGGCGATCGATCTCGCGAAGAAGCGCGGCATCGAGGTGATCGAACGCGCCATCAAGCCGGAAGAACTTTCGAGCTTCTCCGAGTGCTTCATCACCGGGACGGCGGCGGAAGTGACGCCGGTTTCGGAGATCGCCGACTGGCGCTTCACGCCGGGCGAGATCACGAAGCAGCTGATGGACGACTACACCGCCGAGGTGCAGCCGAAGAAGCGCTCGGCGGCGGCCTAAAACACGTCATGCCCGCGCTTGCAGCCAAGCTTGCGCAGGCTGCGTAAACTTGCCGGCGCGGGCATCCACGTCTTCACAGCCTGCAAGATCAACGGCGTGGATGGCCGGGACAAGCCCGGCCATGACGAGTCAAACGCACTACATTCTGAATTTACTCAGCCGCATCACGCTTCGAGGCAGGCTTCCAGCGCGCGGCCGCGGCGTCGTCCTTCTCATGCGCTTCGACCCAGGCGGTGCCGCTTGCGGCTTCCACCTTCTTCCAGAACGGCGCGCGGGTTTTCAGATAATCCATCAGGAACTCGGCAGCCTCGAACGCCGCACGGCGGTGCTTCGAGGCGCAGGCGACGAAGACGATGGTTTCGCCCGGCAGAATGCGCCCGACGCGGTGGACGACGCGCACGCCGAGAAGCGGCCAGCGCGCTTCGGCTTCTTCCACGTGGCGGGCGATCTCGGCTTCGGCCATGCCCGGATAATGCTCGAGCGTGAGCGCGGAAATCTTCTCGTCGCCTTCGCTGTCGCGGCAGATGCCCGAGAAGGCGACGACGGCGCCGATGTCCGTCCGCCCGCGCGACAGGGCGGCCGCCTCGGCGGCGGGGTCGATGGCGGTTTCTACGATGCGGACAGTCATCGCATTCCACTTGCGTCGTCCCCGCGCAAGCGGGGAGCATACTCCCAGTGTCGGTTATGTAAGGAGGCGGGTCAAATCCTGCCAATCCGGATTTCCTGCTCGATCAGCGCAAGTTTCCAGTCGCGATTCCATTTCTTCAGACGCTTTTCGCGCGTGATCGCAGACTCCGGATCATCAAAGAACTCGACATGGACAAGCTTGTTTACATTGTGTTTGCGGAGAAACTTGGAACCCTTTCCGAGCTGGTGCTCCATTCAACGGCGCTGAAGATTGTTTGTGACTCCAATGTAAGCGTTCCGTGACGACCGCTTGCAAGAATGTAGACGGCGTAGGTGCCCATTGCGACACAGGGGTTATGGGTCCCCGCTTGCGCGGGGACGACTCAAAAATTCTTCCACTTTCGCGGAGAAGACGAAAATCGTCAGCCGCCCGTCATCGGCGGGAAGAGGGCGATCTCACGGGCGCCGGCGAGCTGCGTCTCGGGGCGGACATGCACGCGGTCAAGGGCCGCGCGCACGACCCTGTGGTTCTCGAAGGCGTAGGCGTATTCCTCGCCGCGTCCCTTTAGCCATTCGATGAGGTCGCCAACGGTGCGGACGGAGGCCGGGAGATCGAGTTCCTCCTCGGCCTTGCCGACGCGTTCGCGAATCCAGGCGAAGTAGAGAATCTTCATCGTCCGTTCGACACGATATGGTGCAGGCCGGCGCGGAAATAATCGAAGCCCGTGTAGAGCGTGAGCACGGCCGAGGTCCAAAGCAGCGTCAAACCAATATGGGTGGTGCCGGGGAGGATTACATCCCCTGCGGGGCCGGCCAGCAGGAAGCCGATCGCGATGAGCTGGAGCGTCGTCTTCCATTTGGCGAGGCGCGACACCGGCACGCTAACGCGCAGCTCGGCGAGGAACTCGCGCAGGCCGGAGACAAGAATTTCGCGACAAAGGATAACGACGGCGGCCCAGAGCGACCAGCCGCGGATCGTCTCGTCGGCGGCGAGCATCAAGAGGCTCGCGCCGACGAGCAGCTTGTCGGCAATCGGGTCGAGCATGCGACCGAGCGCGGAGTGTCCGCCGTATGCGCGCGCGGCCCAGCCGTCGAGCCAGTCGGTGAGCGCTGCGACGACGAAAATCGCGAGCGCGACCCAGCGCAGCCACAGCCCGGCCTCGTAGATCGTCACGCCGAACAGGCAGGCGGCAACGGCGGGAACAGCCGCGATGCGGCCGTAGGTGAGCAGGTTCGCGAGCGAGGTGGTGCTGCCCTCGGCCGTGGATGCGGCGGGGATTCCGTGGGCGGTCGGGCTATTGGTTCGCTGCATGTCCGGGCTCGCTTGGGGCACAAAGACATTCCATGGCAGCGGCGTCAATAATGCGGCGCGCGCGCAGGGCCGTGCCGGTTTTCAACCATTTGCATGAAAGTAATCATACACCGCCTTGGCCGTAGCGGCATTAATCCCCGGAACGGTCTCGAGATCGGCGAGCGAAGCGCGTTCGATCGCGCTCAGCGTGCCGAAATGCCGCAATAGTGCGCGCTTGCGGGTGGGGCCCACGCCCGGGATTTCCTGCAGGCCGCCGCTGGCGATGTCGCGCTTGCGCCGGGCGCGGTGCGAACCGACGGCGAAGCGGTGCGCTTCGTCGCGTAGCCGCTGGATGAAATAGAGCACGGGATCGCGCGGCGGCAGGCGGAACGGTTCCCGGCCCGCCATGTGAAACGTCTCGCGGCCGGCATCGCGGTCGGCGCCCTTGGCGATCGACACGATGCAGAGATCGCCGATGCCGAGATCGGCGAGGGTTTCGCGCGCGGCGTTGAGCTGACCGAGGCCGCCGTCGATGATGACGAGATCGGGCCAGGGCGAATCGGCGTCGCCGTTCCGCGGCGCCTCCTCCGCCACGAGGCGGGCGAAGCGCCGTTTCAGCACCTCGCGCATCATGCCGAAGTCGTCGCCGGGCGTGAGCTGTTCCGAACGGATGTTGAACTTGCGGTACTGGTTCTTCGCGAAGCCCTCCGGTCCCGCGACGATCATCCCGCCGACCGGGTTCGAGCCGCTGATGTGGCTGTTGTCATAGACCTCGATGCGGCGCGGCGGCTGCGGCAGCCCGAACAATTCGGCGACGCCCTTGAGCAGGCGCGCCTGGGTGGAGGATTCGGCGAGCCGACGGCCGAGCGCTTCGCGCGCATTCAGGAGCGCATGCTCGACGAGCGCGCGCTTGTCGCCGCGCTGCGGCACGGCGATTTCGACCCGATAGCCGGAGCGGGTGGCGAGCGCCTCGGCGAGGAGATCGCGCTCCTCGATCTCGTGCGACAGCAAGACGAGGCGCGGGCTTGTCTTGTTTTCGTAGAACTGGGCGAGGAAACTTTCGAGCACTTCGCCGGGGCCGAGCGACTTGTCGGCGCGCGGGTAGTAGGCGCGGTCGCCCCAGTTCTGAAAATTGCGGATGAAGAAGACCTCGATACAGGTGGCGCCGCCTTCCTGGTGCACGGCGAAGACGTCGGCCTGCTCCACCGTGCGCGGATGCACGCCGTTGTGCGACTGGATCGCGGACAACGCGGCAAGCCGGTCGCGCAGGGCGGCGGCGCGCTCGAAGTTGAGCGCGTCCGATGCTTCTTCCATTTCCTTGGCGAGCGTCTCCTTCACGGTCTGGCTGCGGCCAGAGAGAAAGTCGCGCGCTTCATCGACGAGACGGTTGTATTCGGGCAGCGCGATCTCGCCGGTGCAGGGCGCGGAGCAGCGCTTGATCTGGTAGAGCAGGCATGGGCGCGTGCGGCTCTCATAAACCGCGTCGGTGCAGGAGCGGAGCAGGAACGCGCGCTCAAGCGCGGTGATGGTGCGATTGACGGCGCCGACGGCGGCGAAAGGGCCGAAGTAATCGCCCTTGCGGCTGCGCGCGCCGCGGTGCTTGGTGATCTGCGGCGCGGGATGATCGCTCGTGATCAGGATATACGGGAACGACTTGTCGTCGCGCAGCAGCACGTTGAAGTGCGGGCGGAAGCGTTTGATGAGGTTCGCTTCGAGGAGGAGCGCCTCGGTCTCGGTGGCGGTCGAGATGAATTCCATCGAGGCGGTCGCCGCGACCATGCGGGCGATGCGGTTCTCAAGTCCGGTGCGCGTGTAGGAGATGACGCGCTTCGCGATGTTCTTCGCCTTGCCGACATAGAGCACGTTGCCGCGGCGATCGAGCATGCGATAGACGCCTGCGCGTTTCGGGGCGAGTTTCGCAAAGCGCAGGATGACGTCGCGGCCGGTCGCCACCGTTTCCGGCGCCGGCGGTTCCCCGGCGCTGTCGTCGTAGGCGATCTCGATGACCGGCGTGTCCTCATCGTCCGGCCGCTGCCCGACAGCGCTTTCCGGCTCTTCGGCAGCGTCCACCTGAATTCGCTTGGGGTCCATGGCGGGAAAATAGGCATTCGCGCCGCTCTGGGCCAGCGCCGTCCCGCTGCTATTCGCGGATTCCTTCGGTGTCCGGCGTCTTCCAGGCGACGTGCTGGCCGCCGTCAACGGCAAGGATCACGCCGGTCGTGCTTCCCGCGTTCGCAAGAAACAACACCGCATCGGCGATGTCCTGCGGGCTCGGGCCATGACCGAGGGGCAGCAGCGCAGCCTGACGAGCGAACTCGGCGGCATCCTGCCGCGGGCTCGCCAGCGTCGGCCCGGGCGCCACGCCGTTGACGCGGATCCTCGGCGCGAGCGCCTGGGCGAGCGTGCGGGTCGCCGTGGCAAGCGCCGATTTGGTCAGCGTGTAGGAGAAGAAGTGCGGCGTGAGCTTGAACACGCGCTGGTCGATGATGTTGACGACGGCGGAGCCTCCGGGCGCCTGTGCGGCGAACGCCTCGGCGAGAAACACGGGCGCGGCGAGATTGATCTCGAACTGGTGCTGCCAGCGCTCGCGTGCGAGCGAGCCAATCTCATCCGGCTCGAACATGGCGGCATTGTTGACGAGCAAGGTCAGCGGTCCGAGCGCGTTCGCGGCAGCGGGCACGAGACCGGCGACGGCTTCCTGGTCGGCGAGATCGGCGACCAGAATGGCGGAGCGGCGTCCGAGCTGCTCAATATCGTTTGCGAGTGTGTCCGCCCCGTCTCTCGAGCGATGGCAGTGAATGGCGATCCCGTAGCCCGCTCGCGCGAGCGTCAGCGCGATCGCGCGTCCGATGCGCTGGCCCGCGCCGGTGACGAGCGCCGCGCCGCGATCACCTGCCGATTCAACCATGTCCGATCCTTGCCCCGTGCATGACCTTCTTCGCGCTTCCGAAAGTTACCGCGCTTTCGCCGGATTCCAGTCAAGCCGATGCCGCTCTCAACCATTTGTTAAGGCTATCCGCAAAGAGGGCCAATCCTTGCCTGCGCGTTAATCTCTCGAAATCTTCTCAAAGTTTAGGGTTGCCGCGAAGAAAGTCTTTACGATGTTCGGAATGGAGGGGAAGCAATGAAGAGGTTGCTGCTGGCGGCATCGGCCGCAGTGCTGGCCGGTGCGCCGACGATGGCGGCCGATCTTGGCGGACGCCCGCAACCCTATTACGGGCCGGCGGTCCCGCTCTTCAACTGGACCGGCTTCTACGTGGGCGGCAATGCGGGCTGGGGGTGGGCGAGTGCGCTCGGCACCGACCCGAGCGGTTATCTGATCGGCCTGCAGGCCGGCTACAATTTCCAGTTCGCGAGCGGGCTGCTCGCCGGCATCGAGACCGACATCGCGATCAGCGGCATTGACGGGTCCGGCGGCGGCGGGGTGTTCGAGCTCGATTATCTCGGCACGGTGCGCGGGCGCCTCGGCTATACGGTCGACCGCTACATGCTGTACGGGACGGCGGGTCTCGCCTACGGGCGCGGCGACGTGCGGGTCGGCGGATTGTCGGACGAGCAGGTGCATATCGGCTGGACGATCGGCGCCGGCGTCGAGGCGATGCTCGCGCCGAACATCACGGCGCGCCTCGAATATCTTTACGCCGATCTCGGGAAGGAGACCTACCAGACGGTGCTGGGTCCCCGACGGGTCGGCTTCGATGCCAACCTTCTGCGCGTCGGCATGAACTACAAGTTCTGATCGGCGCTTCAGCGGCGAGCGATCGGGCCCCGGAGACCTTCTCCGGGGCTTTTGCTTGCGGGCAACGGCAAAAGCCCGGCGCACGTGCCGGGCTTTCCTCTATGCAGACCGTGAGGGACTGTTCAGTCCGCGGGACGCAGGTTGACCGCTTTCGGTCCCTTGCCGCGCTTGTCGGGCTCGACCTCGAACGAAATGCGCTGGCCCTCGTTGAGGGTGCCCAATCCCGAACTCGTCACGGCCGAGACGTGCACGAACACGTCGCGGCTGCCGTCGTCGGGACGAATAAATCCGTAGCCTTTTTCGGTATTGAAGAACTTCACAGTGCCGGTGATCGGCATCGCTTCACTCCCCTGACTTTTCCCCCTCGTGTCGCTTAGCCACTGCCTTCAGCCGGCGGACTTCGAGACCATTAATTCCTAGGACATCCCGGCGGTTCTGGAAAGTCGACTTCCGGCTTGGTCACGCGGCGATCCAGTCGACTCGGTGGCGGCCCGCGCTGGCGCCGCCCAGGATGTGGGCAAGAGCGGGCATCAGTTGCGCAAGCTCGCGCGCCAGCACCCAGGGCGGATTGATGACGAGGAGGCCGCAAGCGTGGAGCCGCGTTTCACCTGTTTGCGGCGGGCGGACCGCAAGCTCGACCCGCAGGATTTTCGGAATGCGCAGGCGCGCAACGCGGCGGGCGAAGGCGTCGGTCTCGCGCGGGTCCTTGACCGGATACCAGACAAGGACCGTGCCGTTCGCCCAGCGGGTATGCACCTCCGCCAGACCTCGCTCGATGCGGCGGAATTCGTCTTCTTCCTCGAAAGGCGGATCGATTAGGACGAGCCCGCGCCGCTCCGGCGGCGGGACGTACGCCTTGAGCGCGGTCCAGCCGTCGATCTCGATCACCTTGGCGCGGCGGTCGCGGCCGACGGCGGCGGTGAGAGCGCTGCGTTCTTCCGGATGCCGCTCGCAGAAGATCAGACGGTCCTGCGGGCGCGCGAGCCCCAGCGCGATCGCCGGCGAGCCGGGATAGGTTGCGATCTCGCGGCCGGGATTTTCCGAGTGCACGAGCGAGAGGTAGGGCGCGAGCAGCTCGCCGGCTTCGCCGCCGGGCGGTGCGCCGAGCAACCGGCCGATGCCTTCGCGCCATTCGCCGGTCTTTATCGCGGGCGCCGAGGTGAGATCGTAGCGGCCGGCGCCAGCGTGGGTGTCGATGACCCGAAGGGCGGTGTCTTTCCCATGCAGATACAGGAGAATGCGCACAAGCACGGCGTGCTTCAGCACATCGGCGAAATTTCCGGCGTGAAAGGCGTGGCGATAGTTCAAGCAGCACTCGCGGCGGCGCCCGCGGGCCGCGGGCACCTCCCTCCTATCACGAAGCCGCGATGGAACCAGCCGAGCGGGCAGGCGAACTTTTCGGGCGGCATGCCGTTAGGGAGCGGGGCCAGCGCAATCGGGAACCATGTCTGTCAGCCGCCGCTTTGTCACAGTCGCTGCCGCATTTGCGGCTCTTGCTCCCCTCTTCGGGATTTCCGGTACGGCATCAGCCCGCGAGGTCGTGCGCTTCGAAGGTGCGGCGCCGGGCACCATCGTGATCCGGACGAGCGAGCGGCGCCTCTATTACGTTACGGGTGAGGGGCGCGCGGTGCGATACCCGGTCGGCGTCGGCAAGGCCGGGATGCAGTGGAGCGGCCGCTCCAGCATCTCGGG
>Ga0180222_1000633_pt1 | contig 48633 bp, 57 predicted proteins | sample eDN5th37CKraftOP_FD_151336 | JGI IMG/M metagenome (GOLD analysis project Ga0180222, IMG submission 151336) | Enriched Organic Plus compost microbial communities from Emeryville, California, USA - eDNA 5th pass 37_C Kraft OP (version 2) (version 2) ...
AGACATTCGCGATGGTCGCGGGCGGGGGATTGTCGTTCAGCGAATTGCGCCATTCGTCGCGGGCCTGCCGGTCCATCAGCCTTTCAAGATCGGTCGCGCGTATGAGGTGATCCCACATCGCGCACTCGCCCGCGCGCTCCATTTCCTCCACTGTCGCGCGGGGGATCGGGAGATTGGCGGGGTTGGGGATAATGTCGTCAAAGATCGTGGGCATGGGAAAATCCTTGCAAATCAGGCGAACGTCCCCGCGCACGGCTTTGCACATGCAAAGCGGTCTGTCGGGACGGGAAAGGGGGAAGAAGCGGCCCGCGCGGCTTTGCACATGCAAAGCCGCCACACGGGGAGGGGGAGGGGTCAGCCCGCCTTAAGGCGCTGCATCCCCTCGGCCAGCGTCCAGAGCGCGCGGTTAAGCGTCACATTCTGGTCGATGCCGTTGATGGGACGGGTCGTGCTGCGGCGAATATGGCCGTTGGCGTTCCTCTTGCGTCCGTCGAGGCCGCCCCTGATCATATTCTCCTGAATGACATTGAAGGTCGTCCAGACGCTTTGCCCTACGTCCTCACAGCGACGCGGCATGACGATCTGATCAGGCTTCACCGGGCTTTCATCGTCGCCATAGCGCGCAATCAGGCTGGCTTCGGCAAGCAAACGCTGCTCGTCGCGGTTAAGCTGGGTTTCCTTCATCATTTCGCTGGCGTCGATCAGACGGGGAAAGTCCCGCGCGACCGAATAGACACCTTCGATAATCTGATCCTGAATAGCGCCCTTGTGAGGCACGCGGACCTCCTCGAAACGCTCGCCAGCAATCATGGAGTTGGTGCAGACAAAGCGAAGCATCCCGGCGAACATCTGATAGGCCGATGTCCCGTCGTGGCTGTTGACGATAATCACCTCGGCGGCTTCTGGTTTGCCGATGCCATCATCGCGGCGAAGGCGAAGCATATGCTTCGCGTGGCCGTGGCGGCTACCGTCGCGGGGCGCTGCCTGCACGGCAAAGAACGGAAACCAACCCTCCCGACGCAAGCCTTCCACAATGTCGATGGTGGGGACATAGACATAACGGGCCGAACGGCTGCCATGGGCATCGGTGGCGAAAATCGAGGGAACGGAGCGGAACAGCGCGTCATTGTCAAGCGGTTCGCGCCCGCTGATCTGGTGAGCGTTGCGGCCGAAACGGGTTGCGAGGCGATGGTGATACATCTTCAAATCTCCTTTAATTTCAAGGGGCCGGCAGGCCGATGGCTTTCATTCGCCATCGGCCCTGGCGGACACGGACGCCCAAGGACGCGAGGGGAGAGGGGGGCAGCCGGATTCGGTCGGGGTGGTGCGGGCGCAGCTCAGCGAGCCACGGCCCGGCCTAATCCGGTTGCTGGGGAGAGGGGGCCGCGCGCCCCTTTCCCCTCCAGATCAGGAAGGCGTGCCGCTCTGGGCGGCGCTATTGCCGAGGAGATGCGATCAGGCGCCCGGCGCGGGATCGTCCGCCGACGAGCTGGACGTGCCGCGAGCAGCCGGGGGCGTTGCGGGGGCGGCCCCCGCATGAGGGGGTAGGGCGAGACGCGCAGCGGCTCGAACTCAGGGGGACACTTCCCCCCCTTTGGACTTTGCGTCCTTCCTGTCCCTCTATCTGGTCCGCGCTGGGAAAAGGTTTACTACGGCGCTATAGGGGGAGCGCGTTCACCTTTCCCAGCCCGAACGGCACCGCTTTCCATCGGGGGATGAGAATTCCTTGCCGATAGGGCCTCCTTATCTTATATTGACAATATGCCGTTTAATGTTCGGCATTTTGCAAGGTGTGATATGACGGCAGTGGCACGAATTCAGGAACTGCTTGGCGGGGAGGCTCTGACGGGTCCGCTCCATAATGAGCGGGACATCGTGCGGCTCGTCCGGCGCGGCGTGCCGACACAGGCGGTCGATCATTTCCTGACCTCCGTGGGGCTGAGCTTCAACGCGCTCGATCCCAAGGTGATGAATCTTCGGACCTTCAAGCGGCGCAAGAGGAACGCACAACCGCTCGAACAGGACGAATCCGACCGGCTGCTGCGCGTCGTCGGAATCGTGGCGTCGGCCGAAGAAGTATTCGGCAGCGCGAAAAAGGCGCAGGTCTGGCTCAATCGGGAAAACCGCGCACTGGACGGTGAAACGCCTCTGGCGATGGCGGACACCGATCGCGGCGCACGCGCCGTCGAGGCGCTGCTGGGACGGATCGAGCACGGCATAGCCGCGTGATCGTCTATCGGCTCTGCAAGGCCGCTCATATCGCTCTGGACGGTGAAGGCGCCCGACTATGGGGAGGGCGCTGGAACTCGGCGGGGCGTCCGATGGTCTATACAGCCGCTACACCCAGCCTCGCGGTTCTGGAAGTGCTGGTGCATCTCGATCTGCCCGCCGAATTGCTCCCCAACGATCTGCGGCTGCTGACCATCGAGATCCCCGACGACGCGCCGGTGCATCAGCTCGACACCGATCCCGCAGACGACACGGCGTGCATTGCCGAGGGCGATGCCTTTCTCGCCGCGCGAGAGGCGCTGGCGCTGCGGGTGAGGAGCGTGGTCGTCCCGCAGGAGTGGAACATGCTGCTCAACGCCCTGCACCCTGCCATGAGCCGTGTGGCGATTATCAGGGATGAGCCGTTCCGGCTCGATCCTCGCCTTCTCGACTGAGTGATGAGGGGAGGGGCGGGCCTGACGGCCCGCCCCTTCGCCATCAAGCGGCTCGTTCGCCGACGGGAGTGATAATTGCGAACTTGTCGACATATCGATCGGTCGTGTAGATTGTCTCGCCATTCTTCTCGTAGCGATTGTCGCGCATACGACCCCTGACCTTCACCAGATCCCCGATACTTGCTTCGTCGACGGCTTTGCGGAGGGCTTCGCGAAACACGCTGACGCGGTTCCAGAAGGTTTCCTCGGTCCACTCGCCGGTCTTGTCGTTCTTGCGGGAATAATTGGCGGCGATATCCAGGGCGACGACGCCGTTACCGGGAACGATCTTGCCGATGCGACCCTCGATTTCGAATTCCGCGTAGCTAGCCATACTCATTTCCTTCCTATTCGGGTTGATGATAGAAATGGGCATCGCGACAGGTCCGGCGCGCGCAAGGAAAGAAACGGAGGGTCCGCTTGCGGAAACCGTAGCCCCGCCAGAGGCGGTTGTTTTCTTGCGCGTGGAAGCCGGGCCGAAGCGAACCTCCATTATCGAACAAACCCGGTGAAAGAAATGGACGTGGTGGACTGCGCCTCTATCGAGTGGGATGCCAAGGCAGGTATGACAGGCTGCGACGTCGCCTTTGCATATGCAAAATCCGCTCCGCCAGGGCAGCAGCGGCGGGACGATACCGGAACGCCGCTTCAGCTTCGCGTCTGCTCCGGTGCTGCCGGAGCGGCAAGGATCGGGGATCTGGAGAAGAGGAGGGCGGTTCCGCACGCCGCACGATAGGGGACACCGATGCGTCGCTCCGCCGAATGGCGTCGACGCAAGGTTGCGCCGACATATCGCTCCGCGCCAGCACGATCCGCAAAGGACAGGCGCTTGGACTGGCCGCGCGCTCCGATCCGGCCCCAGCGGGTTTCGACGATATAGACGCCGAACAGGTCAATGCTGATGTCGATTTCATAACGGCGGCGGACATTGCGATCGGGGTCGAGAGCGACCAGCGCGATCGGCATCAGATTGGCGGTGAGGATCATGGCCAGAATCTAGCGGCCGCGCGCGCGAGTGTCCGACGACTTTTCTGAATCAAAAGGGCGCGACTGATTCAGGGAATGAATCAGTCGCGCCCAACCTAGCGTTCGCGATCGCTGCGACGGAGACGGCGAGAGGGCACGCCGCCTCGCTGCGGGGAGTGGGAAGGGACAATCCCATAACGCTGGAGGGCAGGGGTTAGCCTGTCGATCTCGCTGCGCTTATAATCGGCGTCCTCGCGTGAGAGGGGCCGCCCGCGCTCGGCCTCGACGATTGCGCGGGCACGCGGTTCGTCGGGTGTGATGGGGCGGGTCAAATCGATGCGATGCAGCACGTCGCCCCCGCGCCGGTAGAGGGTGAGGGTGTCGGCGAGCCGTCCATCTTGAATCCGGTCCAGCGTTTCGAGCATCCCGCCCAGAGCGGCACGATGCGCGTCCATGCTGGTCATGCGGCCATAGCCCCGGCTTTCCTTCTGCGCGACGAAGCGCTGAAGGATACCGAGCGCGCTCAATTCAGGATTGACTGCGAGCGCGATGGCGTCGGTCGCATAGCCATTGTCGCGGAAGCGCATGAGGGTTTCCGCGACCTTATCGGGCACCCGCATGGTGCCCTCGACCGCGACATTGCAACGCCGCCTGGCAGCGTCGGCAATCGCCATTTCGATCCACGCGCCGCTGTCCCGATCGGTGAAGAAAGCGGCAGTGCGGTCGTCGCGGCGTTGCAATTCGCTATAGCGGGGATGAAAGGCGCGAAGATCGTCGCCGACGATCTCCACCAGACCGCCGCGGTCGGTGAAGCCCGCATGGGCCATCGCCAGCACGGCGCTTTTGCCAGCGCCGGGCTGGCCCCCCAGAACGATCGCGGTCGGCCGCTCGACAGCGACCGCGCCCGCGAAGATCATAGGAGCGATCCGCTTTCCGTAGATGGCGCGATGCTTGGCCGGATCGAGCCGGTATCGGTCCGGGTCACTATCCATGCAGGTCAGGCGGCGGCGGCAAGCTCGCCGTTGTCATCGCGTGCCCGGACGATCGCGCTATACTCGCGCAACACTTGCGCGACGGTCGCGTCGTCGGTGACGCGCAGCGATTTCAGCACGTCGAAGCAATGACGGGTTTGCATTTCGAGGAACGCCAGTCGCTCGGCGTCGGGCTGAGGCTTGGATTCCTCGGCATCGATTTCGGCGCTGTAGCCCGCCATTACGTCCACCACGGCCTCGCGCGCAGCCTCGAAGGCGATTGCCTGATCCTGAGTCCAGAGGGGAGGGGCGATTTGCGTCATGGCAGGAACATTAGCAGAAAAGGCGTTACGGAACAATTCAAGACCTCAATGCTGATCGAGCGCCCGCGCGTCACCGACAGGGGACGCGCACGCCGCGCCGCGAAGCGGTGGGGAGAGCCGCCGCCAGAGCGGCGGCGCTGGCGCGGGGGAGGCCGGGGCGCATCCGCGCCCCGGCGTAAGGGTTCACGCCGCTGCGCGGTCCTCCTCGACCAGCCTCAACAGGCGGCGGGCGATCCATGAGCGCCGCATGGCCTCAAGGCTGGCGGCATTGGTCTGGCGATTGGCATCGCCGAGGGCTTCCAGAATGGCCCATGCTTCATCAGCATGGAGGGGCAGGGCGATGGGAGCGGTATTAGTCATGACAAAATCCTGATGATGCGAGGGGAAGGCAGGGGGAGCCGCCCGACAAGCGGGTCGGCTCCCTCCGGGATCATTCGGCAGCAACGGCGAGATATTCGTCGTCATTGTCGGCGTCGGCAGAGGGACGGTCCTCCAGCGCCTCCGCTTCGGGGTCAGCATCCTCGCCTCCGCTTTCCTCACCGTCCCCGGCCTCGTTTTCATCCTCGTCCTCGACCTCCGGGGCTTCCGGGGTGATAAGGGCAGGGGGCAACCAACCGCGTCCGGGGATGCGTTCGGCGCAGGCTTCGACCAGCTTTTCCTTTGGCATCTTCTCGCAATTCTCGGCGGCGGCGGGGCCGCAAGCGTCGGTCAATGCGGCAAGCATCGCCTTCTTGCTGATCGCGCCGAAAAACTCGATGCCGCCTTCCCAATGATCCCGCATGTCGAGATTGGCCGCCCGCGCGATCCGGTCCACGGAGCGCAGCCGCATCGGGTCGGCATATTTACTCTGGCGGCCATCGATCAGCGCGGCGGTGCAGGCTGCGAGCAGCCGGGTAACATCGAGTTCGTCCAGCGCCAGCGCCCATGCGAAGCGGTTGGATGCCTTTTTCGGGGCACTCGCAATCAGGTCTTTCACCCCATCATAGGGAGACGCCATTTCGCGCGTGTTATGGTCGAAATGCTGGCTCGGCTCCTCAAGATCGGTGCTGGCGCGAAGCTGGATCGCGTGGGCATCGGGGTGGCTCTCCGCGAGGATCGGGAGCAGCGCATCCAGCAGCACAGCAAAGGCGAGCCGCTGGTTTTTCGCGACCTCGGCTTGCAAGGCGACTGTCCTCATCCGCGACAGTTCCTCGGTCATCCGTGCATCGTAGAGCGGACGCGGCACGCCCGTCCCTGCGGTGCTGGTGCTGGGGCCGGAACGCTTAGCACCGCGCTTCGCCTTGCCCCGATACGCCTTCCTGCTGGCTTGACCGTCATTGCCAATAACGATCAAGAGCCGCCCGCGGGCTTTGGCTTCCTCGGAATACTGCCGCTCGACCGCGCCGATCTGCTGCATTTCCCCGTGAATTTCGATCAACACGTCATCGTGATTGGGGTCGAAATCCTCATCGTCATCCGCACCGATCTCGACAAGCCGCGCATCCCATTTGGCCTGTAGCTCATCTATGATGGCCTGATCGGCTTCGGACAGGGTGCGCGTGGTCTGATCGGGATAGATCGTGTCCCACTTATAGCTGTCATAGGGCGTATTTTCGGCGGCAATGACCTCTCCCCAGCCTTCGGCCTCGGCTTCGGCGGTAAGCGCGTCCAGCTTCTCATCGACAAGGCGCTGGACCAGTTCGGGGTCGTCGGCATAGCCTTCGCCCTTGGTCGAAAACAGGTCGCCGGTGATGGTGCCGTTCGCTGCCTGATAGGCGTCCACGCCAATGAAGCGAAACAGGCGATGGCCGGTCGTCACCTTCTTTTCCGTGAGCGCGCGGCGCACTTCATGGGCCGTGCGATAGCGTTTCAGCATACGCTCCTGCCGCTTATGATCGTCAGTCAGCGTAAATGCCTGCGCGCAAGCCACGTCGATCTTGTCATGCGCAAGGGCATTGATGATCTTGGGGCTAAGGCTGGCAAGCGCCAGCATCCTGTGAACATCGTCAGGGTCCGCGCCGTAGCGGTTGGCGATAGCTTCCTCGGTGAAGCCTTCATCGCGCAAGGATGCATAGGCCCGGATCGCATCGGCGGGGTGCATCGCCACGCGCTGCGCGTTCTCGGCATAGCTGATCGATGTGGCATTTTCGCCGTCGCGCACTTCGCAGCGCAACGTCGCATCCCGGCCCCAGACCTTCGTTTTGACGTTATGGATTGCGGCGCGGCGACGGCGCTCACCCGCGATAACCTCATATTTTCCGTCCTCCCGTGCGATCACGACAAGATTCTGAATCTGTCCGTCGCTGGACGCCATGCTTGCGGCAAGGGATTCGATGCCGGTTTTTACTTTGCGCACATTGCGCGGGGTCGCGACAAGATCGCTCCAGAGAATGTTCAGGGTCGTCATTTCCTTTTTCCTTCCTTTTTCATTGGCCTGTCAGGCCGATGGCTTTCTTTCGCCATCGGCTTGGCGGACACGGACGCCCAAGAACGCGGGGGGAGAGGGGGGCAGGCGGATTCGATCGGGGTGGTGCGGGCGCAGCTCAGCGAGCCACGGCCCGGTCTAATCCGCTTGCCGGGGAGAGGGGGCCGAGCGCCCCTTTCCCCGACCCGGACAACAACTTGCCGCCCTGGGCGGCGCTCTTTGGCGGATGCCGGGGATCTGACCGTTCGCCTGGAGGAAGGATGCTTTCGCCGGCGAGTTGGCCGGGCCTCGACCTGCGGGGGCGTTGCGGGGGTGCCCACCGCATGAGGGGGTAGGGCGAGACGCGGAACGCGGCTCGAACTCAGGGGGACACTTCACCCTTTGGACTTTGCGTCCTCCCTGTCCCTCTATCTGGTCCGGGCTGGGAAAAGGTTCACTACGGCGCTATAGGGGGAGCGCGTTCACATTCCCCCAGTCCGGACAAATTCGCACGCTGCGGGAACCTATTCCCTACCGCTTAGGTTTTTGATATAAAGGCGGATGCCTACCGTGCTTCGCATTGACGGCCTGCGGGTCGTGATCTGGCCCAACGATCACCGACCCGCCCATGTTCATGTGATGGGTGCGGAAGGTGAGGCCGTGTTCAATCTGCATTGTCCGGGCGGTCCCCCGGAATTGCGGGAGAGCTACGGCTTCAGGCTGGCCGATGTAAACTGGATAGCTGACGCACTCGCGCAAGCGATCAGCGCGCTATGTGGCGAATGGAGGAAGATTCATGGCGATTACTGAGCAGGATCTGGCGCGTGCCGAGAAGCGCATGGCGTCGGCGCGCGAGGACGGCCACGCGATTGCCGCGCGCTATGATCGTCGCCGCGGTCGTATCGTCGTGGCGCTCAATACGGGCGTTGAGCTGGCGTTTCCGCCGCGCCTCGCGGAAGGGCTGGCGGACGCGACACCTGAGAGCCTGAGCGATATCGAAATCAGCCCGGCGGGCCTTGGCCTGCATTGGCCCCGCCTCGATGCCGATCTTTCCGTTGCCGGGCTGCTACACGGCATTTTCGGTTCCAAGAGCTGGATGGCGCGCGAGCTGGGCGCGCAGGGTGGTCGCGCTCGATCGGCGGCGAAGGCGGCAGCCGCGCGCGCCAACGGCCACAAGGGTGGTCGCCCGCGCAAGACCGCCATGGCGTAAAAACCCCGACGGTCGCGCGGACCTCTGGGACGCGCGACCGTCGCCGATCCGAACGGAAACAGCGGCGGTGTCGTCGTATTGGAGGAAACAGGCTATGGTTTGAACCTGCGCCATATTTCCTGACTGCCAGCACGACGATAGCTCATCCGTCGGCAGCGCGCGTGAGTATTCCATGCGAACATCAACGGTTCAAAACCGTGCCACCAATCGGCGTCAATGTCGCCGCAGCGGCCTTCAAAGCAGAGAAAACCAAGAGCATCGTAAAGTCGAAATTCCATGGGCAAATCGTAGCCCTGTTCGAGTCCAGCGCGAGCAGGCGCTCCTTCGGTGTTTTCACCGAGTCCAAGGCAGCCGCCCATATGATCGGTCGTAATAATCCAGCGCATGATTTAATTCCTTGTGGGGGAGGGGCGCCCGTCACGAAGGCGGCCGCTTGGAGTGAGGGAAGGGACGGCCTATGCGGTCGCCCGCGCAAGATCGCCGTGACTTGAAAAGTCCGGCGGTTGGCGGCAGGCCCGGTCACTCCTACGAGCCGCGCCTGCCCACCGGCACCTTCATTCAAGCCAGAAACGCGCCGGGTTGATCGCGTAAAGACGCCTGCTGTCGTCGCCCGGACCGATCCAGTATTCGTATGTCGTCCATCCCGGTTCGATCCCGTGTTGCCGCGCCCCTTCGATGGACTGGCCGGTGTGTTCGGTGCGATAGTAAGTCACCCCTTCCGGCGTTGTGATGGTCCTGGGCATCCGTTCAGGGGGGAAAGTTCTGATAATATCCGTCATTGTCTTGTCTCCAGCTCGCAGGGGAGAGGGGCGACCTATGCGGCCGCTCGATGATGCTGCTGGGCCGCAAGGCGCTTGCTCGCGGTGTGATAATGCTCGTTGCTAAGCTCGATCCCGATCCAGTTCCGCCCTAGCTGCTGCGCCGCCGCCAATGTCGAGCCGCTGCCGCTGAACGGGTCCAGCACAAGGTCGCCGGGTTGGGTGAAAGCCTCGATCAAGGGCCTAAGCGCCTCAATCGGCTTCTGCGTGGGATGCAGACGGTTGCCCGAATAGGGGAAGTCCAACACGTCGGGAATGGGACGCGCGGGACGGGCAGGATTGCCCTTTGCCAGCAAATACGCCTGTTCATGCTCGTAGCGGAGGAAACGGGCCGACGACGCATAATGCTTGCGAAACACAAGATGGCCGACGATGCGAAAGCCTGCCGCTTTCCATGCGTCCATGAATAAATCGACCTTGTTCCAGCCATAGAAGCTGACGCAAAAGCCGCCGTCTTTCAAAACCCGGTGCATTTCGCGAAAGGCCGGGCGAAGCCAGCGGCCATTATCATCGTTGCGAACGGTGCGCCCGCTGCGGTCCCGGTAGCGTGTGACATAGGGCGGGTCGGTGAGGATGAAATCGACGGTGGCATCGTCGATCACCTTCATGACTTCGGTGCAATCGCCATTGAAAAGGATGTTGCGGGGTGCGGTGTAGTTCTTCGCCATTTTCCGGTCCTTTCGGATTTGGAGCGCAGCGGAAGTGCCGCGCTGCAAATCTTGCCCATCGGCGAGATCCGGGTGTGCAAACGGAGCAAGCGCGATCGCGGGGAACCGGCTGCACGGAACGGTGAAGGCGTGGAGGAAGCTGGGCGGAGCGCGCTTCGGAGTGCGCTGAGGGCTGGTCCTAAGTCCCCTACAAACAAAGCCGGCCTCGCCAGCCAGGCGAGGCCGTCCTTATATTCCGCGCCGCCGACGGCGGCGCGCTATCATAAACCTTCGCGGGTTATATGAGCGATTGTGTGAGCCGCTATCGCGGCGAAGGCCACACCCGCGACAATTGCGATCAAATTGCCTACATAGGCAAAACCGAAATAGCGGACAACGAAACCCAGAATTGCAACGACGCAAGTAACGCCCGATGCCAGCTTCATCTTTTCAGGCACAAAAGACAGAACCACGAAACAACCCGACATAATGATTATTATGAGGTGCAGCCAATCAGCCTGTTCCATATCTCTCGCTTCTGATAATTCATAATTCTTGCTGCTCTTAGCAGGATTCATTCAAAATATGCATCCCAAACGCAATAAGAGACATGCAGCGTTCCCGAAAGATCGGGTAGGCGCGGCGGTCCCGGCTTGCTGATAGCGCCGCGCGGAAGGCGTCGGGTAAATGAACATTGGCGCGAGCATCGACATACTCCCTGAAAATCGCTGGGGTATCAGAAGGCAAAGGCGGTCTGGCCGCTGGCTTCGGTAAAGCTGGACGCTTCGCCCGCCGCGTGCCGGTCGCGACCGATCTGGGTCCATTGCAAGTGGCCCGACCGATCATGCGCAAACCATCCATCCTCTATGCCATGGATGAAGGCCCATGCCTGATCTTCCGCGCAAAGGCCGAATGGCGGGTTGATCGGCCAATATCCGGGACCATTATCGGGTTTGCATAGGCTGGGGGCCATAAAGCTGAGCAGGATCGATTTCCGGTCGTCGGATTCAGTCGCGCCCATTTCACGGATAATATCTCGCGCTTCAGCGGTGCTGATATGCCCCCGCCCCTCGCGCACGTCATGGGGAGAGTAACGACAACCGATACACACGGCGCGAAGGATAGAAGCTGGATCGGTGAAAAGCTGCGTTTCCAGCAGTTCCCGCCATTTCCCGGCGCAGATAAGGTCAACAGCGTGCCACCAGCGGGCGGTTGACGCGCTGCTATATCCGTGGCGGTTGGGCGCGCCGTGGCGGTCGATCTCTAAGCCTAGAATCTGTTCGACATGACGGACATAGGGATGATCCGCCAGCAAGGGGTGTCGAAGGCCGATCCTGCGAGGCTGATCGCCATCGGGACGACATACCTCAATGGGAAATTGAAACAGGCGCGAGGGCAGGTTCCACGGGGCGGGCAATTCAAATCCGCACGGCACGTCCAGCGCGTGATTTATGTCGAGCAGGGCGAGGTTAGGGGCGAAGCCTTTCTCCACCAGCAGCTCGCCGAGGGGATCGGCCATAGCGCCATTGTCATGCTTGACAGTATTCATATCCACCTCCTCAACGCTCGTATGAATGGGTCATGGCCGCAAGCCGCTCGGACAATTGCCGCAGCGTCGGCGTGGTGACGTAGGTGAAACATCCGCCCGCTGCCTTCGCGAGCGGTTCGTGGAAATAGGTTTCCCAGCCTTGTCCGCCGCGCCTGATCCGCATTGTGTAGGCCGTGCGGCCTGCCTGCGTGTAACCGACATATTCACCGCGCCGGAAACCGCTGCGCTCGATGTTGGGATAGGTCATGTCCGCTTTCCTTCAAATTTAAGAGGCCGGTTCGGCCGATGGCTTTCTTTCGCCATCGACCGGAGCGGTCGCGGACGCCCAAGAACAGCCGGAGGAGTGGGGAGCAGGTGGATTCGATCGGGGTGGTGCGGGCGCAGGCGTTAGCCGAGCCACGGCCCGCTCTAATCCGCTTGCCGGGGAGAGGGGGCGGCGCGTCCCTTTCCCCGACCCGGACAACAACTCGCCGCCCAGGGCGGCGCTCTATATCAGATGCCGGAGATCTGATCAGGCACCCGGCACGGGATCGTCCGCCGGCGAGCTGGCCGGGCCTCGACCTGCGGGGGCGTTGCGGGGGTGTCCACCGCATGAGGGGGTAGGGCGAGACGCGCTCGCGGCTCGAACTCAGGGGGACACTTCCCCCCAACGGAACCTTCAAACCGTGAATATCATGGACGACGCTCGATCCCGACCGCAATGTCCGCCGCAAAGCATCGCATGACAGTCGGACAGGGACTGCGTGACCCGTTTAATTAGGAAGTCTGTGATTTCATGTCCAGATCGAGCGCGAGAACACGCGGATCATCGTTCGCGACATAGATGGGGAGATGCTGGCGCTTCTCGCTGATCGCGATCGTGAGGGCGGACAGATTATCGAGCAAGAAGGCGTGCAGCCTATACGACCCACCGACTCGCACCTTCTGCGCGAAATTCAGGAATCGACATGACCGGAATCTCCTGTGCCATCGAGATCGGCGTTATCGCGATAGCGCATCCAAAGATCGGCCATCGCTTCGCGATAGCCCCATGCGTCAGCGTAGGTAACTGGCTCCTGCGCGAGATAGGCCATGATGGCCAGCATATCCTCGGCGATCACCGCATCGAGGTTGCAAAGATGCAGAACCGGGAAATGGCCGTTGTCCAATCCGTTCCACCATGCCAGCAGAAAATCCGCGACCTTCGGCGATGCGCCAGTCTGGGCAGCTCGCGTGCTGGGAAGCGCGATGGCGAGAAGCCGTTCGATCGCTTCACCCACTTCATCGAAGCTGACCGCCCGGATGACGGGGCGACGTTGCGGCGGTGTCAAAGGGACGGTCCCGGTCATGCTGCGGCCTCGATATCGGTCTGGGTGAAGTCATTGCCTTTGAACAGCAGCGGTTCGCCGGTCGCCTTCGCGAGCGCATAGGTAAAGCAGTCGCCGAAATTGAGGCCCGCCTTATGGCGGCCCTTGCCGAAATCAAGAAAGGCTTGCCGCGCCAGCTCGCCGTGCTCGGCCGTCACCGGCTCGATGCTGATCGCGGCACGCCGGAAGAAGGCCTCGGCTTGTCGCATCCCTTCAGGGCCGAGCTGGTTTTCAATGACCATGGACAGTTCGACATAGTTCGCCACGCTGATGCGGCAGGCGTCGGCATCGTGAATGGCCTGTGCAAACGCCTCCGCTTCCGGCTCCCGATAGAGGATCGCGACAAGGGCCGATGTATCGAGGATCATTTGGGTAGACCGCTGTCGTCGTAAAGAAGTTCAGCATGATCAGGATAGGGGCGCTTCACATGCACCGCAGCTCGATCGGCGATCGCGAGCAATTCCTGCACACTGGCCTTGCCCTTACGGCGTTCGATGCGGGCGTAACGCTCGCGCAAGGCGTCTGTCACTACGCGGGTCATGCTCTGGCCAGTCGCCTGCGCTATGGCTTGGGCGAGCCGATGGGCTTCGGGGTCTTTCACATTGAGGCTCATGTATCTACCCTTATAGAAATATAGGCATCTTTCTACCATCTTTGACTCCAAAGCGAAAGCCGTAAGATCACGAGCTTTGGAGATGGATGTTTCACGCAAGACAACGGCGTCCTAGGTTCGCGGATCTGGGCAATTCTGAAAATATCTATCGCGAGGCCAGCAGGGAGATTGGGCAGCGATCGAGGCCATAACTTCGATCAAATGCATAACCAAGCCAGCGGCGGCCATCGCTATCAGAAAATTGCCTTTGGACTCCGGTCTGGTCAGGACATTCGTTTCATTATGCGGTAAAGCGTCGGTCGCGACACCCCCAGTTCGCGTGCCGCTGCCGACACGCTCATATTTTCAAGCATTTTGGCGATTTTCGGCCAATCTTTGTCGTCCAGCGTCCGGCTAACGACACGGGGAGCACGACGGCTGCTCTGGTTTTCGGCGGTGATCTCGGCGTCGAGCGCCTTGGTTGCCTGCGCAATCGCGGAAATTATGTCGCGTCCATCCATCGTATCGCGGGCCTCGAACGAGATTCCCTCGTTAAGCGAGCGAAAGCCGCAATCCAGGCAGAGAATCGACCAGATAGTCGCCACAATATCGGCTGTCGAGCGGCCGAGAAGATCGAACCTGCAAACGACGAACGTGTCTCCCGCGTTTAAAGTGTCGATAGCGGCGCTCCGGCTTGGAAATCGTTGCGTCCTGGGCGCTCCCACACCCGTCGCCTCGTCGCGGAATATCTCGCTGCAGCCGCCATTGCGAAGCTGCTTCTCTTGTTCGGCAAGGGCTGGTCCAATAACAGATGCCCGCGCATATCCGATCAAGCGCGCACTCATCATTGGCTATTCCTGCAAGTGCAGGCGAGTGGGTATCGGGTGGAGAACATCAGCGTCAACTTTTGCCCAAGCAGGTGCGGCGATCTGGGATTACGCGCTCCCTGCCTTCCACGCGTCCTCCCACTGGGAGGCGCGCCGGCTCGAAAAAGCCGGGCGTTGGAAACCTTGCACTAGCACAAAGCGCCGCCGATTTTGGGCAGAGCCTTGGACATACGACAGCCACCCGGCCGAAATACATCCGACCAGTGCTAGTGACGACGAGGTTTCCACGCCTCAATCCGCGTCTCCACGAACCACCGCATATGATAATGCGCGAGTCGGCGGCGGCCAAGAGCGTTCGCCCAGGGAATAAAAATTCGGGCGAAATAATCTCGCCCGGACGCCTATCATGCAGCAGGAACAAGCTGGGTAGCGAGCGACAAGGGTAGCGAGCGGACCCGATGCGATCGCGGTGTAATGATAACCCTCGTTCGAACCTCGCGACGGCCGCCACGACGTTTCGGTGCATCTGCCGGCCTTGGCGTGATCTCGTCCGTCAGGGCGACATGATACTCGGGGAGCTGGTCCGCCTCGGCTATCCCCTTCAGGATATATTTGAAACGAGGCGCGGTGTCAGTGCTTCCGACCTGGCGGCGCAGCACGCCGATGTCGACCTCATAAGGGTTCTCCCCGTCGCAATGAGAGCGCGCCAGTTCATAAACCCGGCGCTCGATCGGCCCGAGCGAGAAATAGTCGTGATGGTAGGCTAGGATGCGCTGATCCAGCTTGATAGCGCGATAGAGCCAATCGCAAAGGCGGACCCTTACCGCCTTCAGCCGCCGTTCTCCCCCCCGGCCACGCACATAGGAGAGCTTCGCTTCGGGCAACCAGGAGAAGAAACCTTCCTCACCTTCCCCGCCTGCCTCAATATTCGTGCGGATTTGCGTACCCTGAAGGCGCTGCAAGGCTTCAGAGAGTCGTGTGTAGGACCGCGCCGACTGGCTGGTTCCGGTTACGCGAAAGAAATCATGAGCGGTAAACATGAAGTCTTGCCCGACCGGTTCACCATCGCGGATCTTGGCGATCATCAGGCTGGCTATATAGAGGACGATTTCCTTGTCGTAGATCGTTGCGACACCGAGCTTACCCGGCAGAATTTCTATCGAGACGCCATCGGCGTGATATTCGATCGGCTCTTTCTGGGCGACTTTGCTAAGGCCAAAGAAGGGGAACGCCATGATTGACCGCTCACCGCGCACTTCGCCGTGGAGCGGGCTATCGAGTGTGAACAGGTCTCCTTGGCTTGAGGAGGCCACTCGCTGATTCCTTCCCTTTCAGATCGCCAAAAGCACGATGCCCTGCCTTTGCCTGTCTAAATTGTCGCCAGCGGTGCTCGGTGTAAACCGAAAGAGACATTCAAATCGCCAAAAGCACGAATCTTTGCACCTCCAAGCAGCCGAGCTGCGGACATCTCGCCGTCTCCAAAGGGCAAAGCGCCCGGAATCCGGCATCAGATTCGTGCTTTTGGCGATAAAACTGCACCCCGGATTCGTGCTTTTAGCGATTTCAAACGTCCTGCGATTCGGAAGGGGCCAGCTCAGAGAGTGGTAACGGTCATTGATTCGTGCTTTTGGCGATGGAAAAACACGGCCGTTTTCGAGGCAAAATCGAGGGGATCGGCTACTCCGCAACATCAGAGATGGCGGAAAACAGGGCTTTTTCTCCCATCCGCTTGCGATTTTCGGGCGGCATGGGAACATCGCCGAAAACACGTTGAGGGCAGGGGAGAGAGGGATCACTGGATCGTCGCCGCTTCACGAAGCCCATGGAATGTCCGCCCCAGATGCAGTTCGCCGATCACCGCCCGCTGTGTCATGGCCCGGAGATAGCCGCCGGGGTTCTGGACCTGACCTTCGCTCTCTTTCTGGGCGATGGCAATCATCGCTGCGGTTGCCCCGCGCCTTCCCATGATCCGGCAGGCTTCGCGCCAGGTGTTGTCATTGATGAAGTGGAAGGCCGCTTGGCGCTCCGCGATCGCGATGAGGTCATGCCAGGTCCGCGTCCCGAGATCGAGTTCCCAGCAGATCGGGGCGCACGCCTTTCCGATGAATTCGACGTCTATGCCGTATTTCTCTAGCTCCTCCTCGACCTTGGACGACGCTGATGTGGAAGAACGATCCTCGCGACTACTCCCCCTTGAAGGCTCATTACGTATTTCGGCTTTAGCCGGTTGAAGGTCGGTTGTAGTTGTATAGTGGGTGCAATTTTCTTCGTCGGTGGGTGTAATATCCATTCGAACATCAACAGTTTTCTGGGCTTCTTCATTCCTTTCGGAAGCTGTTGCGGCACCGATGAAGGCCGCATGGACCCGACGCTTGCGAAGCTCCAGTTGGTTCACTAGGCGCGCCAGATCATCCAGCTCCTGCACTCCGCGCGCATGATCGGCTATCATCCGCGCCGTCTCGACTTCCTCCAGCCAATTGCATCCGGTCAGATCCTGTTCGAGCGCGGTCTGGGCGAGCTGGGCGACCGTCTTGCGGGCGATCGTCAGCCGCCGACGCAACTCCTGCCGCTCGCGTCGAACCGCTGCCGCGTGCTCGGCGATCTCGGTGAACTCCATCATGCGTGCGCCGATCGGCCGCAGATCGAAGCCGTAGCCCCATTTAATATGTCCATCGTCGCCCCTCACACCGCCGCGATGGCCGTTGGGCGAGTCTTTGGGGACGATAAGACGGAGAACGATCGCGCGGCGGAGAAGGTTCTGAACCTGCCGGACCTCAATTCCCATTTCTTCGGCTAGGCGCTCGTTGCTGGGCCAGACCAAGGGCTGCCGCCCCGGCTCCCAGTCCTGCGGGCGGGTCCAGGCGAAGAGAAGGTCGATCAGGTGGACGATACGCGCACCCGCGCCGATATGAGGCGCCGCACGCTTGAACGCCGCGAGGGCGTGGCTGTGCTTCTTCCGGCCTGAAAGGCCCGAAAACTGCTGAGCAGTGGACTCCGCTGCCGCAAAATGGGCGTCATAACGCCTATATCCAGCACCTGGCTGTGGGACAGACAACATCGTTCGGTAACTCCAATGCTGGAGCCCGTGCGGACACAAAACATCCGTGGCGCAGAATCGCGCGTTTAGGACTTGTCGATTACCGAAAGACCGTTTAGCTAGGGGTTGTCACACCGCCCTGCTCGCAGGTTTCGGGAAAAGCCCGGCCCCTGGCCGGGTTTTTTATGTCCTCACTCAGGCTCCCTTCGCGCGCTGTTGATCCGATCGCAGCCCGCGCGCAGTGAACTGCCGGACTTCGGATTGCGGTTTCCGACACCTCGGCCAGCAGTCGCTGTGAGAATCGAGGGTGCAGGATTACGCATGGTGGCGACATTGCCGGACACGCCGGTGATGACCATGGGCAAATCTTCGTGCTTTCGGCGATGCACCTGAAAAAGATTCGTGCAATTGGCGATAATTGTCGCTCGGGCGGCGCAACTTGGCGCGTGGATATTCAGGGTGAACGGCATTCGGCGCGGCTCATCGGGCAAATGTTCTAGGCTAATCGACCGGACACCCTTGGGCTTGCGGTGCCCAATACTTTCTCCATTATTAGTCGCGTGATGCCCGTTATCCCTAGCATCACGAAATCTTCCTCGACTTCGTCCGATCATCCGAATCGTATCTCCTGAACTCCGATTCCCCCTGCCTCCGACTGATAGCCCTAGCCTGCACTCTTGCTATTGTAAAACTAATGGGCTTTAATGTTACAGTCTCGCTTGATCCAAACAGGGGGAGAATGGGGATGCGCAGAGCGTTCACGGCAGCCATCAGCCTTGCCATGGCAACATTATTCACACCGGCGCCGGCGCTTGCCAGCGACTTCGGCTGCCAGGTGCTTCTGTGCCTGTCCAATCCAGGCGGTCCGACTCAATACGGGCAATGCGTTCCGCCTATCACCAAGCTCTGGCGGCAACTGGCGCAGGGGAAACCTTTCCCCACATGCTCCGGGGGCGGGGTGATCAAAGCCAAGGTCCGCAACAAAAATGACAGCGTGCGTCGGCGGGTCGAGATGACCTATGCCGATGGTCGGACAGTCACATATTCGCTTGCCGGAATTGAACGGGCGGATAGCGGGGTATCAGTCCCCGACGACGGCCAATGATCGTTCCCTTCGCGGTGGCGCTCGATCTGGCGCAGCAATGCGCGCCATCGGTCGCACCCGCCACCATTCTCTCCATCGCACATGCTGAGAGCAGCTTCGATACGCTCGCGATCAACGTGAATAATGGTCCGCGCCTCCGACCGGCGGCGTCGGCAGCAGAAGCAGCGGAAACCGCGAGGCGTTATATTCGCGCGGGCTATAGTGTCGACCTCGGCATCGGCCAGATCAACAGCAACAATCTGGGCTGGCTGGGCCTTAGCGTCGAGGACGCATTCGAGCCATGCCGCAATCTCGCCGCGGCGGCTCGGGTTATCACGCTCAACTACCGGGCCGCAGCGCAAGCGGGCGCGACAGGCCAGGAAGCGATGGGGATTGCCCTCTCGCTCTATAATACCGGCAAGCCGCGTCGTGGCTTTGCAAACGGCTATGTGGCGCGAGTTTACCGTTCGGCCCGGATCGTCCTGCAAGGACTCGGAGCAACGGCGACGACAGATCCTGCCCCTCGTCAAATAGTCGCAGCAGTCGAGACGGTGCATGCGACGGCTCCAGCGCCGCGCCGACAAACGGCAGCACCTGCATGGGATGTGTTCGCTCGTCCAGCCCCAACAACGCTCATTTTCAACCGCCCGGTTGCTGGCGGCGAAACAGTAGGAGATTCGATGTAATGTCTTTAGCGTTTTCCGCGCGGCCGTCGCACCGTGTAGTTGTTCGCTCGCTCGGTGCTCTTGCGCTCGCGGCGCTCATCGGGATGGCCTTCGCCGATCCAGCCTATGCGCAGTCCGCCAACGGCATCACGTCCATGGCGCAAAATATCCTCTCGTGGCTGACCGGCGGATTTGCGAAAACGATTGCCGTCATTGCTATTGCTATCGTCGGTTACAGGTTCCTGACCGGCCATGTCAGCCTGCAAAGCCTCATCATCGTCATAATCGGCATCTTCATTGTGTTCAGCGCGCAGTGGATCGTCGACACGATTTCGGGGGGCTGAGGCCATGAGCGACGCCCGGACATCAAGTGGTCAGGAGAAGTTGCGGGAGGAGATCCTGTTCCTCGCCGTGACACGTCCAACGATGTGGATGGGCGTGCCGATCGAGGCATCGCTGCCGATTGCCATGGCGGCATGCGTGACGCTGATCATCAGCGGAAACCCGCTCTACGCCATAGCTTTCGGTGGAGCCGCCTTCGCTATAGCGAGGCTCGTAGTGCGTCACGATGCCAATGCGTTCCGCCTGCTGATGCTCTGGACCGGGACGAAAGCACGCTGCCGAAACCGGAAATGGTGGGGCGGCAGCTCCTATTCGCCGCTGCCCGTTTCCGGGCTGCGGCGCAGAGGATTCCAGCATGGCTAAGGGCGGCCTTGCAGAGCGGACGCCGTGGCGAGTGCTGCGCCACGAGATCGAGCCGACGCGCTTCTTGCCATATGCCCGGCACATCGACACGCATGTGATTGCGCTCGACAACCGCGACCTCATGACGATGTTCCGTCTCGACGGCATTTCCTTCGAGACGGCAGACCCTGCCGATCTGAATGACTGGCATGAAAAGCTGAACGGGGTTCTCCGCAATATAGCGGACGAACGCCTTGCGATCTGGACCCACATCGTCCGGCATGAAGTTTCCGACTATCCTGAAGGGCAGTTCCGGTCCGAATTCGCGAGCCATCTCGATCGGCAGTATCGCGAGCGCGTCACGGCCAAGCGGATGTTCGTCAACCGCCTCTACATGACGCTTATCATGCGACCCGCTGCCGGGTCAGCAGACCGGACGGCCGTGTTACTCAAGCGGCTCTCGCAAGCGCGGGCGAACGAAGAGGAGGTCGACGCCGACGAGTTGCTGCGCTTCGAAGAAAAAGCGCGCGACATCACCAAGTTGCTCGGGCGGTGCTCGCCGGTTCGGCTTGGCCTCTATGAGCATGACGGCCTGCAGTTCTCCGAACCCTTGGAGGTGCTGGAAACGGTGATGACGGGCGCGCGGCGGCGCGTTCCGCTCGTTCGCGGCCACCTTGGCAGCGCCCTCTACGGAGATCGCTTGATATTTGGACGCGAGACGATCGAGGTGCGCGCGCCCGACCGTAGCCGCTTCATCGGCATGTTCGGGATCAGGGAATACCCCGCCGCAACCCGTCCAGGGCAGCTCAACGCACTGTTGAGCGTCGATTTCCCGCTGGTCGTGACGCAATCATTCGCCTTCATGGGGAAAGCGCGCGCGTCCGAGAGATTGCGCCGCCGCCAGAACCAGATGGTGTCGACGGAGGATGCCGCGTCGAGCCAGGCCGAAGATCTGCTCGTCGCGGCTGACGATCTTCAAAGCAACAGGTTCGTGCTGGGCGAGCATCATTTCTCGCTCGCCGTGTTCGGGGAGTCGATCCGGCGTCTCAACGATAATCTGTCTGGTGCGCGGGCTGCGCTCGCGGATGCCGGACTTGTCGCGGCACGCGAAGGCCCGGCGCTGGAAGCCGCCTTCTGGTCGCAGCTTCCCGGCAATTTTGCATGGCGCGCTCGGCCTGCTGCGATCACATCGCGAAACTTCGCGGCTCTATCACCCTTCCACACCTATCCGTCCGGTCGGGCTACTGGAAACCATTGGGGACCTGCGGTCGCGCTGCTCAAGACCGCGGCGCAGTCACCCTATTACTTCAACTTCCATCGGGCCGACATAGGCCACACCCTCATTATCGGTCCGACCGGAACAGGCAAAACGGTGGTCCAGAATTTCCTGATGGCGCAGCTCGAAAAGACGGGCGCGCAACAGATCTTCATCGACAAGGATCGGGGCGCGGAGATCTATGTCCGCGCCAGCGGCGGCACCTATCTCTCGCTCCGTAATGGCGAGCCGACCGGCTTTGCCCCGCTCAAGGGCCTCGACAATAGCCCGCGCAATCTCGCGTTTCTGGAAAGACTGGTCCGCCAGCTCGTCACGTCGCGCGACGGCACGCTCAGCGTGACGGAGGAGCGGCAGATCAGCGACGGCCTGCTGTCGCTCTCACGTCTGCCCGCCGTTCAACGCTCGTTCGGCGCGCTGCGCCAGCTTCTCGGGCAGCGCGACGCCGAAGGCATCGGCGCACGTCTCGAAAAATGGTGCCGGGGCGGCGCGCTGGGCTGGGTGTTCGACAATGAGGTGGACGCGTTCAGTCTCGATGCGCGCTTCGTCGGCGTCGACATGACGGATTTCCTAGAAAATCCCGATATCCGCTCGCCGTTGATGCTCTACCTGTTCCACCGGATCGGCGAACTGCTCGATGGGCGGCCGCTCGTGCTGGACGTCGATGAGGTGTGGCGACCGCTGGAGGACGAAGGTTTCCAGGAGATCGCGCAGAATGGCCTGAAAACCTACCGCAAGCTCAACGCCTTCTTCGTGTTCGGCACGCAGAGTCCGGCGGACACGCTCAAATCGCCGATCGCTCACAGCATTATCGAGCAGATGGCGACGATGATCATCCTGCCGAACTCGAACGGCAAGCCCGACGACTATATCAACGGCCTCGGCCTGACGCGGAAGGAGTTTAACCTGATCCGCCATGAGCTGATCCCCGAACAGCGTCGGTTTCTTGTCAAGCAGGGGCATGATTCCATCGTGGTCGAACTCGACCTAGGCGGCCTCGACGACGAATTGGCCGTGCTGTCGGGCACGGCGGAAACGGTCGCCCTTCTCGACGCCATCCGCGCCGAAATCGGCGACGATCCGGCCATCTGGCTCCCGATCTTCCACCAGCGGCGACGATCGCCCCAATTCAGGAAAGGATGAAGATCATGCGTAAACCCCTCATGGCGGCCGCCGCGCTAGCGGTGCTGACCGCCAGCCCTGCCGCCGCCCAAGGAATCCCGGTCTATGATGCCACCGGCTTCGCACAGGCGCTCGCGACCGTGAAAAATACGCTCTCCATGATCGAACAGGGCAAGCAGCAGATCAGTCAGGCGCAGAGCCTGTTCCAAAGCCTGAACAAGCTAACGGACGTCAACAATATCGCGCGGTCGCTCAGCGAAGATGCCGTTCGCCGTTGGCTTCCGCCCGAAGTGCGCGATGTGGCGGTGCTGATGCGGGAGGGACCGGAAGGTCTCGGATCACTCGGTCAACGTGCGACCGAGATTCGCAATGTCGGTCGGATCAACCTGCCGGACCTAGCCGCCTCCGCATTGCCTTCCACCCGCGATGCACGGGGCCGTCTCGACTCCAACGGAGATAAGGCGGCGCGGGATGCTGCGCTGGCCGAAGCCGCCTACGATGTGACGACGAAGCGCACGACGGGTCTCGAAGAGCTTCGCAATGCGCTCAACGGAGCATCTGACGCAAAGGAGGTCATGGACATTCAGGCGCGGATCTCCGTCGAGAACGCGCATATCCAGAACGACGCGATGCAGTTGAACGCACTGGCAATGCGCCAGTCGGCCGAGGAGCGACTGCGCTCGCAGCAGGATTCGGAACGCATTCTGTCCCAAGCCCTTCAGAGCCTCGGAAAAAAATGAGGCGCGCTACCGCATATATCCTTGTTGCGGTCCTTCTGGCCGTCACCGCCTGTTCGCAGGCCCCGCGCGGGAAAGACTATTTCGAGCGGCATCCCGGCGAGCGGGCGACGGTCCTGAAGGCGTGCGCCGACAGCACCCATGGCAACCAGCAGGAATGTGCGAACGCAGCCGATGTGGACGTGCTGCTCAAAGCGCGCCGTTCGTTCGGGCGATAGGGGAAGTCGATGGCCGGCGAGCTGTTCGAGAATATCTACACCAATATCGACGGCAAGCTCGATCTGTTCCTCAACGAGCGCCTGGCGAACATGGTGGATGTAGTCCGTGGCCCGCTCGCCGTCGGTCTGACGATCTACATCGTGCTCTACGGCTATGCGGTGATGCGCGGCGTCATATCCGAGCCATGGAGCGAATTATTCTATCGAATGGTGAAGCTGTGCGTCTTGTATCTGGCTGCCACCAGCGTTGCCTATTCCGAATGGATCACGCAGCCACTGTTCCACTCGATGCCCGATGCGATCGCGCAGGCGCTCGCCGGTAAAACGATCGGCAGCGTCGGAGCAGCATTCGACGACTATTATGCGCAGGCGGACGAACTGATCCTCGCGATCCGCACCGAGGCCGCGACCTATTACGACGTGAATCCGTGGAAACTCGTCCTCTATCTGGTCGCGTTGTCGCTCAATGTGCTGGCGGGCTTTTCAGCCGCGATCGGCTTCGCGATTACGATATTTGCGAAGGTCGCGCTTGCGATCATCATCGCCTTGGGTCCGATGTTCATCGCACTCGCGCTATTCGAACCAACGCGCAGGATGTTCTACGGGTGGCTCAGCCAAGCGTTCAACTACATCGTCCTGATCGCCGTAATCATTGCGATCACCACACTGATTACGGATCTTGGCGCGACCGCGCTCACAGAGGCCACCGGACTGGCCGATGTTACCGTCGGGGCGGCCTTGTTCGCCGCCTATCTGATCCTCGGCACGATCTCGTTCCTGATGGCCCCCTCGATTGCCAGCGGGATCGCCATGGGCGCGGCGCTTGGGGTCGGAGATTTCGCCGGAAATACAGCAGCGGGCGCGATGCGCGCCGCCCGCATGGGGAGCGCCGCAGGCCGGGGGGCAGGGCGGATGCTTAGACGCGGCAGGGCAAGCGGCGGATCGGTTCAGGCAGGATGAAAGGAGAAACGTGCATGGGTTGGTTGGGAAGATGCAGCGCAGGACTGTTGCCGATTGTAGCGTTCCTCGGCGCAAGTGGCTGCGCGTCCACCAATCCGCCGAGGCTGGCGACGTGTAACGGCAAGCACTTGCGGGATGTGAACATTTACGGGAGCGTGCTGCCCGGCGCTCCGGCGGCCGCGTCCGGAGCGCCGGGCGCCCCGCCGCCTCCGCAATCCACGACAGGCGCACGCGCCGATGGAAAAGCGGAACGCCTAGCGTCGCTCCGCCCATGTGGAGGTCGCGGATAATGGCGGGCGGTATCGATACTGAAGGCTTGCGCGCCTATTTCGCCGAAGCGCGAAGCTGGGATCAGGACCGGGTTCGTGATGCCATTCGTTCGCGCCGTCTGGCTTGGATCGTCGCCGGAAGCGCGAGCCTGATAGCCGGGGCATCCGTCCTTGCTGTGGCTGCTCTCGCGCCGCTCAAGACGGTTGCGCCCTATGTGATCCGCGTCAATAAGACCACCGGCGCCGTCGACGTCCAGACCGCGATAACCGGCGCGCGCCCGATCCGCTACGATGAAGCGGTCACGAAATACTTCGTCGCACAATATGTCCGAGCGCGCGAAAGCTGGCTTCCGGCATCGGCAGAGGAGAGCTTTCGACAGGTTGCGCTGCTGTCGCATCCCGCGGAGCAAAAGCGCTGGCAAGTCGCGGCAAGCCCTTCAAACCCTCAGAGCGCACGCAGCCAATGGGGCGACAATGCCGTCGTCGAGGCCCGCGTTCGTAACATCGCCTTCATCAACTCGAAGGTCGCCAATGTGCGCTTCACGCGCGTCGTCACGACCGATGCGGAGTCCACGTCAAGCGATTGGATCGCGACGATCAGCTTCAATTATACAAACGCCCCGATGGAAGAGGGGGATCGCTTTCGCAATCCGCTTGGCTTTCAGGTGCTGACATATCGCGCAGACCCGGAGGTTGTCCGATGATCACGCGCACCATCCTACTCGCCGGGGCACTCACTTTCGCGAACATCGCTTATGCCGCTGAAACGCCGCACGCCGATCCCACGGACCCGCGAGTCCGATGGGTCGAGTATAATGACCATCAGGTCTATCGTGTCGTGGGCACATTCCGATCCGCGACGCAGATTCTGCTCGGCCCTGATGAAACCATCGAGCATGTGGCGCTCGGCGATACCGTCTCTTGGGAAGTGGCTGTCGCAGGCCATATCCTGTTTCTGAAACCGCGCGAACGGGCCGGGCCGACCAACCTGATCATTACAACCTCGCGAGGGGGAGGCGAATTGCGCAACTATGCTTTCGAGCTGGTCGCGCGCGCGGGCGGTATCTCGCAGGCTACGCCCAACACCTTCTTCCAGGTCCGGTTCCGCTATCCGAACGACGAACGCGAGCGGGCTTCCAGGATCTCGGCGACGCAGGATGCGATGCGGCTTGCGGCGATCGAAGCGGCGGCTGTCAAAGGGGCGCTCGATCGTGGCGTTATCGAAGGCCCACGCAATCTTGCCTATAAGGTGCAGGGTTCGGCGGCGCTGCAGCCCTCCGAAGTCTCGGATAACGGACAGTTCACGGTGCTGCGATTCCCCGCGAACCGGGAAATTCCAGCAATCTATCTCGTAAGACCAGACGGCACTGAAACTCTGGTTCCGTTCGATGTGCGCGACGAATTTGTTGTCGTTCACGCGGTTGCCGGCCAGTTGCGTCTGCGGCGCGGCTCCGAAGTTCTTTGCATCTATAACCAAGCCCCCCCGGCGTGGGGCGTCGACTACGGCACCAATACCGGGTCGCCGCATGTCGATCGAACCATGCGCGAGAGGAATGATTGATGGCTACGCAACCTCCTGAACGAAATAGCACCGTTCGGGCGATCGACGCGACGCCTGAAGCTGCCGATATTGATCGTGGCATCACACCCGTCAGCGCCATCTCGCCCGCGAAACGGACCGGCGCGCTCGCCATTGCCGGGGCGGCGATGCTGATCGGGATTATCTGGGTGAATAGCAGCGGACATGGCGGCGATGGGACTGAAAGCGCCCTTATGACCCGCAGTTCCGGTGCAGATCGGGCGGACGAAAAGGCCCGACAGGTCGTGTCCTACGAAGCCCCGCGCGAGACGAAGCCGGGGTCAGGCCAACCACCGCAGCTCGTGCCGCCTGCAGATGGGCAGGCCGTGCCTGCGATCGACCCTTCCGCACCGCCGCAGGGTGCTGCGGTCGCGTCAGCGCCGCAACAGGACCCCGCCGTCACATTGGCTCAGAACGCCCGCCGTTCGACGCTCGTTGCTTACGGCGGACGGCAATGGACGACATCTGAAGGTGGAGCGGGGCAGGGCAATCCCTCATTTCGGGCTTCGGGGCCGGATAGGGAAGATGGCGGTAACGACAGCGGCGGGACGCCAAATGCGCTCGATGCCCTGCGGCAATCGTCCGCGATCGGGGAATCGCGCGCCTCGATGCTACCGAACCGCAATTTCCTCATCACCGCTGGCACGATCATCCCCTGCATCCTCCAGACAGCCATGAACTCGGCGCAGCCGGGCTATGTAAGCTGCATCATCCCGCGCGACGTGTTCTCGGAAAATGGCCGCGTCATATTGTTGGAGAAGGGCACCCGAATTCTTGGCGAGTATCGAGGCGGTCTGCAGCAAGGGCAAAACAGGCTGTTCGTGCTATGGACGCGAGCCGTGACGCCGCAAGGTGTCCGGGTCGATCTCGCATCACCCGGCTCCGACGCACTTGGCCGCGCCGGACTTGCCGGTGCCGTCGACACTTTCTTCTGGGCAAGGTTCGGCGGCGCGCTGCTCATGTCGCTTGTCGACGATGCGGCTTACATAGCCGGGCAACGCATCGCCGGCGCCGATCAGGCTGACAATACGGTGCGCGTCCCCTCGGACGCTGCGGGGATCGCCCTTCAGCACAACATGCAGATCCGTCCGGTCCTGAAAAAGAATCAGGGCGAGGAAGTCGCGATCTTCGTCGCCAAGGACTTCAACTTCGCGGACGTTTATGGGCTTCAGCTTCGACGGGCACCATGACGGCCGACATATCGGTCCTGCTCCATTATCTTGAACCGATCGCCCCGCTGCTCGCGCCTGCCGATGTGACGGAGCTTGTTATCAATCGGCCCGGCGAGGTTGGGATCGAGGACCGGGCTGGCTGGCACTGGGTCGATGTGCCGCAATTGACGCCTGCATGGCTTATGACGCTCGCGACAGCGGCGGCGGCGCATACTCGGCAGGACATTGTGGCCTCTGCGCCAATCTGCTCGACCACGTTGCCCGGCGGCGAGCGATGCCAGATCGTCATTCCGCCGGTCGCGCCCGCCAACGCCCCTTCCTTCACGATACGCAAGCCATCCCAGGTGACGATGGGTATCACGGAACTGGCCGATGGCGGTCTTTTTGAAATGACCCGGATCGGCGGTAAGGGGATGTCGGAGGCCGACCGGCGCCTTCTGGCGCTCCGCGATGCTGGCGATTGGCCGGGATTTTTCCAGCTCGCCGTTCAATCGCGGAAAAATATCCTCGTGAGCGGCGCGACTGGCTCCGGCAAGACGACCTTCGCAAAGGCGCTGGTCCAACTCATTCCTGACCACGAACGCCTCATAACTATCGAAGATGCGAGGGAGCTGGTGGTGCCGCACAATAACGCGGTCCATCTTGTTTACGCCAATGATGGGCAGGGGCTGGCAAAGGTAGGGCCAAAGCAGCTTCTAGAAAGCGCACTGCGTATGCGGCCAGATCGCGTGCTGCTGCAGGAGCTGCGTGACGGGACGGCCTTCTTCTATCTTAGGAATGTGAATTCGGGGCATCCCGGCTCGATCACGACCGTTCACGCTGGCTCTGCGGCAGGCGCAATCGAACAGCTCACCCTGCTGGTGAAGGAATCGGAAGGCGGGCGGGATCTCGCCCGTGACGATATCCGCGGGCTGTTGAAAATGCTGATCGACGTGATCGTCCAGACCCGGAAGGACGCGGGCCGCTTCGCTGTCGAGGAAGTCTATTTTGCGCCTACCAGGGATGCGGACGATGCCCGCGCGTAGGGCATGGCTGCTTGCCGGGGGAGGCGTTCTCGCCCTCGCGGTCGCCACCGCGATCGCGGTGACGGTCGCGCTCGCCGGTCTCCACCAGCTTCGGGCGGGTTTCGACATAGGCGTTCTTCCGTCCTGGCTGTGGTATTATCGCGGCGACCCCTTGCTCCGAACGTGGTTGCTGCGCGGGTATAGCGTCGCCGGACTCGTGGTTGGGCTATCAGCCGTCGCCATATTGCGGCAGCGACAGCCCCTTCACGGCGCAGCGCGGTTTGCACGGGAAAATGAGATAGCTGGGGAGGGCCTTCGCGCCGAGCGTGGTATCATTCTCGGTCGAAAGAGCGGACGGTTCTTGATTTTCGGGGGGAGCGAACATGTCTTGCTCGAAGCCCCGACGCGATCAGGCAAAGGCGTGGGCCTCGTAATTCCGAACTTGCTCAACTGGCCGGATTCGGCGGTCGTGCTGGACGTGAAACGCGAAAATTGGACGCTGACGGCAGGCTTCCGCAAGGCCGGAGGGCAGGAAGTGTGGCTGTTCGACCCGCTTACCACCGATGGCCGGACCGCCCGATATAATCCGCTCTCCTATATCGACCGAACGGATCAGGTCGCCGTAATCGACGAATTACAGAAAATCGCGGTGATGCTGTTTCCCAACCCGGAGAGAGGCGATCCGTTCTGGGCGGAGTCGGCCCGCACCGGGTTCATTGGCGTGGGCGCCTATGTTGCGGCGATGCCGCACAGGCCATTCACGATCGGCGAAATCTACCGGACCATGACGCAAGGCGATCCAAAAACGACCTTGCCGAAGCTCGTTGAAGATGCCGCCGCCGAAGGCATAAGGATATCCGCTCCCTGCCTGAGCGCGATCGTCGACTTCACGGGCGGCTCCGAAAACACCTTCGCCGGCGTCCGCCAGACGATCACATCAAAGCTCAGCCTCTGGCTCAATCCCTATGTCGACGCCGCGACGGCCGAGAGCGACTTTGATCTGCGCGAGCTGCGCCGTCGCCACATATCGCTCTATCTCGGCGTTTCACCCGACAATATGGAGCGTGTCGCGCCGGTCTATAACCTGCTTCTGCAGCAGCTCGTCGACCTGAACACGCGCACATTGCCGGAGATGGACGGCACACTCAAGTTCCAGGTGCTCGTCATTCTCGATGAATTCGTCCAGCTCGGCCGCGCCATGACGATCGCGAACAGCTTCTCCTATATCGCGGGATATGGATTGAGGCTTATGCCTGTTATTCAGGGCCGGTCGCAGTTGCGGGCACTCTATGGCGACCAGGTCGCACGCTCCATCATTACGAACTGCGGGGTCGAAGTGGCCTTCACCCCGAAGGAGTTGGACGTCGCCAAAGAGCTTTCCGAACGTCTCGGATTTTATGGTGCCAAGGCGGAGTCGAAGAGCCTGAGCAGTCGTGGAGTATCGGCCAATCGGAGCAAAACCGAAAGCGAACAGCGGCGCGCGCTAATGATGCCGCAGGAACTGATGCAGATGTCGCGTCACGACATGCTTGTGCTGCGAGGAGGTATTCCTCCGATCCGGGCAAAAAAACTCTATTATTACAAAATGCGGGCCTTCACCCAACGGGTCCAGCGTCCGCCCGAAATCGAGGCGCATCCTCTAAAACCAGAAGCGATTCCGCCAGCGCCTGTCGCGGCCCGGCCCGGCCCGCCACTAGCCAATATACCGGACATGTCGCAGCCCGTTTCATCCGGGGCCGAGACGGCAAACATCGTTGCCCCGATCGAGGATAGCCCGCCAGTCGACCGCGAAATGACGGCAGAAGAGATCGCCGGCACCGTCGCGATCCCGGCGGATGCCCTCATGCTCGATGATATTGAGGTGCCGCGCGCTGGCGCCAATGAGGGCGAAGCGCGCAATTTTGTCGAACAGATGCTTGCGCGGGCCATCGACCAGCGCGAACCAGCATGAAGGGAGTGCGAGGATGAGCAAGGACGAGGACGAGGGGCGCAATAGCATCTGGGCCGATCTAGCACGCCGCTTGCGTCGCGAACCCTCGGTCGAACCGAAAGAACGCGTCGGGAAGGCGGAAGGGGAGCCTGCCAAAGCACAACGAGAGCCGTCTTTCGACCAGGGCGATATGCCTGACGCCATTCAGCGACGCTATTATGCGCAATCGTCCCGCTGGACCGGCGAACCCGCCTATTTCAGCACGCCAACGGCGGAAAAGCCCGCATTTCGGGACCGTGGCGACCGGCTCGTAACCGACATCGAGAGTAAGGAGGTGGTCAAGGATCTCGTGACGGTGGCGGAACATCGGGGCTGGGATCGGATTCAGGTCGGAGGCAGCGAAACCTTCCGTCGCGCGGTCTGGCTCGAAGCGGCCGAGCGGGGGATCGGCGTGCGCGGATTCAAGCCTACCGAGCGCGATCTTCAGGAGCTGGATCGCGTGCGGGCCGACAAGCAGCGGAATAGCATCGCTCCAGTTGTCGAGCGGGATAAGGACTCCACCGCACTGGCGCCACCGAAGCCTTCCGGCCCGGAATTTGCTCCGAAGCCCACTGGCCCGGAGTTTGCTCCTGATCCGGCCTCTCCCGTCAGGACAGCTCCGCAGCAACCGGAGCCGAATGAACGGACGCTCCCTGCGCCGCCTGAAGATAGGCATAAGCCTTCCGGGGAAGCCTTGGATCGCGCGCTCGGTATCGTCGCTGTTCGATCGGGTATCTCCTCCGACGACATACGGGATGTCAATCGCGCCTATGGAAACGCGGACTGGGCCTATTCCTATGCCGATCACCAGGACGATCGGGCCAAAGGCCGAGAAACGGTCAAGCACGCTCTGGAAACGATGGAATCCTTCGCAGGCAAATCCCGAACACATGCGGAAGTCGCCTCCGCGATCGCAGACGCACATTATTATGATATGGCGCTTGTCGGTCGCTGGTATGTGGCACGCGCTGACCGCGATCCGTCCATTACGCGCGATCTGTCCGACCCGGCACGACTAAAAGCACTGGAACCCAAGCCCTCTGCCGAATTGGCCAGTCCGCAGCGTTCAAATGCCACGACAACTAATCGCGGCAAGAAGAATGAGCGCGCTGCTGAGAGCCAGCTTCGGGCGATAGATGTGGTTGTCCGTAAGGCTATCACTTCGCCAGAAGCGGTCGATCGCGTGATGCGGTATGCGCGGGAACAGATGGCCGACCAGCTTGGCACGGGCAAGGATATAAAGCCTGCGCGGGTCCGTGCGACGCCGCAAAGAGAGGCGGAGCGTCCCGTCGGGCGTCAACCCGACGCCGCGCGCGGGAGAACAGCTTCAGCACCTGCGGCCCGCGAACACCGCCCACCCGAACGCCAGCGCGGGCGTTGAACGGCAGCGCAATCGGTCGGCAGGAGGATTTGACATGGAGCGACGAAAGCAGCCGGACGCAGGGGGTGAGCCCAATAAACGGGCAGCCGATAGCAATTTCCGCTTCATAGAGGCGGTGCTCAGCAAGGTTGTTGACGATAAGCGGCCTTTTCCCCCGGCGGAATATCGGCGCATCGATAAAAGTCGGAAACCCGATCTCGCTGGCCCACGTCGACAATGCATCTGCCCGGAGTTGGGTAGCGGGGCGCTATTGCGCCCCGCTGACGCATCTACCACCAAGAGGTGTAATAAACGGTCTTGCCTTCCGCGATGGCTTGGCGGGCCTTCGCTATAAACAGCAGATCGTCCGAAAACTCCGTTCCATCGGATTCGCCAAAGAAGAAGCCAGAGGTGGCTGGGAGACGCCTTGCCTTGATATCGGTTTCGAGCCGATCAAGATCGTCCATAGCCAGGACGACGGGGACGCAATTGAACTCCTCGGCACCGCCTTTTTCGGAATAAAGGGCCTGCATCCAACCATGCAGATCCGGGTGCTTACGCCAGTAGTGAAGCTCACTGGCATCGTCCGTCTTGAAATCCACCGGGTTTTCCGGCTGCATCAAAGTCACCATCGCATACATATCGAGTCCCATGTTAGCTCCGTTTGTTTGGGTTGATCGTCCCGAAGGACGCGGCCCACAGAGCGGCGGGATCGAGCTGCGGCTGACATGGCGAACACGGCCCGTAGGGGTGGCGCGGGCATGCCATTGACAGCAAAGCGTGCGCCGCAATTGACGCGGCACAAGGTGAGGGGCTTTCAACCTATAGGGAGCGAGGAGGACACGATTTCGTCGCGCGGTATCGTATGCAGTTGGAAGGATTTCTAGACGGGCAGCGCCAGGGACCAGCGGCAGGCGACACAGAGTGCTGGAGGGCTTGGCACGATATTCCGCGAAAAGAGCGGCGTGGATTGCAATATCGTCCGCGCAGGCCCTGCGACGGACCGACGATGGGCCGACGCCGATCCGGTCGGCTCTATGCTACAGAAACTTCTCGCCGGCATGATCACGAAACAGTTCGGCATCGCGCACATAGTCGGACAGCACCTGCACTGACTTGTGACGGCTGACGTCGCGCATCTTGAAAATGCTGGCGCCTTGCCGGGCCGCCTCGGTGAGAAACCCCGACCGCAGCGAATGGCCTGCAAACTCGGCGGGGTTGAATCCGGCGTTGGCGGCGCAGCGCTGGACCAGGCGGGCCACCGCGCGGTCGGACATGGGATCGGCCGTCAGTTCGCCGCCGCGTGTCAGGCGCCGGAACAGCGGTCCGGTCTCGAAGGTGATGAGCGGATTGTTCAACTCGCGCCCGCCCGCCATCGCCGCCTCCGTCCAAGCGAGCAGCAGCGCCTTGGGCCGGATGCGGCGCCCCTCGGGGATAGCGATCACCGCGCCTTCGCCCGTTTGGTCCGTTTTGGACCGACCGATCCACAGCCGCAGACCTTCGGTCGGCAGCTCGACGTCCTCGATCCAGAGCGCCACCAGCTCGGAGCGGCGCAGCGCGGCCGCCATGCCGATCGCCAGCACCGCGCGGTCGCGCAACGCGCGCAGGTCGTTGCCGATGATCGTCGCCAGCATCGCGCCGAGCGCGTCGGCATGGGCAGGCGTCTTGCGGTCCTTGCGGGTGCCGAGCGCATTGCGGATGCCCGCCAGCACCTCCAGCATCGCCCCGGCGCCGGACTGTTCCTGCGGCGGATCGACGTCCGCTTGGCGGTGGTGGTAGCCGATGGCGGCGAGCCGACGGCCGATGGTGTTGGCCTTGATACCGCGGTCTGCCTCGAAGGCGAGGAACGTCGCGACGATCGCCGGTGTCGTCGGCAGGCTGGCGAGGCCGCGCGCGTCGCACCAGGCGGTGAAGATCTCCCAATCGGACGCATAGGCGCGCTGGGTCGCCGGTGACCGCGACGCCTTAGCATAGGTGGCTGCGCGCTCGACCTCGGCTCGCAGGATGTCGGGCAAGGTCGGCTGCAGCACGGTCGCGGGCAGATTATCGCTGCCTGAAGGATCGTCGGACGCCATCGCGCGGCATCCTAAAATCCCTTCCTGCGACCGTCAATCTTATGTCCGAGAATCACACTTATCGGACATAAGATTGACGGTTCAAATTAGGGCAAAGATCCGGCGCGCCACACGTGCGCGCCGGATCTTTTCTATGACACGCTTCGCTTCAACACTTTTCAGTAAGCTCCGGCACGGCTGTATAGAGGTCGGCGACGAGGCCGATATCGGCGACCTGGAAGATGGGGGCGTCCTCGTCCTTGTTGATGGCGATGATGGTCTTGGAGTCCTTCATACCGGCAAGATGCTGAATCGCCCCGGAGATGCCGACCGCGACATAGACCTCGGGAGCGACGATCTTGCCGGTCTGCCCAACCTGATAGTCGTTGGGCACATAGCCAGCATCGACAGCGGCGCGCGACGCACCGACGGCCGCGCCCAGCTTGTCGGCCAGCGGGAAGATCAGCTGACCGAAGGTCTCGCTATCCTTCAGCGCACGGCCCCCCGAGACGATAATCTTGGCCGAGGTCAGCTCCGGACGCTCGGACGCCGCGATCTCCGCGCCCACAAAAGACGACAGCCCGGCGTCGCCGGTCGAGGCGACCGGCTCGATCGCCGCGCCGCCGCCCGTCCGCTCCGCCTTCGCAAAGGCCGTGCCGCGCACCGTGATCACCTTCTTCGCGTCCTTGCTCTTCACCGTGGCGATGGCGTTGCCCGCATAGATCGGCCGGGTGAAGCTGTCCGGCCCCTCGACCGAGAGGATATCGCTGATCTGCATCACGTCGAGCAACGCGGCGACGCGCGGGGCGATATTCTTGCCGGTGGTGGTGGCGGGCACGACGAAGGCGTCATGATGACCCATCAGATCGACGATCAGCGGCGCGACATTCTCGGCGAGCGCATGGCCATAGAGCGCATCGTCGGCGACATGCACCTTGACCACGCCCGCGATTTGCGCGGCCTCGGCGGCGACGCCCTCTACCCCCTGCCCGGCGACGATCAGATGCACCTCGCCCAGTTGCGCGGCGGCCGTGACGGCGGAAAGCGTCGCATCCTTGAGGCGGCCTGCCTCCTGTTCAACCCAGACCAGCGCCTTCATGCCACGACTCCCAATTCCTTGAGCTTGTCCACCAGTTCATCGACGCTGCCGACCTTAATCCCCGCCTGACGCTTCGCCGGTTCGGCCACGGAGAGCGTTTCGAGGCGCGGGGAAAGATCGATGCCGAATTCCTCCGGCTTGCGATTGGCGAGCGGCTTCGACTTCGCCTTCATTATATTGGGCAGCGAGGCATAGCGCGGCTCGTTCAAACGCAGGTCGGTGGTGATGATTGCGGGCAGCGCCAGCTTCACCGTCTCCAGCCCGCCATCGACTTCGCGCGTCACATTGACAGCATCGCCCGCGACCTCGACCTTGCTCGCGAACGTACCCTGCGCCCAGCCCAAAAGCGCCGCGAGCATCTGCCCGGTCTGGTTGCTGTCATCGTCAATCGCCTGCTTGCCCAGGATCACGAGGCCGGGGCCTTCCTCGGCGACGACCTTCGCCAGCAGCTTGGCCACGCCCAAAGGCTCGACCTCGGCATCGGTTTCAACGAGGATCGCCCGGTCCGCCCCCATCGCCAGCGCCGTCCGCAGCGTCTCCTGCGCCTTGGCGACGCCGATCGACACCACCACGACCTCGGACGCAACCCCCTGCTCCTTCAGACGGATCGCCTCCTCCACCGCGATCTCGTCAAACGGGTTCATGCTCATCTTCACATTCGAAAGATCAACACCACTCCCGTCAGACTTCACGCGTGGCTTCACGTTATAATCAATCACCCGCTTTACAGGCACCAATAGCTTCATAAAACTAATTCCCGAGTGTTGCTCATCAATGTTCAGTTCGCTCTTTCAGTCGATGTAGTCTGCGCTCGTCCTGGCGGCGACTTCCTCGGCGGTGACTCCGGGGGCCACTTCGACCAGCCGGAACGAGCTGTTGTGATCGAGCCGCTGGAACACGGCGAGATCGGTGACGATCATGTCGACCACATTCTTGCCGGTCAGCGGCAGGGTGCAGGCCGGGATGAACTTCGGGTCGCCATTCTTGCTGGTGTGCTCCATCACGACGATGATCCGCTTGACGCCCGCGACGAGATCCATCGCGCCGCCCATGCCCTTGATCATCTTGCCGGGGATCATCCAGTTGGCGATGTCGCCGGTTTCCGAAACCTCCATCGCGCCCAGCACGGTCAGGTCGATATGGCCGCCGCGGATCATCGCGAAGCTCTGGTCCGACCCGAAATAGACCGACTGCGGCAATTCGCTGATCGTCTGCTTGCCCGCATTGATGAGGTCTGGGTCTTCCTCGCCCTCATAGGGGAAGGGCCCGATGCCGAGCATGCCGTTTTCCGATTGCAGCGTCACCTCGACGCCGGCCGGGATATGGTTCGCCACCAGCGTCGGAATGCCGATGCCGAGATTGACGTAGAACCCGTCCTGAAGCTCCCGCGCCGCCCGCGCCGCCATCTGATCGCGGGTCCAGCCTTTCACTGCTGCATCAGTGCTCATCATGCCGTCTCCCTCTGGCGTACGGTGCGGAACTCGATTCTCTTGTCATAGGGCGCGCCGATGATCATGCGCTTCACATAGATGCCGGGCAGGTGGATGTTGTCGGGATCGAGGCTGCCCACCGGCACCACTTCCTCGACTTCCGCGACGCAGATTTTCGCGGCGGTCGCCATCGGCTGGTTGAAGTTGCGCGCGGTCTTGCGGAAGATCAGGTTGCCCGCCTCGTCCGCCTTCCAGCCCTTGATGATCGCCAGATCCGCGAAAATGCCGCGTTCGAGGATATAGTCCTGCCCGTCGAAGCTCTTCACTTCCTTGCCTTCGGCCACCTGCGTGCCGACGCCGGTTTTCGTATAGAAGCCGGGAATACCCGCCCCGCCTGCGCGGCAGCGCTCCGCCAACGTCCCTTGCGGACAGAATTCAACCTCCAGTTCGCCGGCCAGATATTGCCGCTCGAATTCCTTGTTCTCCCCCACATAGGATGAGATCATCTTCTTCACCTGACGCGTGCGCAGCAGCTTGCCGAGCCCCTCGCCGTCGACACCCGCATTGTTCGACGCGATGGTGAGATCCTTGACGCCATTGTCGCGAATAGCGTCGATCAGCCGCTCGGGGATACCGCACAGACCAAAGCCACCCGCACAGATATGCATTCCGTCGAACAACAGACCTTCCAGCGCCGAAGCAGCATCCTGATATAGTTTCTTCATGATTGTCTCCGAACAGAGCGCAAGGGGGTGTTTAAGACATTCAATCTGACTGCTCCCCTGCCGCTTCCGTTTCCAGCGCTCTATAAATCGATATATCGTCGGAAATTTCACTAGCGCCGCATCCACATTTTCGCAACGCTGAACAGTGGCGACTAGGCACAAACTCAAATTTTCCACGTCGCTCTGTTCGCCCTGACGTAACCCCCGCTGCATGTTCAGGCTTGCACGAACCCGGTTTCGCGTCTATTTTTTCCCGACGTTTAATCGGATTTGTAATATGACTCAGGAAATCGAAGGCACAAGAGCGGGTATCTCGCCTGAAATCGATCGGGCGGAGTTCCTTTTGAGCATGCGCAACGTGCCGGGAACCATTGCGATCATCGCGGCAGCTGATGGAGACGACAGGACTGGCATGGCCGCCACGGCCTGGAACTCTCTTTGCGCCGATCCGCCGATGCTGCTTGTATGCGTGAATCGAAATGCCAGCGCACACAGCCTGATTGAGCGGACAAGGAAATTCAGCGTCAATGTCGTTCCATCGGACGCTCAGGAGACCGTAGCCATTTTTTCAGCGCAACGCGGACTCAACGGCCGCGATCGTTTTCTCGATGGGCACTGGAGCATTGGTTCCACAGGCCAACCGTTGTTGAATTGCGCGATCGCCGCGTTCGAATGCGATCTGGTCGCTGGTCATGCCTATGGCACCCATAGCGTCTTCGTCGGCAGAATTCGCAGCATACAGCGCAGGGAAGACGTCGAAGCGCTGATGTACGTCAATGGCACCTTTGCGCGCGCCGAAGGCACCCCTGCCTTCGGGATCTGACCCTATATCCGAATCGCCGCATGCGCGACGAGAAGCGAACGATCAAATACAGTGGGAATAACGGGATGAGGACCAACGGATGATCAACAAGATCGTGACATCTATGAAGGAAGCTGTTGCCGATTTGAAGGACGGGGCGTCCATCATGATCAGCGGATTTGGCGATGCGGGCTCGCCCCATGAGTTGATAGAGGCGGTTATTGAGCATGGCGCAACCGACCTTACCATCATCAGCAATAACGCTGGTGCCGGTGAGAATGGTATTGCCGCGCTCATCAAGGCGAACCGTGTCCGCAAAGTAATCTGTTCGTTCCCACGGCAGGCTGCCTCGCATCACTTCGACGCTCGCTACCGTGCCGGCGAGATTGAACTCGAACTGGTACCGCAGGGCAATCTGGCCGCCCGCATACAAGCCGCGGGGGCCGGCCTCGGAGCGATTTTTACGCCGACAGGCTATGGAACCTTACTGGCTGAAGGCAAGGAAACGCGCGAGATCGACGGGCGCAATTATGTGCTGGAATATCCCATCCACGCGGATTTCGCCCTCATCAAAGCTCTATCGGGAGATCGATGGGGTAATCTCGTCTATCGCAAGGTCGCTCGCAATTTCGGTCCGATCATGGCCATGGCGGCTAAAACGACCATTGTCCAGGTAAGCGAGGTCGTGGAACTCGGAACACTCGATCCCGAGTGTATTGTAACGCCAGGAATCTTCGTCAACCGGCTGGTTCGCACCGCGCCGCAGCGAGCCGCAATCGCGGCCTGAAGGGAAAACATCATGCAACGCTTGAATCGCGAAGCTATGGCTGCCCGCGTCGCCAAGGACATTCCCGAAGGCGCCTATGTCAATCTCGGCATTGGTTTGCCGACGATGGTTGCCAACTTCTTGCCGAAGGAAAAGGACGTCTTCCTTCAGAGCGAGAACGGGTTGCTGGGTATGGGACCTGCGCCGGCCGACGAGGACGTGGATTGGGACCTCATTAATGCCGGCAAACAGCCGGTGACGCTCCTTGCCGGCGGAGCCTATTTTCATCATGGCGATTCCTTTGCCATGATGCGCGGCGGCCACATTGATATCTGCGTGCTTGGAGCGTTCCAGGTTTCGGTGAGGGGCGATCTCGCCAATTGGCATACGGGTGCGCCAGACGCCATCCCGGCGGTAGGTGGCGCGATGGACCTCGCCATCGGCGCCAAGCAGGTCTTCGTCATGATGGATCTGCTGACGAAGACCGGCGAGAGCAAGCTTGTGGAGACATGTACCTATCCCCTGACGGGCCTCGCCTGCGTATCGCGGGTTTATACTGATCTTGCGGTCTTCGAAGTCGGACCGAATGGCGCCAGGGTCATCGAGATGGTCGAGGGACTTACTCTGGATGGACTCCGCGAGTTGACGATGGTTCCCCTTGAGGCAGCATGAGGCCACCCATGACACAGCAATATTCGTTCGGCGCCTTTTCGCTTGAGGTACGGGAAGATGGCGTCGCTATCGCGACCTTTTCTCGTCCACCGGTAAACGCCGTCTCCCTTTCGGTCTATGAAGACATCGGCCGGTTCGCCGATCACGTCGCGACGGACGAACACATCCGCGTCATCGTCATCACAGCCCCTGATGATGCCCGCGCCTGGTGCGGGGGCGCCGATCTGAACGAGTTCAAAGGCATGACCGCCGAGAAGCGCAAGGAACGCTATCGCTTCATCAATGGTCAATTGCCGCGTTTCCATCGTATCGATCGACCGATGATCGCCGCGATACGAGGCGCTGCTGTGGGTGTTGGCGTAATGCTGGCAGGTATGTGCGACATGCGCGTGGTTAGTGAAGACGCTCGGTTCGCCTGCCCGGAGGTGGATTACGGTCTCGTTGGTGGGAGTGCGGGCCTGTTCGCGACCCTGCGTATGCCCGAGGCGAAGGTGCGTGAAATGGTCTATACTGGCCGCGCCTTCACCGCCCGCGAACTCGAATCCACCGGGCTTTTCAACTACGTCGTTCCACGCGCCGCAGTGCTGCCCCTCGCGCTCGATCTGGCAGCACATATCGCCCAGAAAAGCATGCCGACCTTGCGCGCGCGCAAGCTCGCATCGCTTACTTGGGAAGGCTCCGATTGGATGGATGCTTATCTTGATTCCCAGGAAGTATCTTCGGCCTTGGTAGAAAACCCGGAAAGCGAAGCGGCGGTTCTGGCGGCGTTGCAGCGCGGAAAGCACAAATCGCGGGCCAACAATTAGGATCGAACACCTGCGGTAAGTCGGCGCTAGTTCGCGACAATTCCCGCAAGTCGGCCAGCGATGATCATACGCGCATCAGCGACCATTCGTTCGATCAATTCCGCGCAGGTCGGAATATCGTGAATGAGTCCCTGCGCCATGCTCGCCCAATAGATGCCGCTGTCGATATCCCCCGATTGTAGCAATGCCTTGCCCCGTGCGCCGCTGACCAGCTGCGCTACATCGGCGAACGTCGCACCCGGCGATGATGTACGCCGCAATACTTCCTGGGAAACGGCATTGCGCCCTACTCTCGCGCTATTGCGGAAGGGCCGGAACAGGATGTCGGTATCACGCTCGCTATTCTCAATGTAGGCCTGCTTCACCCGTTCATGGATCGGCGCTTCCTGCGTCGCGCAAAAGCGTGTCCCCATGGTCACGCCCTCCGCGCCAAGCCCTAGCGCTGCCACCAGCCCACGTCCATCTGCGATCCCGCCGCTGGCAACGACCGGAACCTTCAACTGATCGACCGCAGCCGGGACAAGCACCAAACCCGGCACATCGTCCTCGCCCGGATGGCCCGCGCACTCGAAACCGTCGATAGAGACCGCATGGACGCCATGACGCTCGGACGAGAGCGCGTGACGCACTGAAGTGCATTTGTGGATCACTTTGATTCCGCGGGCGAGCAGAAGATCCCAAACCTCCCGCACGGCGGGCGTGCCGGCAGTTTCAACGATGCCGACGCCTGCATCTGCCACCGCGTCAACGATCGCACCATAGTCGGGTGGCCGCATCGTCGGAAAAACCGAAATATTGACCCCGAAGGGGGCGCTGGTGAGCGAGCGGCACAACGCGATCTCATCGGCCAGCGCCCGTGCATCCGGAAAGGTCAGCGCCGTTATCATGCCGAGCCCGCCCGCATTGGATACCGCCGCCGCCAGACTCGCGTAACCGACATTCTGCATCCCGCCCTGAATGATAGGGTAACGGATGCCCAGCAGATCGGTGATACGCGTGCGCAGGGTCATCATTTCCCTTTCAAGCCAGCGGCTTCAATCCTAGTTTGGCGAACAGGGCAGTATCGGCATCCTCGCCATTATTTGGGGTGGTGAGCAGCCGGTCGCCGGTGAAGATCGAATTGGCCCCTGCCAGGAAACAGAGCGCCTGCCCCGCCTCGCTCATGCTCTCGCGTCCCGCCGACAGCCGCACCTGGCTGTCAGGCATGACGATCCGCGCGACCGCGACGGTACGCACGAATTCGATCTCGTCGATCCGGGCCAGCGGAGTGTCCGCCAGCATGTCCCCCAGCACCGTGCCGGGGATCGGCACCAGCGCGTTGAGCGGCACGCTGTCGGGCGGTTCCGGCAGGTTGGCGAGCGCATGGAGAAAGCCGATGCGGTCCTCCCGCGTTTCGCCCATGCCCATGATGCCGCCGCAGCAGACGGCCATGCCCGCTTCCCTCACCCGCTCCAGCGTATCGATGCGGTCCTGAAAACTGCGCGTCGTGATGACACGGTCATAATAATCCGGGCCGGTATCGATATTGTGATTATAATAATCCAGCCCCGCTTCGGCCAGCGCCCGCGCCTGCCCATCGGTCAACATGCCCAACGTCATACAGGTTTCAAGACCCAGCGCCTTCACCCGCCGCACCATGTCGAGCAGCGCGGCCATGTCCCGCTCCTTGGGTTCGCGCCAGGCCGCACCCATGCAGAAGCGATGCGATCCGGCAGCCCTGGCTTCCCGCGCCGCCGCGACCACGGCATCGGCGTTCATCAGCTTTTCCGCCTTCACGCCGCTTTTCGCATGGGCCGACTGGCTGCAATAGCCGCAATCTTCGGCGCAGCCGCCGGTCTTGATCGACAACAGCGTCGACAACTGTACCGCGTTGCGCGGATGATGGCGCAGATGAACCTCGTGCGCCCGCGCCACGAGATCGAGGAAAGGCAGGTCGAACAAGGCGGCAATCGCCTCCCGCGAGGCTTCGGGCCGGGCGGAGGAGATCAAATCGGCCTGATTTGCGACATGGTTCATGCGCCACTCCATTGCGGATCGCGCTTCTCGAAGAAAGCGGTCGTGCCCTCACGCTTGTCGGCAGTGCCGAACAGCGCAGAGAACGCCTGCCGTTCGAGCAATAAATGCGCCGACTGGTGGGTTTCGAAGGCCGCGCGGATCATCGCCTTGCCCTGTTGCATGGCGAGCGGAGCGCGGGTGGCAATGCGTGATGCCAGCGCTAGGGCTACGGCCAGTGCTTGACCTTGGTCGACGACTTCCGCGACGAGGCCCGCGTCCAGCGCCTCTCTCGCGGACAGGGGATCGCCGAGCAACACCATCTTCATGGCGCGGCTACGCCCGACAAGCCGCGGCAGAGTTGCCGTGCCGCCTGCACCGGGAATGATCCCGAGATTAGTCTCGGGCTGGCCGAATTTCGCGCCGTCAGCCGCAATGACGAGATCGCAACACATCACCAGTTCATTGCCTGCGCCAAGCGACCAGCCTTCGACAGCAGCGATAAGCGGTTTGGCAAAGCCACGAATGCGCGCCCAGATCGCAGGCCGCGGATCGGCCAGCGCGCCAGCCGTATCGCGAGAAGCCAGTTCGTTGATATCGGCCCCCGCCGCGAAGAAGCGATCCGAGCCTGTGATGACCACCGTGCGCACATCGGGATCGATCGACGCTTCATCGAGCGCATCCGCCACACGACCCAGAAGATCAGTGGCCAGCGCGTTGCGCTTCTCCGGCCGATTGAGGCGAAGGAGCAGCACATTGGTGGCCGCGCGCTCGATCAGCAATATATCCGGCGCTTCGTTCATGCGAAATTCCTCAGATAATAAGAGGGCCGATAAAGCGCCTCGCCAGTCGCATCGGCAATTGCATCAAGCAGCGAAACCAGGTGCCTGCGCCCGTAACGGTCCGCCCACGCAAAGGGCCCAAATGGATAATTGGCGCCGAAGCGCAGTGCGGCATCGATGCCCTTCTCATCGGCGACCTGCTCCAGCACAGCGTCCGCGGCGGCATTGGTTATCTGCGCGAGCGTGCGCGCCACAACCAGCCCCGGCCGATCGGCGAGCTGGTAACCGCTGCGCGAGAACGCGGCCAATACAGCCTGCGCGTCCGCCGTCGCCGTTTCATCTGAAACCGCGAAACCGCTTGGACCTTCTCCATCGGGCGAGAACCAGTCGAGTAACGCCACCGCCCGGCCCTGCTCGCGGCTTTCCGCTCGCGCGCTCGGACCGCGTGTCTTTCCGATCGCGATGTCGCCACAACGGATGAATATGCCTGGAGCTGCGTCTTTAAGTTCAGCCGCGGCACGACGGTGGACGGGACTCACCTCGACAGGCGATGTTTCGGGAGGCGGGAACGATTGAGCGCCGTCCCGATAGTCATAGACCCCACGCCCTGTCTTGCGGCCGAACCAGCCCGCATCGACCAAAGCCGCCTGCCGCAGTTGCGGCACGAAGCGCGTCCGACCATGATAGGATTCGTAGACTGAGCGAGCGACCGCGAAATTGACGTCCTGTCCGATGAGGTCGGTCAACTCCAGCGGTCCCATGCGGAAGCTGGCCGACCGGAAGAGGCTGTCGATCACCGCTGGCTCCGCCACCCCTTCGTTGAGGGCGACAAACGCCTCAGCATAGAAGGGCCGTGCGACGCGATTCACGATGAAGCCGGGCACATCGGCGACCGGAATGGCCACCTTTCCCCATTGCTCCGCCGTCGCCACGATGCGGGTGACAATCGCCGGGTCGGTCGCAGCTCCGGCGATGACCTCCACGAGCTTCATCACCGTCGCGGGATTGAAGAAGTGCATGCCCACGAAGCGCTGTGGTGCCTTTAGTCCGCGCGCAAGGCGCGAGATCGGCAGGGACGAAGTGTTGGTCGCAATGACCGCGTTGGGGCCAACGATCGCTTCCAGCTCCGCGAAAAGCGCCCCCTTGATGCCGGCATCCTCGATGATTGCCTCGATCACAAGATCGCGGTCAGCGAGCGCGTCGAGCGAGGATACCCATTCCATTCGCCCACGAACGGCTTCAGCCTGTTCGCCCGTCAGCTTGCCCCGGGCAGCAAGCTTCTCGATGTCAGCAAGCGTGCGCTTCCGGCTTGCCGCCAGCGCGTCGGCATTGACGTCGAAGATCTTAACCGAAGCGCCAGCCTGGGCCGCCACCTGGGCAATGCCGGCACCCATGGCCCCGGCGCCGCAGACCGCTACCTTGTCGATCGCGCGCGCCATCACGCCGCCGCCTGGATATTGAGAAGCGTCGCGCCATAATCGACCAGCTCACCTGCTGCCGCGTCGTGCCGGATGATAGTGCCGGAAATCGGCGCTTCGATCGTCTCGCTTTCATCCAACACACGCACTGTCGCAACCTTCTGACCGGCCGTTACGACCGTTCCTACCGGAAGAGCATCCACCAGCGTCGCAACGTGAGGTGCCTTCACCGCGGTCTCGGGCCCGGCGGCGGCCAGCGCTGCTGGCGCCGCCGCCGCAGAGGCAGGCGCAATGGCGCGCATCGGATTGGGGCCACCGCCCTTGCGCGCAAGAAAAATCTCCGTGTCGTCCGAGACGACATGCAATTCCTGCCACCCGCTCGACAGGAGTGTATCGAGTAGCGCACGAACGTCGGTGATCGCCTGAATCGCGGGATCCTTCTCCAAGCTCATGCCGCCTTCTTTCCAAATCCAGGGAGGAAAACCTGCTCGAGCCAGCGCGTATGGATGCGATTGGCGACGAAATCGGGGTGGGCGATGATCGCCCGGTGCAGGTCCAGCGTCGTCGGCACGCCTTCCACGACGAAATCGTCGATCGCGGCGGAAAGTCTGGCGATGGCGTCCGCGCGGGTCGCGGCATGGACGATCAGCTTGCCGACCATGCTGTCATAGAAAGGCGGTATCATCGCGCCCGCCGACATATGGCTGTCGAGACGGATGCCCTCGCCCTGCGGCGGCTCCCAGCGCGTGACCCGGCCGGGGCTGGGCAGGAAGTCGCGGGACGCATCCTCCGCATTGATGCGGCATTCGATCGCATGGCCGGAAAGGACCACATCCTGCTGTGCGACCGACAGCCCCGCCCCGCCCGCGATGCGGATCTGCTCCTGCACCAGATCGAAGCCGGAGATCATCTCGCTCACCGGATGTTCGACCTGGATGCGCGCATTGACCTCGATGAAATAGAATTCCTGCCGCTGCACGTCGAACAGGAACTCCGCCGTTCCCGCATTGCGATAGTTGACGCTCGCGGCCAGCGCGACCGCCGACTGGTGCAGTTGCGCGCGCAGATCGTCGGACATGGCCGCGCAGGGCGCTTCCTCGATCAGCTTCTGATAGCGGCGCTGCACCGAGCAGTCGCGTTCCCCGAAATGCAGCACCTGCCCCTTGCCGTCGCCCATCAGCTGCACCTCGACATGGCGGGCTTCGGGCACGAAGCGTTCCATGAACAGAGTGCCGTCGCCGAAGGCCGCCACCGCCTCCGCCGAGGCGCGGTGGAAACCGGCTTCGGCCTCATCGCCATTATTGGCGATGACCATGCCGCGACCGCCGCCGCCCGCCGATGCCTTGAGCAGCACGGGATAGCCGATGCGGTCGCCCTCCCGCCGCGCATCGGCGGCGGAAGCGACGCAATCGCTGCCCGGCACCAGGGGGACGCCCGCCGCCCTGGCCATGGCGCGCGCGCGCAGCTTGTCGCCCAGCGTGTCGATGACGTCGGGTTCCGGCCCCACGAACGCAATGCCATGCTCGGCGCACAGGCGCGGCAGGATGGCCCGTTCGGACAGGAAGCCATAGCCCGGATGCAACCCGTCGCAGCCGCTTTCCTTCGCCGCATGGACGATGAGGCGCGGATCGAGATAGCTTTTCGCCGCCGCCGCCGGTCCCAGCACGACCGCGCGGTCCGCCTGCCGCGCGGCGGCCGTGTCGCGGTCGGCATCCGACACCGCCACGACGGTTTCGATATTGAGCGCCTGCGCGGCGCGCACAATGCGAAGCGCAATCTCGCCCCGGTTCGCTATGAACAGCCGCTTGATCGCCATCAGTCCCTCACCAGTACGAAAAGCGGCTGCCCGCCTTCAACCATCGCTCCGTCCTCGACGAGGATGGCATGGATCGTGCCGTCTTCTTCCGCGCGCAACGCCGTGAACAATTTCATGACCTCGATCAGGCTCAGCTCATCGCCGGTTTTCACCTTCGATCCTATTTCGACATAATTGGCGGCGCCCGGTTTCGGGGCACGATAGAAAGTGCCGAGGTTGGGCGCCCTGATGACGACGGCGTTCTCCGGCAGGTCCAGGGAACCGGCTGACGCGGACGCTGGCGGAGGCGCGGCGGGCGCCGCCGCTTCAGGCGTCGGCGATGGAGCAGCCGTCACGGCGGGCGGTGCCGCAACCGGCTGAGATCGGCCCGCCGCCGGATCGGTGGACAGATAAAGCTCGAAATCCGCCTTTCGGACATGCAGTTCCCGAATGCCCGATCGCGAAAATTCTTCCAGCAGCTGTTTCAATGCATCGGGGAACAAGGATCCACTCATCAGCATGATTCCGTAAAAAAAGGAGGCGCGGCGGGAAAGGCCGCCGCGCCGGCAGGCAGAATTCAGTATCGATAGGCCACTGACAAGCCATAAACCGCCGGTTTGCCGCGATACCGGATGAGCGTATCCAGATAGGTCGAGACAGCGGTGACATAGGACTTGTTCGTGATATTGCGGCCATAGGCGGTAATCCGCCAGCGCCCGTCCTCGCTGCTCACCCCGGCCCGGAGGTCGAGAAGCGCATAGCCGCGGATTTCGAACTCATCGGCCGGAAGCCCGGCATTATGGAAGGTCGTGTTCTGGCGGCTCTGATAGGTCAGCCCGCCGCCCAGAAACGCATTCCAGCCATCCGAGACGGGGACGCTGTATTGCGCATCGACATTGGCGCTGAACTTGGGCGTGTAGGGGAGCTCGGAGCCTTTGAAATTGCCGGTGTAACCCGCCGCATTGTAGATGGCGAGGCCATCGGGCGTCGCGGAATAGTTGGAGGTCACCTTGCTCTTGAGGTAGGTCGCCCCGGCGCTCAGGCGCAGGCCGTCCACCGGGCGGGCGACCAGTTCGCCTTCCAGACCGAAAACATAGGATTTGGGCACGTTCAGCATCTTTTCGAGAAGGCCGAACACCGTATCCTGAACGCGGCCGCGAACCTGCTTGTCGGAATAGTCATAATAGAAAACCGCGCCGTTGAACTGCAACGCGTTGCCCGCCAGCGGGGCCTTGAACCCGCCCTCATAGGCTATGACCTTTTCCTGCGTCGCGGGCGTATACTGGTTCACGCGCGAGGCGCCGATCGCCGAGAAGATGCCTGCCTTGTACCCCTGGCTGACCGTAGCATAGATCAAGGTGCCCTGATCGAACTTGTAGTTCGCGCCGACCCGGAAGGAGATATTGTCCTCCGTCAAATGCTGGTTGACGGGATCCAGGGTGGACTGCGCCGTGCCCAGCAGGATATCCCCGGTCGTCGGGAAGCACTGGCCGGCCCCGATGGTGATCGGCACGCTGTTGAGCGCGCTGCCGAAGAGCGCCGCAGCGCCTGTGCCGGTGGGGTCGCTGTAGCAATAGGTGACATCCTGCTTGTTCTTCGTATAGCGGATGCCGCCCTGGACGGTGAGCTGCGGAGTGACCTTGAATTCTCCGTTCGCAAACACGCCGTAGCTGCGCATACGGGAATCGAAGTTGTTTTCCGTCACCGAAATGAGATCAGCGTTCGCGGAATAGTCACCCAGGAAGAAGTTGTTGTTCTGCGATGTGCGCAGATTGTCATAGCTTGCGCCGATGATCCCGTTGAAACGGTCGGTGTCGAGCGCCAACCGCAGTTCCTGGTTGAACGAACGAACATTACCCCAGAGCGGGACATCCACGACCTGCGCGGTGGTTCCGTCGAGATCCTGATTATAGGCGAGCGTCTGTTTGGCAAGCGCCGCCATATAGGTGAGCTTCAGGGTGTCGGCCAGTTCGAGATCGACGCGCCCGGCAAACTGATAGTAGCTGTTGTCGGACCTTCCGAGCAGGCCCGGCGTCCATTCCGCGTCCCGCGCCTTGCCGCTGACCGGCGTGCCGAGCAAGGCCTGCGCACCGGCGGCCTGCGCCGCATCCGTGCCGTTCAGCCGTCCGACGACGACCGACTGGCGGCTCAGGAACGACGCATCATATCCGGCCGATGTCGGCGTGGTCAGATCCGCATAGCGTTGGGCATCGACATAGGCATAGGGGTTGCCGGAGGCGGCGGCAGCGGACTGCGACGGATAGATGTTGAGCGTGGTTCCGGCATATTGCGGCGCCAGAGGATCGGAGCGATCGCGCGCGCCCGTCGCCATCAACTGGATGCTGACCCGCTCGGTCGGCTGCATATCCAGCGTGAAACGGCCCATGATCTTGCGCTGGTCGCCATTCTCGTCGTCGGACCGGGAAAGGCTGCGCTGCCACGCTCCGCCCGAAACACCTTTGGCGGCAAGACGCGCCTGCACATTTTCACCCAGCGGGCCGCTGACGAAGCCGGAGAGTTCGGCACGATTGAACCGTTCGTAGGACGCATCGAAACCCGCGGCGAAATCCCGCGTCGGCTTGCCGACGATATAGTTGATGGCGCCGCCGGTCGAACTCTGGCCGAACAGGGTGCCCTGCGGCCCCTTCAGCACTTCGACGCGCTCGATATCGAGATCGAGAGCATCGGACATGACCGGCACGTTGCGCGGAATCTGGTCGGTATAGACCGAAACCGACGGAGCGGCGCCGAAGGTGGCGTCGTACAGGCCGATGCCGCGGAGCGTATAGACCGGCGTCGAATAGAGAGATTGGGTCGCGGTGAAG
>Ga0180222_1000634_pt1 | contig 48601 bp, 47 predicted proteins | sample eDN5th37CKraftOP_FD_151336 | JGI IMG/M metagenome (GOLD analysis project Ga0180222, IMG submission 151336) | Enriched Organic Plus compost microbial communities from Emeryville, California, USA - eDNA 5th pass 37_C Kraft OP (version 2) (version 2) ...
GTGGGGCGGTATCAGCGCTTGCTGAACTGCTTGCGCCGGCGCGCCTTGTGCAGACCGACCTTCTTGCGCTCGACCTCGCGGGCGTCGCGGGTCACCAGGCCTGCCTGCGACAGCGCGGGCTTGAGGGTGGCGTCGTAGTCGATCAGCGCGCGGGTGATGCCGTGGCGCACCGCTCCGGCCTGGCCGCTTTCGCCGCCGCCGCGCACGTTGATGTGGAAATCGAACGATTCCAGGTGGCCGGTCAGCTCCAGCGGCTGGCGCACGACCATGCGGCCGGTTTCGCGGGCGAAGAATTCGTCCACGGGCTTGCCGTTGACGACGATCTTGCCCGAGCCCTTCTTGAGGAACACCCGCGCCACAGAGGTCTTGCGACGGCCGGTTCCGTAGTTCCAGTTACCGATCATGGCGTTTCCTTAGAAGTCCAGCGTCTTGGGCTGCTGGGCGGCATGCGGGTGCTCGGCACCGGCATACACCTTGAGTTTCTTGATCATGGCGTAGCCCAGGGGGCCCTTGGGCAGCATGCCCTTGACCGCCTTCTGGATGGCCCGGCCGGGAAAACGCTGCTGCATTTTCTCGAAGTTCGTTTCGCGGATGCCGCCCGGATACGTGGAGTGGCGGAAGTACTTCTTGTCCTGCGCCTTGTTTCCGGTAACGACGATCTCGGCCGCGTTGACGATGACGATGTAATCGCCGGTGTCGACGTGGGGCGTGAACTCCGGCTTGTGCTTGCCGCGCAGACGGCGTGCGACTTCGCTGGCCACACGTCCCAGGACCTTGCCCTTGGCGTCAATCACGTACCAGTCACGCTTGACTTCATGCGGCTTGGCCACAAAGGTCTTCATGATGGTGTTCCTAAATGGGGTAAGACGAATACGCCCGCGGGACCCTCCCGCAGACAGGGCAGGAACGCGCGATACCGGTTCCTGCCGCCCTGATTTTCCTGTCCGGCCCCGCCAGAAGCGTTATCGCGCCGCCCGTGAGAGGTCGTCCCGGAAAAAGGGAAAGACAGCAATTCTAGCATGAATCCCGCGTGGTCGGCAATCCGCCAAGCACCAGCCGGCATGAGGGCGAACCGCCGGGCCCTGGCCCCCGGATAGCCCCTTCCAATAGGCGGTTGGCCGCAGACAACGGCCTTCCCATGGACAACCCCATGTATCCAATCAATGAATGGCGCCGCAACGGACAGCGCCACGAATGGCGGGCAACTCGGCGTCCCTGCAGGGTGTCGTTCCCAAATATGTTTCTAAATCTATCGATGTCGCCTAAACTTACATTTTTCTTAAACCCACGACACGGCAGGCAATGGCCGAATACCCGGCCCCGGTCGACCGCGTCCGCCTCGACCCCAAGGGGAAAACACCGATGTCGATATTTCGCCGCCAGTCCGGCCGCGCCCGCCCGATCCTGGCCGTCCTGGCCGCGCCTCTGCTGCTGAGCGGCTGCACGGCTTCGATGTACAACGCCATGCTGGGGCACGGCACAGGCCCCAAGGACAGTCCGGAAGCTATGGCGCGCGACACGAACGAGATCCTCGACCGCTTCGAGCAATATTGCTTTTCCGACCCGGCCAGGTGGAAACGCATCGCCGCGGAGCAGGCCGTCTGCACCCGTTCCTATACCGGCCGCTGGGCTCTGCTGGATCCGAACACCAAGTGGTTCGAGGCGCTCACCCGCGGCGTGTCGACTTTCGACGCCACGCTCAGGAGCCGCTACCCGAGCGTCCTGCACACCGGCAACGCGAACGGCGGCCGCCTCGACCAGTCGTGGGGCGTCACGAACTACTGGTCATGGCGCTACCTGCTGGGCGACGGCACCGCCATTCTCAAGGCGGACCGGGAGTGGGACCGCATCTGGAACAATATGGAAACCGCATACGGAGGCGAGGACGTCAAGATGACGCTGAGCCTGCACATGACGCACCCCTGCCTGCGCGAACACCCGCAGAGCCAGACGCTGGCGGCCTGCCCGGCCATGCGCGATGCGCTATATGCCTCCCCCGCGGTGCCGGACCCGCGCATGGTCGACGCCGGCATCCGCATCATCCGTGCGGAACTGGCCTCGGTCGACCGCACCCGCGCCTCGTACGCCGAAACCGAAGCGATACGCGACGCGCGGCTGGCACAGGAATGGCGGGAAAGCCGCCAGGCGACCGACCGCGGCCTGCAGCAAGGCCTGCGCAATGTGCTCGCCAATGCCACCGTGCTGCCGGCGCCTTCCGCCGCGGCAGGCGGCACGCCGCCGGCCAGGCCGCCGGCCCCTGCATCCCCGGCGCCGCGCGCCGCCCCGCCCGCTGCGGCCCAACCCTACGCCGCGCTGATCACGCTCGACGGCACGACCGCCGCCGGCACGACTGCGGCCCGCCCCGCCGCCACGTACGCGGACGGCCGTCCGGGCACGGGAACGGCCGCCGGCCCGCAGGCGGCCGCCCAGACCCTGCGCACATACCAGGAAGCCATCGTCTACTGCTGGGCCAACAGGGAGAACCAGCCCCCGGCCGGCCCGGAGGACGAACGCTGGATCTGCCATGGACCGACGCAGAAGATCCAGGTTGCCGAAACGCTGCCCAGGGCGTTGGAGTATGCCGGCTGCGCCGATGCGCAGCGAGCCGGCCGGCGCTGGCCCTTCGGCCGGGGTACCGTCTACGCCTGCGGCTTCGGGCGCGAACCCTACGACCAGGATGTCGCGAGCCTCTATTCGGTGCCCGGCGGCATTGCCGGGCAACTACGGACCTACCGCTGCGCGGTGCCGCACAACGGCCGCTGCGCCGCGCCCCTCCCGCAATGAAAGGGGGCGGGACTTGCGTCCCGCCCCTCTCGCAAACACCTGCACCCGGCTATGCCGGAACGCGATGGCCGGCCGCGGGCGCGAAAGCCTTACTTGCGCGACAGCGCCGCGCCCAGGTACTGGTCGTAGCTGCCTTCGGCCACGCGGAACCAGGGCACCACGGTATCCCGGTACCCCATGTAGTTCTCGTACATGGCCTTGAACTTCGGGTCCTTGGCGGAGAACTCCGCGTACACCTGGTTGGCGGCGTCCCAGGCGGCGTCCATGACCGAGCGCGGGAAGGCGCGCAGCTGGGTGCCGGCGGCCAGCAGGCGGCGCAGCGCGGCGGAATTCAGCGCGTCGTAGCGGGCCGTCATGTTGACGTGCGCGGCGCGGCTGGCGGCCTCGATGATGGCCTGGTAGCTCTTGGGCAGGCCGGCCCAGGCGGCGTCGTTGACATAGAGCGAGACCTGGGGGCCGCCCTCCCACCAGCCGGGGTAGTAATAGAACTTGGCCACCTTGTTGAAGCCGAGCTTCTCGTCGTCGTACGGTCCGACGTACTCCACGGCGTCCAGCGTCCCCTTCTCGAGCGAGGGATAGATGTCGGCCGGGCCGAGCTGCTGGGGCACCACGCCCAGGCGCGACAGCACTTCGCCGGCAAAGCCCGCGGTGCGCATGGTCATGCCCTTGAGGTCGGCCGCGCTCTTGATTTCCTTGCGGTACCAGCCGCCCATCTGCACGCCGGTATTGCCCATGGGGAAGTTCACCACCTTGTAGGGCTGGAACATCTCGCGCGTGAGCTTCATGCCGTCGCCCTCGAGCATCCAGGCGTTCATCTGGCGGGCGTTCAGCCCGAAGGGCACCGTCGAGTCGAAGCAAAGGATGGGGTTCTTGCCGTAGTAATAATAGGAGACGGTGTGGCCCAGCTCGATGGTGTTGTTGGACACCGCGTCCAGCACCTGCAGGGCCGGGACGATCTCGCCGGCAGGAAAATGGCGGATGGTGACCTTGCCGCCGGTGGCCTCGGTCACGTATTTGCAGAAGACCTCGCCCGTTCCGAACAGGGTGTCCAGGGTGCGGGTGAAGCTCGAGGCCATGCGCCAGTTCAGGGTCGGAGCGTCCTGCGCGAACACCGGCGCGGCCACCGCCGCGCTGCCGGCCACTGCGCCCAGGCCGGCTTTTTTCAGAAAGGAACGACGTTGCATCATGGATCTCCTCCAGATAAACCTTGGAACCCCGCCCCTGCGGGCAGCGCTGCAGATATTACACCTTGTTAATGCGCGCCCCGCGCGGACTCAGGCTCCGGCCAGCGCCATTTCCTCGATGAGGATGGAGCCGGTGCGCTTGGTGCCGCGCGCGATGGCGTCGGAGCCGACGGCGACGATGCGGCGGAACATCTCCGCCAGGTTGCCGGCGATGGTGATTTCCTGGACGGCATGCCGGATCTCGCCGTTCTCCACCCAATAGCCGAAGGCGCCGCGGGAATAGTCCCCGGTGACGTAGTTGACGCCCTGGCCGATCAGCTCGGTGACCAGAAGACCCGTCCCCATCTTTTTGAGCATGGCCCGGAAGTCGTCCTCAGGACGGGTCAGCCGCGAGCGCAGCGTCAGGTTGTGGGAACCGCCGGCATTGCCGGTGCTGGCCATGCCCAGCTTGCGGGCGGTGTAGGTCGACAGGAAATAGCCTTGCAGCACGCCGCCCGCCACCACGCTGCGCGCCCGCGTACGCACGCCTTCGTCGTCGAAGGGGGCGCTGCCCAGGCCGCCCGGCAGGTGCGGGTCTTCGTCGATATCGATATGGCCGGGAAAGAGCGGCTTGCCCAGCGCATCCACCAGGAAGCTGGCCTTGCGGTACAGCGCGCCGCCGTTGGCCGCCTGGGTGAAGGCGCCCAGCAAGCCCAGGGCGAGCGGTGCCTCGAACAGGACGGGGAAGCGGCCCGTGCGCACGCGCCGCGCCGACAGGCGCGACAGGGCGCGCTCGGCGGCGTAGCGGCCCACCGCCTCGGGCGAGGCCAGCAGGGCCGGATCGCGCTCGCTGGTATACCAGTAGTCGCGCTGCATGTGCGCGCCCCGGCCGGCGATGGGCGCCACCGAGAGGCTGTGGCGGGAATAGGGATAGCCGCCGACGAAGCCGCGCGAGTTACCCAGCACGAAATGGCCCTCGTAGGTCCCGACGGTGGCGCCGTCGGTATTGGCGATGCGCGGGTCGACGGCGCGCGCCGCGCGCTCGGCGCGCAGCGCCAGGGCGGCCGCGTCGTCCGTGCCCACCGGCCAGGCATGGTGCAGGCCCAGGTCGGGGTAGTCGAGCGCCAGGGTATCGGCCGGCGGCAGCCCCGCGGCGGGGTCCTCGGCGGTGTGGCGGGCGATATGCCAGGCCGCCTCCACGGTTTCCCGCAGCGCGGCGTCGGAAAAATCGGAAGTGGAGGCCGAGCCGCGCCGCTGGCCCGCGTAGACGGTGACGTCCAGCGAACGGTCGCGGGTCTGCTCCACGGTCTCGACGTCGTCCTTGCGTACGGTCACGGACAGGCCCTGGCTTTCGGACACTTCGGCGGCAGCGTCGCTGGCGCCCAGGGCCCGCGCGTGCGCCAGGGCCCGCCCGACCAGCTCGCGGAAACGCGCCTGGTTCTCGGCGATCGGCAGGGGGGAAAGGGTATCGGTCATTGCGGTCCAGTGCGGTGAGACGGGTATCATAGCCAAGTCCGCACCACCTCACGATCCATGCATCCCGACACCCGAGCCGGCGACGATCCGGCGCCCGCCGGCCCCGGCGACCGCCCCAGCAAGTCCCAGGTCAAGCGCGACATGCACGCCTTGCTCGACCTGGGCAAGGAACTGGTCGAGCTCGGGCCGGAACAGCTGCGCCAGCTGCCCCTGTCGGAAAAGCTCCACGACGCCGTGCGCGAGGCGCAGCGCATCACCAGCCGCGAAGGCCGGCGGCGCCAGATCCACTACGTGGGCAAGCTGATGCGCGACGCGCAGGCCGATCGCATCCGCGCGCAGCTGGACGAATGGCGCAACGGCTCGCAGACGCTGACCGCGCACATGCACCGCCTGGAAGCCCTGCGCGAGGCGCTGCTGGCCGACGACGCGGCGCTGACCGCGCTGCTGTCCGAACACCCGGACGCCGACGCCCAGCACCTGCGCGCGCTGATCCGGGCCGCCCGCAAGGAAGCCCGCTCCAACGGCGCCCTGGCTCCCGGCCAGGAGCCGCAACGCAAGCATTACCGAGCCCTGTTCCAGGCCGTCAAGGCCCTGCACGACACTCCCGCCCCATGACCGCCGCTACCGACCTGCCCGCCTGCATCGAGATGCAGACCGCCGCCGCGCCCACCCATGCCGTCATCTGGCTGCACGGGCTGGGCGCCGACGGCAACGACTTCGCCCCCATCGTGCCCGAGCTCGGGCTGCAGGGCGCGCCCGCCGTGCGTTTCGTGTTTCCCCACGCCCCGGTAATGCCGGTGACGATCAACGGCGGCATGCCGATGCGGGCCTGGTACGACATCCTGGTGACCGACCTGGTGCGGCGCGAAGACGAGGCCGGCGTGCGCCGCTCGGAAACCGTCATCCGCGGGCTGATCGCCCGCGAGAACGCGCGCGGCATTCCGGCCTCGCGCATCGTGCTGGCCGGCTTTTCGCAGGGCTGCGCCATGGCGCTGCATACCGGCCTGCGCTACCCCGAGCGGCTGGCCGGGCTGATCGGCCTGTCGGGCTACCTGCCGCTGGCAGCCTCGTTCGAGACGGAGCGTGCGCCGGCCAACGCGGAGACGCCCATCCTGCTCGCGCACGGCACTTACGATCCCGTAGTGGCGCTGCCGCGCGCCGAGGCCGCGCTCGCGCAGCTGCGCGCTGCCGGCCACCCGGTGCAATGGCAGACCTATCCGATGCCGCACGCGGTCTGCCCGCAGGAAATCGCCGACATCGGCGCCTTTCTGCGCCGCGTGCTGGTTCCCTGAACCGTTTCCTTCTCCGATTCCATGTCCGACCCCGCACCGCTTTCCGTCCGCACCCGCTTCGCACCCTCGCCCACCGGCTTCCTGCACCTGGGCGGCGCGCGCACCGCGCTCTTCGCCTGGGCGTTCGCGCGCCACTACCAGGGCACTTTCGTGCTGCGCATCGAGGACACCGACCTGGAGCGCTCCACCCCCGAGGCCGTGCAGGCCATCCTGGACGGCATGCAGTGGCTGGACCTGCGCCCGGACGAAGGGCCCTATTACCAGATGCAGCGCATGGACCGCTACCGCGAGGTCATCGCCTCCATGCTGGAAGCGGGCACAGCATACCGCTGCTATTGCAGCCCCGAGGAGGTCGAGGCCATGCGCGAGGCCGCGCGCGCCCGCGGGCTCAAGCCCCGCTACGACGGCACCTGGCGCCCCGAGCCGGGCAAGACGCTGCCGCCGGTCCCACCGGGCCGCCAGCCCGTGGTGCGCTTCCGCAACCCGCAGGAAGGCGCCACCGTCTGGCACGATCTGGTCAAGGGGCCGATCCGCATCGACAACGCCGAGCTGGACGACCTCATCATCGCGCGGCCCGACGGTACGCCCACCTACAACTTCTGCGTGGTGGTCGACGACTGGGACATGCGCATCACCCACGTGCTGCGCGGCGACGACCACGTCAACAACACGCCGCGCCAGATCAACATCCTGCAGGCGCTGGGCGCGCCGGTGCCCGAATACGGCCACGTGCCGATGATCCTGGGGCCGGACGGCGAAAAGCTCTCCAAGCGCCACGGCGCGGTCAGCGTCATGGAATACGAGCGCGCCGGCTATCTTCCGGAAGCCATGGTCAACTACCTGGCGCGCCTGGGCTGGAGCCACGGCGACGACGAACTCTTCAGCCGCGAGCAGCTGGTGGAATGGTTCGACCCGGGCCACCTGTCCAAGTCCGCCGCGCAGTGGGACCCCAAGAAGCTCAACTGGGTCAACGCCCATTACATCAAGCGCACGCCCGACGCCCGGCTGGCCGAATGGATCGCGCCGCGGGTGGCCGCGCGCGGCGGCCGGCCCGATGCCGTCGACCTGGCGGCCGTGGCGGCCCTGCTCAAAGACCGCGCCGAGACGCTGGAGCAGCTCGCCGAAGGCGCCATGCTGTTCTGCGGCGAATACCGCCCCGCGCCGCCCGAACTCGCGGCGCAGCACCTGACCGACGCGGCGCGCGCCGCGCTGCGCGACTTCGCCGCGCGCGCGGCCGGGCTGGAATGGAACCGCGAGGCCATTGCCTCCCTGATCAAGGCCATGCTGGCCGAGCGCGGCCTGAAAATGCCGCAGCTCGCCATCCCGCTGCGCGTGGCGGTCACCGGGCAGGCCCAGACCCCCGCCATCGACGCCGTGCTGGCGCTGCTGGGCAAGGAAACGGTGCTGGCACGCCTGGCCGCCTGGTAGGGGCACGGCCTGCTGCAGCCGGCACGGCCGCCCGGCGGCCGGTACGCGCCACCCGCCGTCCCGGGCGCCAACGTGCCGCGCCAGGCCGGGCCGCGGCACGCGGCCACGGCGGCCGCGCAACCGGCGTCAGGGCAGCCGGTAGCCCGGCCGCATCTTCCTGAACGTCGCCGCGCGCCCGCCCTGACCGCCCTCGCGGTAGACCAGGCGGGAGGCGTCGACCTTCTCGACGCGGTACTGGTTGCGGTAGATCGGGTCGGAGGCATCCACCGGCTCGCCGTTGGAGCGGGTGATGCGGGTGGCATAAACGCCGCCGGCATACTGCCAGCAGCCCGCTTCGCGCAATTCCGAACGGATGGCGCGACCGGCCTTGACGCGGCGCTGCAGGGTCAGCGTGCCGTCCGGCGCCAGCACCATCAGCGTCTGCAACTCGCCCCGCACGCCGGGCTGCTGGCCGGCGCCGTACCAGGTTCCGACCAGCGGGCTGCCCGCCGCAGCGGGTTCGCACGGCGCAGGCGCGACCGGGCCGGCAGGCTTGGCGGCGGGAACAGGCGCCGGCGGGGCCGGCGCGCGCGCGGCGCAGCCGGCCAGCATGGCGGCGCCCAACGTGCCCGCGCAACGGGCGGCGAAACGGATCATGGCAACCTCGCGTAGTAACGGGCGCGGCGCATGCCGCCGCCGCGCGATGCAGGCGGCAATCTATCTCTTCGGCCGTTACGCGGCAATCGCCGCGTGGGCGGATTTGCATTTCCGCCACATCGGCGCGCCCCGGCTGCTGAACCGGCGGTCGCCGATCACCAGTCCCTGATCGCCGGCCGCCATCTGCGGCCGCGGTGGCGATCGCCAGCGCGGCCGGATCGCGCAAGAAAACTGCATCAAACCGTTACCGGAGGCAAGAATGAAAAGCGGACACTTCGCCTGCCAGCCCAGCATTGCAGGAGGCTGCCGGCAGACGCGGCGCGAGGCCTTCGAGGCGAACAAAAAAACCGCGTTTCCGGGACTTGCCGGCGCCTACGGCTGTCACTAGAATTAGTACTCAGCGAGAGGCCGAATACAACATATTGTGGTCGTCTCCGACACCACCCAAGCGCGGCCCGCCGGATGCCTGCATCCGGCGGGCCGCGCCGCCAGCCTCTTTCCACCGAATATTCACACCGGGCGCGGCAGCCGCGCGCGCCCCACGCACAGGAGCCACCATGCAGACCTCGACCGCCTCTGTGACCCGGCCTGAAGCCGCGCCGCCTTTCCCCCCCGCGAACCCCGCCGAGGCCCCGGGCCAATCGAAATGGTCGGGATACCACATCATCCGCCGCAACGGCGCGGTCGTCGGCTTCGAGCCCAGCAAGATCGCCATCGCCATGACCAAGGCCTTCCTGGCCGTCAACGGCGGGCAGGGCGCGGCCTCGGCCCGCGTGCGCGAGCTGGTCGAAAACCTGACCGAGCAGGCCGTGCAGGCGCTGGTGCGCAACCGCCCCAATGGCGGCACCTTCCATATAGAAGACGTGCAGGACCAGGTCGAGCTGGCCCTGATGCGCTCGGGCGAGCATGACGTCGCCCGCGCCTATGTGCTCTACCGCGAAAAGCGCGCCCAGGAGCGCGCCCGTGCCGGCCAGGAGCAGGCGCCCGCCGGGCAAAGCACGCTGCACGTAACCGACAGCGGCCAGAAGAAGCCGCTGGATCTCGCCCACCTGCGCGCCACGGTGGAAGCCGCCGGCGAAGGCCTGACCGAGTACGTCGATACCGACGCCATCCTGAAGGAAACCGTCAAGAACCTGTACGACGGCGTGCCCGTGGACGAAGTCTACAAGTCCGCCATCCTGGCCGCCCGCGCGCTGGTCGAGAAGGACCCGGCCTACAGCCAGGTCACCGCGCGGCTGCTGCTGCACACCATCCGCCGCGAAGTGCTCGGCCGGGAAGTGGCCCAGGCCGACATGGCCACGCAGTATGCCGAATATTTCCCGCGCTTCATCAAGGAAGGTATCGAGCAGCAGTTGCTGGACCCCAAGCTGGCCCAGTTCGATCTCGAACGCCTGGGCCAGGCGCTGGACGCCCGGCGCGACCTGCAGTTCAGCTACCTGGGCCTGCAGACCCTGTACGACCGCTACTTCCTGCACGTGCGCGGCAAGCGCATCGAGCTGCCGCAGGTCTTCTTCATGCGCGTGGCCATGGGCCTGGCGCTGGCCGAGATCGACCGCGAAGCCCGGGCCATCGAGTTCTACGAAATCCTGTCGTCCTTCGATTTCATGAGCTCCACGCCCACCCTGTTCAACGCCGGCACCCTGCATTCCCAGCTGTCGTCGTGCTACCTCACCACGGTCTCCGACGACCTGGAAGGCATTTACGAAGCCATCAAGGAAAACGCCATGCTGGCCAAGTTCGCCGGCGGCCTGGGCAACGACTGGACGCCGGTGCGCGCGCTGCGCAGCCACATCAAGGGCACCAACGGCGAAAGCCAGGGCGTCGTGCCCTTCCTGAAGGTGGTCAACGATACCGCCGTCGCGGTCAACCAGGGCGGCAAGCGCAAGGGCGCCGTGTGCACTTATCTCGAAACCTGGCACCTGGACATCGAGGAATTCCTGGAGCTGCGCAAGAACACGGGCGACGAGCGCCGGCGCACCCACGACATGAACACCGCCAACTGGATCCCCGACCTGTTCATGAAGCGGGTGATGGAAAACGGCGAATGGACGCTGTTCTCGCCTTCCGACTGCCCCGACCTGCACGACAAGTTCGGCCGCGAGTTCGAAGAGGCCTACCTGGGCTACGAGGACAAGGTCGCCCGCGGCGAGCTCAAGCTGTTCAAGAAAATGCCCGCCCTGACCCTGTGGCGCAAGATGCTGTCCATGCTGTTCGAGACCGGCCATCCGTGGATCACTTTCAAGGACCCTTGCAACATCCGGTCCCCGCAGCAGCACGTGGGCGTGGTGCACAGTTCCAACCTGTGCACCGAGATCACCCTGAACACCAACGAGTCGGAAATCGCGGTCTGCAACCTGGGCTCGGTCAACCTGGTCGCCCACATGAAGCTGGCGGCCGGCGGCGGCTACGAGCTCGACCACGCCAAGCTCAAGCGCACCGTTTCGGTGGCCATGCGCATGCTCGACAACGTGATCGACATCAACTACTACGCCGTGCGCAAGGCCCGCAATTCCAACCTGCGCCACCGTCCGGTCGGCATGGGGATCATGGGCTTCCAGGATTGCCTGCACATGATGCGCGTGCCGTACGCGTCGGACGCGGCGGTCGAATTCGCCGACCGCTCCATGGAAGCCGTGTGCTATCACGCTTACTGGGCCTCGAGCGAACTGGCCGCCGAGCGCGGCCGCTACCCGTCCTTCGAAGGTTCGCTGTGGGATCGCGGCATCCTGCCGCAGGACACGCTGGCCATGCTGCGCGAAGCGCGCGGCGGCCACGTCGAAGTCGATGAATCGAGCTCGCTCGATTGGGATGCGTTGCGCGCACGCATCAAACAACATGGCATGCGCAATTCGAATTGCATCGCAATCGCCCCAACCGCGACGATTTCCAATATCATTGGGGTATCTGCGTGCATCGAACCCACTTATCAGAACTTGTACGTCAAATCGAATCTTTCCGGCGAGTTCACGGTCGTCAATGATTATCTGGTACGCGACCTCAAGAAACTCGGTCTCTGGGACGAAGTCATGGTCGCCGACCTGAAGTACTTCGACGGCAGCCTGTCCCGCATCGATCGCGTGCCCGCCGAACTGCGCGAGCTCTACGCCACCGCGTTCGAGGTCGAGCCCCGCTGGCTGGTGGAATGCGCGGCGCGGCGTCAGAAATGGATAGACCAGGCGCAATCGCTCAACATCTACATGGCCGGAGCCTCCGGCAAGAAGCTGGACGAAACCTACAAGCTGGCCTGGCAGCGCGGGCTCAAGACCACCTACTACCTGCGCACCCTGGGCGCCACCAGCGCCGAGAAGTCCACCGGCCGCGGCGGCGAGCTCAATGCCGTTGCCATGGCCGGCGGCCATGCGGGCGGGGCGGCAGCCGCGCCCGCCCTGCACGAACCCGAAATCCTCGGGGCGGTTTGCACCATGAAGCCGGGCGATCCCGGGTTCGAAGAGTGCGAAGCCTGCCAATAACCGCCCCCGGAGAATCGAAATGCTGAATTGGGAAGACGACGCCCTGGCAGTACAGCCCGCCCAAGCCCCCGCCCAGCCCCGCCCGGCGGCGGCGACGGCCGGCGTGCGCCCGGCCACCGGGGCGTTCGACGATACCGCCCTGCCCATGGCGGCCGCCGCGCCGGCGCCCGCGCCTTCGGGCGACGCCTCGGCCCGGCGCGTCAACGTTGCCGACAAGCGCATCATCAACGGCCAGACCGACGTCAACCAGTTGGTGCCGTTCAAGTACAAATGGGCCTGGGAAAAATACCTGGCCACCTGCGCCAACCACTGGATGCCGCAGGAAATCAACATGTCGCGCGATATCGCCCTCTGGAAGAACCCCAACGGGCTGACCGACGACGAGCGCCGCATCATCAAGCGCAACCTGGGATTCTTCGTCACGGCCGATTCGCTGGCGGCCAACAACATCGTCCTGGGCACCTACCGCCACATCACCGCTCCCGAATGCCGCCAGTTCCTGCTGCGCCAGGCCTTCGAGGAAGCCATCCACACCCACGCCTACCAGTACATCGTCGAAAGCCTGGACCTGGACGAGTCCGAGATATTCAACGCCTATAACGAAGTGCCGTCCATCCGGGCCAAGGACGAATTCCTCATCCCGTTCATCGACGCCATCGCCGACCCGAACTTCCAGACCGGCACGCCCGAGGCCGACCAGACGCTCCTGAAGTCGCTCATCGTGTTCGCCTGCCTCATGGAAGGCCTGTTCTTCTATGTGGGGTTCACCCAGATCCTGGCCCTGGGCCGGCAGAACAAGATGACCGGGGCTGCCGAGCAGTACATGTACATCCTGCGCGACGAGTCCATGCACTGCAACTTCGGCATCGACCTCATCAATACCGTCAAGCTGGAAAACCCCCACCTCTGGACGCCGGAATTCCGCGAGGAAATCCGCGGGCTGTTCCGCAAGGCGGTCGACCTCGAATACGCCTACGCCGAGGACACCATGCCGCGCGGCGTGCTGGGCCTGAATGCCCCCATGTTCAAGACCTATCTGCGCTTCATCGCCAACCGGCGCTGCCAGCAGATCGGCATCGAGCCGCTGTTCCCCCAGGAAGAAAACCCCTTCCCCTGGATGGCGGAAATGATCGACCTCAAGAAGGAACGGAACTTTTTCGAGACCCGCGTAATCGAGTACCAGACCGGAGGCGCGCTGAACTGGGAATGATCCCCGGTCGGGGTCCTCGATACGCAAGCATTGGAAATACGGCAGGCAGCTGGAAGCGGTAGCCTGCCGGCGCCATTTGAGATGGCTCGCGCCAGGGCGGGGGCCATATCAAATGGCTGTGCCGTATTCATTAGCGCAAACCGCAGTGCTGTCGCCTTCATGGGACAGAGGCTTGCGCCGATGAATAGCTCGGGCGTGGCCCGCACCGATCCCGGTCGGGCAGCGCACGGGTTTGAGTTCTGGGACCCTGAACCTAAGGAGCAATACCATGGCAACAGCCAAGAAGGCCGCCAAGAAGGCGGCAAAGAAAGCCCCGGCCAAGAAAGCCGCCAAGAAGGTCGTGAAGAAGGTCGCCGCCAAGAAGGCCCCGGCCAAGAAGGTCGCCGTGAAGAAGGTCGCCGCCAAGAAAGCGCCGGCCAAGAAAGCGGCAGCCAAGAAGGCCGTGAAGAAGGTTGCGGCCAAGAAGGCCCCGGCCAGGAAAGCCGCGGTCAAGAAAACCACCGCCAAGAAGGCGGTCAAGAAGGTCGCCGCCAAAAAGGCCGTGAAGAAGGTCGCCGCCAAAAAGGCGCCGGCCAAGAAAGCCGCGGCCAAGAAGGCACCCGCCAAGAAAGCCGCCGCGAAAAAGGCCCCTGCCAAGAAAGCGGCAGCCAAGAAGGCCGTGAAGAAGGCCGCCAAGAAGGCGCCCGCCAAGAAGGCTGCGGCCAAGAAGCCCGCCACGCCGCCTTCGACCGCGGCCGCCCCGGGTGCCAAGACCGCGCTGAACCCCGCGGCCTCGTGGCCCTTCCCCACCGGCGGCCGTCCGTAAGCGCCGCCGCAGGGGAGTAGTCGTCCCCTGAGCCGCCCGGCCCCGTGCCGGGCGGCTTTTTCATGCCTGCCGAAGCGCGGCGGCCGGCCGCCTGGCCGCCGGCAGACATGCGACAATGTGCCGTCCGGATCCCGATAGCCTGGCTGATATGTTCGGCGATATTCTTCGTTTCCTGCTGGAAATCCTTTTCACGCTGTTCGGCGCGGCGCTGATCGCCCGCGCCTGGATGCATGCCGTGCGCCTGCACCCTTTCAACCCGGTGGCCCAGGCCGTGCACCAGGCCACCAACTGGCTGGTGCAGCCCCTGCGCAAGGCGCTGCCCGCCACAGGCACGCTGGACTGGGCGAGCCTGGCGGGAGCGTGGCTGGCGGCGCTGGCCTACCTGATGCTGATGTGGATGCTCGCCACTTCGGCCCTGCCGCCGCTGGCGATCCTGCCCACGGCGCTGGGGGTGGCCCTGCTGACGACGGTGAAATGGGCGCTGAACCTGGTGGTATGGCTGACGCTGATCCAGGCAGTGCTGTCCTGGGTAAACCCCATGGCGCCCGCCATGGCGCTGCTGCAGACGCTGACGGCGCCTTTGCTCAACCCCATCCGCCGCATCATGCCCAATCTCGGCGGCCTGGACCTCTCGCCGCTGGTGCTGCTGGTGCTGGCGCAAGTGGCCATGATGGTGGTCGGGCGGATCAGCTTCAGCCTGTTCGGCGTGTGACCCCGGCTGGCCTGGAACGGGCCGGGATACCGTTCCGGAGATCGGACCGCGTGGCCGGCCGCAAGCCAGGGCCGGCCCGCAGGCGCCGCCGGGCGGCAGGCCGCCGGCGGTCCCGGCATTACATGGGAGAAACGCGCGTGGGCCCCGCCCCGCTGACCACCTGGACGCGCTGGCCCACGCTGATGGGCACGTCGGCTTCCTGGGCCACCACGCGGGTTTCGCCGTTGTCCAGGCGCACGGTGATCTCGTAGCCCGAAGCCGTGCCGACCCGGTTCTCGATCATGTTGCCTGCCAACGCGCCCAGCAGCGCGCCGCCCACCGTGGCAATGGCGCGCCCGCTGCCGCCGCCCACCGCGTTGCCCGCCACCCCGCCCAGCGCGCCCCCGGCGATCACGCCCGCGCCGCTGGACTTGTCCTGCTGGATGGTGATGGGACGCACCCCGGTGACCGTGCCGGTGCGGACGATCTGCTCGCGCTGGGCCTGGTCGTAGGAATAGACCGCGCTCGAGGCGCTGGGATTCGCGCAGCCCGCCACGAGCGCCAGTGCGCCGACCGCGGCCGTGACGGCCAGCAGCCTGCCCGTGCGGGGGGTGGAAAGGGTCATGCTCATTTTCTGGCTCCTGGAGGCGAACGCCGCCTTTGCGAAATCATGATACCCCGGGGCAAGGGGGGATGGACAATGGCATCGAAACAGCCTGCAACAGGTCCCGGCCCCGCCGCCCCCGCGGCTCAGCCGGCCACGGGCAGCGCCAGGCCATAGGCGGCATGCAGCCGGCGGCCGATTTCCTCGCGCGCCGGGACGTGGTTCTGCGGCCCGCGCGACGCGATCTTGATCGAGCCCATGAGATTGGCCAGGCGGCAGCAATCGACCCAGTCCCAGCCCAGGGTCAGGCCGTACAGCAGGCCCGCCCGGTGCGCGTCGCCGCAACCGGTGGGGTCCACCACCGCCTGCGCCGGCACCGGCTCCACCGTGTGCTCGCGCCCGCCGGCCAGCAGCGTGGTGCCCTGGGCGCCGCGCGTGACGATGACCGCCTGCATCCGGGCCGCGATATCGGCCATGCTGCGCCCGGTGCGCTGTTCCACCACGCCGGCTTCATAGTCGTTGACCGTCATGACCTGGGCCATGCCCAGCATGCGCTCGAGGTCGGCGCCGTCGAACAGCGGCATGGCCTGGCCCAGGTCGAAGACGAAGGGAATGCCGCGCTCGTGCAGGCGCCTGGCATGGGCGAACATGCCTTCCTTGGAATCCGGCGCGACGATGGCCCAGGCGGCCGGGCCCTCGGGCAGTTCGTTGCCGGCCGAGCGCTCCATGGCGCCCGGGTGGAAGGCGGCGATCTGGTTGTCGTCCAGGTCGGTGGTGATGAAGCATTGTGCCGTGAAGGTGCCCGGCACCACCCGCACGCTGCCGGTGTCGATGCCCAGCCCGGCCATGCGGGACAAATAATCGCCCGCGTCCTCGCCCACGGTGGCGACCGGCACCGGGTTGCCTCCCAGCAGCCGCAGGTTGTAGGCGATGTTGCCCGCGCAACCGCCGTACTCTTTGCGCATGGCGGGCACCAGGAAGGACACGCTGAGCGACTGGATGCGGTCGGGCAGGATGTGTTCCTTGAAGCGGCCGTCGAATACGGCGATGGTGTCGAAAGCCACGGAACCGCATACCAGTACGGGTGCTGTCATGTCGTCGAATCCTAGAATGCGAGGAGAAGGGATCAGGGGAAATACTTGTCGAGCTGGTAGCCATTGACCCGCGCTCCGGATACCTGGAGCGGAATGGACAGGCCCACTTCGCGGCCCGCGCCGAAGGGGCCGTCGGCCAGGCCGGGCGGCAGGTAGGCCTGCGGCGGCAGAGCCTTGCGCACCACCACGGTGTCGGAAAAATCGGTCAGGTCCAGGATCAGCCCGGGCCAGGGCTGCGGCTGGTCGTAGCGGTTGCGCAGCACCACCCGCAAGGTGAGCCTCATGGGATCGCTGTCGGCGTCGGCGGCGGACACCGGCTGCAGCGAGGACGACATGATGGCGATACGCTCCAGGCGGCGCACGTAGCCCACCGTGCAGCCGAAAGGCGCGCACAGGGCATTCAGGACCGGACGCAAGGCCGGCGCGGCATCCGCCAGGGGCGTGCGGTACACGATGGCGGCCTGGCCGGCCAGCAGGAGCGCGCCCAGCACCACGGCCGTCCCCCATAGGCGGCGGCCCAGGCCCGCGCCGGGCCCGGGGCCGGCGAGCGGGTCGGGCTGCGCAGCCTGCGCGCCCGGCCGGCGCGGCTCGCCGAACACGGCCAGCCCGTCCCGCGAGGAATCGTCGCCCGCCGCGGCGTCCTGCAAGGCGCCATCCGATGAGGCGTCGTCCTGCGAAGAGTCGGCCGCGCCGTACCACGGCCGGTAATCCCGGGGGTCCGACCCGCCGGAGGCCGGCGCGTCGAACGCGGGTTCCCCGTCTTGCGCGGCCGCGCCATCGTCCCGGCCGCGGGCAACGTGCGCGGCGTCGTCTTCGGCGCGGTCCGCGAACGGGTCCTGCCCGGGTCCGCCGGCCGCATCGCCGTCGGCATCCGGCACGCCGTTGCGGCGCATGTCGGCCCGGTTGCGAAAGACCGCCGGCGGCAGGCGGCGCGCGGGCGGCGCCGCGGCGTCAGTGGCCAGGCAGGCGTAGCCGTCGAAAACCGCGGCGCACAGGCCGCAACGGACCAGCCCGTTGCGCACGCGCAGCTGGTCGGCCACCACCTTGAAGGCGGTGCCGCACTGCGGGCAGCGGGTGGTCATGGCCATGGCAGGGACTCCGCCCTACCGGCGCCTGCCGTGCAGGCACACCCAGCCGTCGCGCGAACGCCAGACGGACAGGTCCATCCATGGCCGGTAGGCGTCGGCGACCTCGCCGGCCTGGCGCTCCAGCACGCCGGACAGCACCAGCCAGCCCTGCGGCGCCACGCGCGCGGCCAGCATGGGCGCCAGCACTTTGAGAGGATTGGACAGGATGTTGGCAACCACGACCTGGCTGGCGCCGGGCGGCAGCGCGTCGGGCAGCATGGCCTGGACGGCCGCCCGGTTGACCTCGGCGTTGTCGCGCGTGGCCTGCACCGCCTGGTCGTCGATGTCGACGGCCAGCGTGGTGCCGGCGCCCAGCTTGCGGGCGGCGATGGCCAGCACGCCGGAGCCGCAGCCGTAGTCGAGCACCGTGGCGCCGGCGGGCAATTGCTCGGCCAGCCATTCCAGGCACAGGTGGGTGGTGGGGTGGCTGCCCGTGCCGAAGGCCAGGCCCGGGTCGAGCTGGATGGCGACCAGATCCCCTTCCTCGCCGCCGGGCGCGGGGGCGGCCGGCGCGTGCCAGCTCGGCACGATGCGAATGCGCGCACCCACCTGGATGGGGCCGAACTGCGATTGCGTCAGCCTCACCCAGTCGGCGTCCGGTACCTGGCGCACGCTCCAGTCTTCGGCCAGCGCCGGCTCGCAGCCGGCCGCGGCGACGGCCTGGCCGGCCACCTGCGCGGGGTCGGCGCCGTCGGGCAACAGCGCCACCACGCGGTTGCGCGACCAGGCGGGGGTCTCGGGCTCGAGGCCGGGCTCGCCGAACAGCGGCCGCTCGGCCTCGGTGTCGACGTCGGCGTCTTCGACCGAGACCGACAGCGCGCCGGCTTTCAGCAGGGCGTCGGACAGCCCGTCGGCCTGCGTGCCCGGGCAAAGAAGGACCAGTTCGCGCATGATGGAGGCCGCGGCCGGCGTCACGGCCGCTGGGAAAGCTTGTGCTCGAGGTAGTGAATGCTGGTGCCGCCCTCGATGAAGCGGGCGTCCTGCAGCAGTTCGCGGTGCAGCGGGATGTTGGTGGAAATGCCTTCGACCACCATTTCGGACAGCGCGATCGACATGCGCGCGCGGGCCTGGTCGCGGGTGTCGCCGTAGGTGATGACCTTGGCGATCATGGAATCGTAGTTGGGCGGCACGAAATAGCCGTTGAAGGCGTGGGAATCGATGCGCACGCCGGGGCCGCCCGGCACGTGCCAGTTGGTGATGCGCCCCGGGCTGGGCACGAAGCGGAACGGATCTTCCGCGTTGATCCGGCATTCGATGGCGTGGCCCTTGAACACGACGTCGCGCTGGCGCAGCAGGAACTTTTCGCCGGCGGCGATGCGGATCTGCTGCTGGACCAGGTCTACCCCGGTGATGAGTTCCGTCACCGGGTGCTCGACCTGGATGCGCGTGTTCATCTCGATGAAGTAGAACTCGCCGTTCTCGTAGAGGAACTCGAAGGTGCCCGCGCCGCGATAGCCCATCTTGCGGCAGGCGTCGGCGCAGCGGTCGCCGATGCGCTCGATCAGCCGCCGCGGCACGCCGGGCGCGGGGGCTTCCTCGATGACCTTCTGGTGGCGGCGCTGCATGGAACAGTCGCGCTCGCCCAGCCAGACAGCGTTGCGCCCGCCGTCGGCCAGCACCTGGATCTCGATGTGGCGCGGGTTCTCGAGGAACTTCTCCATGTACACGCTGGGGTTGTTGAACGCGGCGCCAGCCTCGGAACGGGTCATGGCCACGGCGTTGAGCAGCGCGGCCTCGGTGTAGACCACGCGCATGCCGCGCCCGCCGCCGCCGCCGGCGGCCTTGATGATGACCGGGTAGCCGATCTCGCGCGCCTGGTCCAGGATCACCTGGTTGTCGTCGGGCAGCGCGCCCTCGGAGCCGGGGACCACCGGCACGCCCGCCTCGATCATGGCGCGCTTGGCGCTGACCTTGTCGCCCATCAGGCGGATGGTCTCGGGGCGCGGCCCGATGAAGACGAAACCGCTCTTTTCCACCCGCTCGGCGAAGTCGGCGTTTTCGGAAAGAAAGCCGTAGCCGGGGTGGATGGCCTCGGAATCGGTGACCTCGGCCGCCGAAATGATGGCCGGCATGTTCAGATAGCTCTCGCGCGAGGGGGCCGGGCCGATGCAGACCGACTCGTCGGCCAGCCGCACGTACTTGGCCTCGCGGTCGGCCTCGGAATGCACCACCACGGTCTTGATGCCCAGCTCGCGGCAGGCGCGCTGTATGCGCAGGGCGATCTCGCCCCGGTTGGCGATCAGTATCTTTTCGAACATATCAGCCAATCACGAACAGGGGCTGGCCGTATTCGACCGGTTCGCCGTTTTCGACCAGGATTTCCTTGATGACGCCGGCCTTGTCCGCCTCGATCTCGTTGAGCAGCTTCATGGCCTCGATGATGCACAGGGGATCGCCTTCCTTGACGCTCTGGCCGACCTCGACGAAGGGCGAGGCGCCGGGATTGGGCGCGCGGTAGAAGGTGCCGACCATGGGCGCCTTGACCACGTGGCCCTGCGGCGCAGCGGGAGCGGCCGGCTCGGCGGGCGCCGGCGCGGGCGCGGCGCCGGGAGCCGGCGCAGGCGCCTGGGCCATGGGCATGGGCGCGTAGGCCACGGGCTGGGCGGCAGGCGAGAACTTGACGATGCGCACCTTGCCTTCGCCTTCGGTGATTTCGAGTTCGGCGATGCCGGACTCGGCCACCAGATCGATCAGGGTTTTGAGTTTTCTGAGATCCATAAATGCTTCCAGGAGATGGACGGCGGCTGCACGCCGTTGTTCGGGACCGTGATTCTAATGTTCCGGGCGGATGATGCGCCGCGCGTCAGTGGCGCGCGGCGTAGCGCAAGGCGGCCTCGTAGCCGTCGGCGCCCAGGCCGACCACCACGCCCACCGCCAGGGAGGACAGATAAGAATGATGGCGGAAGGGCTCGCGTTTGTGCACGTTGGACAGATGGACTTCGACGAAGGGAATGGCTACTGCGGCCAGCGCGTCGCGCAGCGCCACGCTGGTATGGGTGTAGGCGCCGGCGTTGATGACGATGAATTCGGTGCCGTCCTGCCCGGCAGCCTGGATGCGGTCGACCAGCGCGCCTTCGTGGTTGCTCTGCCAGGCGGAAACTTCCAGGCCCAGCTCGGCGCCCAGCCCGGCCAGGCGCGCGTCGATGTCTTCCAGGGTTTGGCTGCCGTAGATGCCGGGTTCGCGTCGGCCCAGCAAGTTCAGGTTCGGTCCATGCAAAATCAGGATGCGTCGCGCCATTTTGCCGGCAGAATTGGTGGGATAGTCCGCTTTTTTACGCGAAATCAACGGGTTTGTCCATCAAGCGGCAGGCGGGAAACCGTCCAGCGTACGGGCCAGGTCGTCGGGCTGCACCTGCCCCAGGATGCGGCGCGCCACCTGGCCTTGTGCGTCGAACACGACGGTAAAAGGCAGGCCCCCGGCAGGGTTGCCCAGCCGGCGCAGCAGTTCGATGCCGGAGGGCCCGGCCACCAGCAGCGGATAGCCGACGGGGATTTTTTCCGAGAATTGGCGGATGTTGGCCGCAGTATCGATGCCGATGCCGAGGAACTGGACCTGGGCGTAGCGCTTGTGCAAGGCGTCGAGGTCGGGCATTTCCTTGACGCAGGGCGGGCACCAGGTCGCCCAGAAATTCACCACCAGCGGCTTGCCCCGATAGCCGGCCACGGCATGGGACCGGCCGGCGGCATCGGGCAATTCCAGGGCGTAGACGGCGCGCACGTCCTCGGGCAGGCCGGCCAGGCCGGCGCCGCCCGCCTGGCGCGACGGCACCCGGCGCGAGGACGCCCGCCATGCGGCCCAGCCGCCGCCGGCCATGGCGGCCACGCCGGCCGCGCCATACAGGAAGACTCTACGATTCATGTCGGCATCCAGGCGCCGCCGGCAGGGAAAGCGCGGCGCAAACGGGCCGCAGCCTCCGCCGGCGGGCCCTTGCCGATGATAGCATCGCGCCGCGCAGGTCCGCGGCCAGCGGGGCGCAGGCGATTGCGGCGGCTGCCCGGAGCGGTTCGCGCTGCGGGGGCCCGCGGACCGCACCCGGCGGCCGCGGCGGGCCGGCGCGCCAGTGTCTACAATGCGGGTCGGAGGGATGTCATGCATCTGCACATACTGGGTATCTGCGGCACGTTCATGGGGGGGCTGGCACTGGTCGCGCGCGCGGCCGGGCACCGCGTCACGGGATGCGATGCCGGGGTCTATCCGCCCATGAGCACCCAGTTGCGCGAGCAGGGCATAGACCTGATCGAAGGCTACGGCGCGGACCAGCTGGCCCTGAAGCCGGACCTCTATGTCGTGGGCAATGTGGTTTCGCGCGGCAACCCGCTGATGGAAGCCATACTCGACGCCGGCCTGCCCTATGTTTCCGGGCCGCAGTGGCTGGGCGAGCATGCGCTGGCCGGCCGCCACGTGCTGGCGGTGGCGGGCACCCACGGCAAGACCACCACCAGCTCCATGCTGGCGTGGATACTCGAGCACGCCGGGCTGCGGCCGAATTTCCTGATCGGCGGGGTGGCGCTGGACTTCGGCGTATCCGCCCGCTATTCCCGCGAAATTCCCCATTTCGTCATCGAAGCCGACGAATACGACACGGCTTTCTTCGACAAGCGGTCGAAGTTCGTGCATTACCGTCCGCGCACGGCCATCCTGAACAACCTGGAATACGATCACGCAGACATCTTCCCCGATCTCGCCGCCATCGAGACGCAATTCCACCATCTCGTGCGCATCGTTCCCGGCAAGGGGCGATTGGTGGTTCCGGCTCGTTCCCCGGCCATAGAACGGGTGCTTGCGTGCGGATGCTGGTCGGAAACCGTCAGTTTCGGCGAAGATGGCGCCTGGCAGGCCGTCCCCGACGGGGATGCGCGATTTACCGTCTTGCGCGACGGGACGCCCGCAGGAATGGTGGACTGGGCGCTGAGCGGGGCCCACAACCGGGCCAACGCGCTGGCGGCGCTGGCGGCGGCGGAGCACGCCGGGGTCGCGCCGGCCGCCGGCATCGCGGCGCTGAATGCCTTCCAGGGGGTGAAGCGGCGCATGGAGCTGCGCGGCACCGTGCGCGGCGTGCGGGTCTACGACGACTTCGCCCACCACCCCACCGCCATCGCCACCACGCTGGAGGGCCTGCGCGCGCGGGTGGGCGGGGCGCGCATCCTGGCGGTCCTGGAGCCGCGCTCCAACACCATGAAGCTGGGTACCATGGCGGCGCGCCTGCCCGATGCGCTGGGGCAGGCCGACCTGGTGTTCTGCTACGGCGAGGCCCAGGGCCGCCATGCCCTGGGATGGGATCCCGCGCAGGTGCTGGCCCCCCTGGGCGGGCGCGCCACCGCCTGGCACGACCTGGACGCCCTGGTGGATGCCGTGGCACAGGCCGCCCGGGAGGGCGACCACGTCGTGGTGATGAGCAACGGCGGCTTCGGCGGCGTGCACGGCCGGCTGCTCGAGGCGCTGGCGGCTCCGGGAGCGCGGCCATGACCGCCTGCCGGCAGGCAGGCCGCCCCCCTGTTCTCCATTCCAGGCGGACGCCAGGACCATGATTCTCTACCTGCACGGATTCCGCTCCTCGCCCCAATCGTTCAAGGCCAGGCTGATGGCCGAGGCCATGGCCGCGCGCGGCCTGGCGCATGCCTGGGCCTGCCCGCAGTTGCCTGCCAGCCCCCGCGCGGCGGTGGACCTGGCCCGCGGACTGGCCCGGGACCTGCTGGCGCGCGGCGCGGCCGCCGACCCGCGCCGGCTGACGGTGATGGGCTCTTCGCTGGGCGGCTATTACGCCACGCGGCTGGCCGAGGAGCTCGGCTGCAAGGCGGTCCTGCTCAACCCTGCCGTGCACGCCGCGCGCGACCTGGCCACCCAGGTGGGCGAGCACCGCATGTATCATTCCGAGGCTCCGTTCGTATTCCTGCCGGAATACGTCGACGAGCTGGCCGAGCTGCACGCCGGCCCCCTGACCCACCCCGAACGCTACTTCCTGCTTGCGGCCACCGGCGACGAAGTCCTGGACTGGCGCGAGATGCGCGAGCGCTACGCCGGGTGCCGCCACCGCATCATCGAAGGCGGCGACCACGGCCTGTCCGGCTTCGAGCGCTGGCTGCCGGAAGTGCTGGCGTTTGCGCTGGACGAATAGCGAATAGCGCGCGCCCGCGCGAGCGATGGACCGATCGACCATGTACCTGTTTTACGAAGACGACGGCAGCTTCAAGGCCGGCAATATCCTGTCGGAGACCGAAGCCAGCGTGCAGGTCGAGTCCGAATCGGGCAAGCGCAGCAAGATCAAGCGCGCCAGCGCCCTGTTCACCTTCGACGGGCCCGAGCCCGCCGCGCTGCTGCAGCAGGCCCGCCAGGCCGCCGACGAGATCGACCTGCAATTCCTGTGGGAATGCGCGCCCCAGGAAGAATTCGACGCGCCGGCGCTGGCCGGCGAATATTTCGGCCACGCCCCGACGCCGGTCGAGCGCGCCGCCCTGCTGATCCGCCTGCACGAAGCGCCTATCTATTTCCACCGCCGCGGCAAGGGACGCTACCGCCCCGCCCCCGCGGATATCCTGGCCGCGGCCCTTGCCGCCCAGGAAAAAAAGCGCCTGCAGGCCGAGCAGCAGCAGGCCTGGGTGCGGGAAATGGAGGCCGGGCGGCTGCCCCCCGAGATCGCCGCGGCCGCCGAATCGCTCGTGGTCCGACCCGACAAGAATTCCCTGCAATGGAAGGCGCTGGAAGTCCTGTGCTCGCGCCAGCACAAGACGCCGGAGCGCGCGCTGCTGGACCTGGGCGCCTGGCCGCATGCGCTGGCGCTGCACAAGCGGCGCTTCCTGGCCGCCTATTTCCCCCGCGGCACGGGCTTTCCCGAAGGCCTGGAGATCCCCGGCCCCGGCAGGGACCTGCCCCTGTCCGACGCCGAGGCCTATTCCGTGGACGACGTCACGACCACGGAAATCGACGACGCGCTGTCGGTGCGCGAACTGCCGGGCGGGCTGGTACAGGTGGGCATACACGTGGCCGCGCCCGGCCTGGCGGTGACCCGCGGCAGCGAGCTCGACCAGCTGGCGCGGGGGCGGATGTCCACCGTCTACATGCCGGGCGACAAAATCCCCATGCAGCCCGAGGCGCTGATCCAGGCCTATTCGCTGGACGCCGGGCGCGCCGTGCCTGCCCTGTCGCTGTACGTGACGGCCGACCCCGCCAGCGGCGAGATCTCGGCCTCCGAGACCCGCATCGAGCGCGTTTCGGTGCGCCAGAACCTGCGCCACGGGGAGCTGGACGATCTCGTCACCGAATCGGCGCTGGCCGACCCCGCGGCCGAGCTGCCGCTTGCCGGCTGGCTGCGGCCCCTGTGGCGGCTGGCCCAGGCCCTGTCGGCGCGCCGCGATACCGTACGCGGCAAGCCGGAAGGCAGCAGCCGCGTCGAATACAGCTTCTACCTGGACGGCGACCCCGACGACCCGGACACCCCCGTGCGGCTGGTGCCGCGCCAGCGCAACGCGCCGCTGGACCGCATGGTGGCCGAATACATGATCCTGGCCAACAGCCTGTGGGGCGGCATGCTGGCGCAGCACGGCGTGCCTGGCATCTACCGCTCGCAGCAGGCCGGGCGCGTGCGCATGAGCACCCACGCCTTGCCCCACGAAGCCATAGGCGTGCCTCAGTACGCCTGGTGCACCTCGCCGCTGCGCCGCTATGTCGACCTGGTCAACCAGTGGCAACTGATCGCCGCGGTGGACCACGGCGTGTCGGCGCGCCTGGTGGCGCCCTTCAAGCCCAAGGACGCCGACCTGTTCGCCGTGATCGGCGCCTTCGACGCCCAGTACGCCGCCTGGGGCGAATTCCAGTCGTCGCTCGAACGCTACTGGTGCCTGCGCTGGCTGCGCCAGCAGGGCATCACCCGCGCCGTGGCCCGCGTGCTGCGCGAAGACCTGGTGCGGCTGGCCTGCGCCCCCCTGGTCACGCGCATCGGCGGCCTGCCGGAGCTCGAGCGCGGCCAGGCGGTGGAGATCGAGATCGGCGGCATGGACGAACTGGACCTGACGCTGGACTGCCGCTACCTGGGCGTGCTGCAGGAAGCCTGACGGCCCGCCGGCCGGCGTCCGCCGGCCCGGCATGGCCGCTGCGGCGGAGTGTCTAAAATGCCGGCGTGGCCTTTCCTCTCTTCCCCGACCTGCTGCGCCGCCCTTTCCGGTGGCTGGCCCTGCCGGCCCAGCGCGACCTGCGCGCCGGGCTCGCGCTGTCGCTGTGCGCGCACGCCGGCCTGCTGATGCTGCACGGCGCGCGGCCGCAGCCCTCCCCGCCGAGCCCGGCCGGGCTGGAGGTGGTGCTCGTCAACGCGCGCACCGAGTCGAGGCCGGTCGACCCCAAGGTGCTGGCCCAGTCGCAGGTGGACGGAGGCGGACAGGCCGAGCGCGGCACCGCCGCCTCGCCCCTGCCGCGCACCGGCCCCTCGGCCGAACAGGTCGTGCTGGCCGCCCTGCGCAAGCGCCAGCTGGAACTGGAAAACGAACAGCGGCGCCTGCTGGCGCTGCTGGAATCCCGCCGGCTGGCGCCGGCCGAGCGCCAGGCCGTGCATCCCTGGAAGGACGCGCCGGCGCCCGGCCAGGACCTGGACGACCAGGACAGCGCGCTGGAAAACGACCGCATCGCGGCCCTGGCCGACCGCGTGCGGGAATACAACCAGCGGCCGCGCAAGCATTTCTTCGCGCCGTCGGCGTCGGCCTGGCCGTATGCCCAGTACGTCGATGCCTGGCGCCGCCGCGTAGAGGACGTGGGCACCCGCCACTATCCCGAGGATGGCCGCGGCCGCCTCTATGGATCCCTGCGGATGACGGTATACGTAAAATCCGACGGCAGCGTGGCCGACGTCGAGATCGACCGGCCCGCCGCGCAGGCCGCGCTGAACCAGGCGGCCCGGCGCATCGTGCAACTGGCCGCGCCCTTCGCGCCCCTGCCGCCGGACATCGCCGCCGAGACCGACGTGCTGGCCATTACCCGCACCTGGCATTTCGTCAACGACACGCTGGACACCCAGGCCCCATGAACGCCGCCACGCTTTCCATTCCCCGCTATGCCGTGATCGGCAACCCGGTTTCCCACAGCCGCTCGCCCCGCATCCACGCCCTGTTCGGCGAACAGACCGGGCGGCCGCTGGAGTACGGCCTGCTGCCGGCGGACGACACCGCGTTCGCGCAGACGGTAGCCGGCTTCTTCGAGGCCGGCGGCAGCGGCCTGAACGTGACCGTGCCGTTCAAGCGCCAGGCCTGGGAGCTGGCCCGCGCGCGGCTGAGCCCCCGGGCGCAGCGCGCGGGCGCCGTCAACACGCTGTGGCGGCGCGACGGGGAACTGTACGGATGCAATACCGACGGCGTCGGGCTGGTGGCCGACCTGCGCCGGCTGCAGGCGCCCCTGCAGGACGCGAACATCCTGCTGGTGGGTGCGGGCGGCGCCGCCCGCGGGGTGCTGCAGCCGCTGCTGGAAACCGGCTGCGCCCGCCTGCGCGTGGCGAACCGCAGCGCGGGGCGCGCCCGCGCGCTGGCCGCCGACTGGCCGCAAGCCGGCAATCTGTCGGCCGGCGGCCTGGACGAGGCGGGCCGGGACGGCGGCTGGGACCTGGTCGTCAACGCCACCTCCAGCAGCCTGGGCGACGCGCCGCCGGCGCTGCCCGCGGGGCTGTACGCGCCCGGGGCGCTGGCCTACGACATGATGTACGCCGCCCGGCCCACGCCCTTCATGCGGCAGGCCGCCGCCGACGGCGCCAGCCGTACCGAGGACGGCCTGGGCATGCTGGTGGCCCAGGCGGCCGAGAGCTTCTACATCTGGCACGGGCTGCGGCCCGACGCCGCGCCGGTGCTGGCCCGGCTGCGCGCCGAACTGGCCGCGCCGGCCGGGGCCGGCCGGGGCTGAGCGGATGGCTGCCGCCCGCCCCGGAACCGGCCGCCGGTCGTGGTTCCGGATCGTCACCGGCGCGGCCATGGCCGCGCTCAGCCTGTTCATCCTGTACCAACTCTGGCTGCTCTGCCTGGTGGTCTGGTACGCCTACCAGAACCCCGGCAGCACCGCCATCATGCGCCAGGAGCTCTCCCACCTGCAGGCCGAGGACCCGGACGCGCGCCTGCGCTACCAGTGGGTCCCCTACGACCGGATCAGCAGCCACCTCAAGCGTGCCGTAGTGGCTTCCGAGGATGCCAATTTCGTGGACCACGACGGGGTCGAATGGGACGCCATCCGCAAGGCCTGGGAATACAACCAGCGGCAGGCCGCGCGCGGCGGCGGCAGGCTGCGCGGCGGGTCCACCATTACCCAGCAGCTGGCCAAGAACCTCTTCCTGTCGAGTTCGCGCAGCTATCTGCGCAAGGGCCAGGAACTGATCCTGGCCTACATGATCGAGCACGTCATGGCCAAGGAGCGCATACTCGAACTCTACCTGAACGTGGCCGAGTGGGGCGTGGGCGTCTTCGGCGCGCAGGCCGCGGCCCGGCACTACTACAACACCGGCGCCGGCAGCCTGGGCCCCGCGCAGGCGGCCCGGCTGGCCGCCATGCTGCCCAACCCCCGCTACTACGACGGCCACCGCGACACGGCCTACCTGAACCGCCGCGCCCAGACGCTGCTGACCCGCATGCGGCTGGTGGAAATCCCTTGAAACCTGCCGCCATGGGCAAGAAACCGCAAAAAATCGGACAATAGCGGGTCCCCCAGATATAAGCCCGGCTCCCTCAACCCTCCATGCTCACCGCCCGCCGCTACCTGGCCCGCGAAATCTACCGGTCCTGCGCCGTGGTCGTTCTGGCCCTGCTGGGCCTGTTCACCTTCTTCGCCCTGATCGACGATCTGGACGCGGTCGGCGACAAGTTCACGCTGCTGTCGCTGCTCTACCTGCAGGCGCTGCAACTGCCCACCCGGCTGTACGACCTGCTGCCCATCGGGCTGCTGATCGGTGCCATCCTGGCGCTGGCCGGCCTGGCCCAGCGCAACGAACTGGTGATCCTGCGGGTGTCGGGCGTGAGCGGCATGCGCCTGCTGCGCATGCTCTGGATGGTCACCGTGCCGCTCATGGCAGGCGCCCTGGTCCTGTCCGAATTCGTGACCCCGGCCGCCGAGATCAAGACCGGCGAGGCCAACCTGCTGCTGCGCGGCAAGGCGGGCGGCGGGCGCCTGAACAGCGGCTACTGGTTCAAGGAACCCACGGAGAACGGCGGCACGCGCATCATCAACGTGGCCAACCTGCTGGCCAGCGGCCGGGTGACCGGCATCACGCTCTACGAATTCGGACCGGGCCTGCAGCTGCGCGCCATGTCGCAAGCCGAAAGCGGCCATTTCGCCGACGGCCGCCTGGTGCTGGAAGCCGTCACCGAGAACCGCATCGACGAGCGCGCCTCGTCCGCCCTGGCCGATGCCAAGGTGCCCGAACAGCCCATGGTGCAGGTCGCCAAGCTGCCCGAACGCGAACTGCCCACCACCCTGACGGCCGACCGCCTCCTGGCCCGGGTACTCACGCCCGAGCGCATGTCGCTGGTCACGCTCTGGGACTACATCGGCTATCTGCGCAGCAACCAGCTGCAGGCCGACCGCCAGGTGGTGGCGATCTGGCGCAAGCTGGCCTATCCCTTCACATTGATCGTCATGATGACCATCGCCGCACCCATCGGGCTCATGCAGACGCGCCGCGGCGGCGTCGGCGCCAAGGTGTTCGTCGGCATCCTGCTGGGGGTAGGCTTCTTCATGATCAACCAGCTGGCGCTTAACGTGGGCATGCTGGGGCGATGGCCGCCGTGGCTGACCGCGCTCATGCCCAACGCCGGCGCACTGCTGCTGGCGCTGTGGGCGATGACGATGATGGAATACCGCCATACGCTGGCGCAATTGACGCAAAACCGCTGGCCCTGGAGAAAATCGCACGTATGAGCCGACGCAGCATTTGGATGATAGGAGACGTCCAGGGTTGCTGCGCCTCGCTGGACGAGTTGCTGGCGCATCCCGAGCTCGCCGCCGAACCCGATTCGCGGCTATGGTTCGCCGGCGACCTGGTCAACCGCGGACCGGATTCGCTGGGCGCCCTGCGCCGCATCATGGCGCTGGAGGACCGCTCGGTGGCCGTGCTGGGCAACCACGACCTGCACCTGCTCGCGGTGGCGGCGGGGGTGCGGCGGCCCGGCAAGTCGGACACCCTGGACGCCATACTCGAGGCCCGCGACGCCGCCGACCTCATCAACTGGCTGCGCACCCGTCCGCTGGCGCATTACCAGGCCGGCCACCTCATGGTCCACGCGGGCGTGCTGGCCAAGTGGGACGTGGCCAAGACCCTGTCGCTGGCCGCCGAAGTGCAGGCCGCCCTGCAGGGCAAGAACTGGCAGAAGGTCCTGCAGAAGATGTACGGCAACGGGCCGGTCAACTGGAAGGAAGACTTCACCGGCGGCAAGCGGCTGCGGGTCATCATCAACGCGCTGACCCGCATGCGCCTGTGCACGCCCAAGGGCCGCATGGACCTGTCGGCCAAGGCCGTTCCCGGCGAACACCCGCCCAACCTCGTTCCCTGGTTCGACGTGCCCGGCCGGGCCACCGCCGGCACCACGGTGGTGTTCGGCCACTGGTCCACCCTGGGCCTGCTGGTTCGGCCGGACGTCATCTGCCTGGATACCGGCTGCGTCTGGGGCGGCCGGCTCACGGCGATGCGGCTGCACGACCGCAAGATCGTGCAGGTCGAGTGCGCGCAGTCGCAGGACCCGAATTCCCATTGACCCGCAGCACGCACGCGCGAGCCGGGGCCGCAGACGAAAAGGAAGACACGCCATGAAATACCGCCGCCTCGGGTCCAGCAACCTGCGGGTCTCGCCCCTGTGCCTGGGCACCATGATGTTCGGCGAGCAGACGCCGTTCGAGGAAGCCGCCCGCATCGTGGCCTCGGCCCGCGACCATGGCCTGAATTTCATCGACACGGCCGACGTCTACAACGAAGGCCGGTCGGAAGAGGCCCTGGGCCGCCTGCTCCAGGGGCAGCGGCACGACTGGGTACTGGCCAGCAAGATCGGCAACGCCTTCGGCAAGGCGCCGAACCAGTCGCACTACTCCCGGCAATGGCTGTTGCGCGGGGTGGAATCCAGCCTGCGGCGCCTGGGCACGGACTACCTGGACATCCTGTACCTGCACCGCGATTTCCACCGCGAAAACCTCGAAGAGGCCGTGTGGGCGCTGGGCGACCTGATCCGCGCCGGCAAGATCCGCAGCTTCGGCCTGTCGAACTTCCGCGGCTGGCGCATCGCCGAAACGGTGCGCCTGTGCGAACGCCTGGGCGTGCCGCGCCCGGTGGTCTGCCAGCCCTATTACAACCTGCTCAACCGCAACCCGGAAGTGGAGATCCTGCCGGCCTGCGAGCACTACGGGCTGGGCGTGGTGCCCTACAGTCCCATCGCGCGCGGCGTGCTGACGGGCAAGTATCCCCCCGGCCAGCCGCCGGAGGCCGGCACGCGGGCCGGGCGCGGCGACCGCCGCATGCTGGACACGGAGTTCCGCGAGGAATCGCTGGAGATCGCCGCCCGGCTCAAGGCCCACTGCGAGGCGCGCGGCGTGCGCCCCGGGCACTTCGCCACCGCCTGGGTGCTGGCCAACCCCATCGTTACCTCCGTGATCGCCGGGCCGCGCACCCTGGCACAGATGGAGGACTACTACGGCGCGCTGGAAGTGGCGCCCACGGCCGAGGAAGAAGCCCTGGTGGACAGCCTGGTCACGCCGGGGCATGCGTCCTCTCCGGGCTACAACGACCCCAGCTACCCCTTCCACGGGCGGCCGGTGGCCGCCGGCGGGTAGGCGTTGGCCGCGGGCGGCAGCCCCGCGAACCGGCCAGGGACCCTAGCCGGGACGTCCGGCGGCCCGCACCGCGCCGCAGCGCTGCAACTCGTCGACCCGGGCGGCGCTGTAGCCCGCCACTTCCATCAGGACCTGCCGCGTGTGCTGTCCCAGCACGGGAGGGTGCGCAAGCGGGCGGGACGCCCGGTACTTGAAGGGGTTGCCCAGCAATTCCACCGGCTCGCCGCTGACCGGGTGCTCGGCCGTTTCGACCATGCCCCGGACCTCGGCCAGGGGCTGGCGGATCGCCTGCGACACGGAATACACCGGGCCGGCGGGCACTCGGGCCCGGAAGAATGTCTCGTGCCATTGCTCGCAGGACCTGCCGGCCATCACTTCCGACAGCATGGCCGTTAGCTCGCCGATGTTCTGCGCGCGCAGCCCGGGGGTCGCGAACCGGGGGTCGTCAGCCATCTCTTCGCGACCGATGGCCTCGCAGAACGAGCGCCAGAACTGCGGCCCGGTCGGCGAGACCGCCATGTAGCCGCCGTCCAGGCACCGGAAGATGTCGTTTGGGGCGATCACGGGATGCCGGCCGCCCAGCCGCTGCGGCTCGCGCCCGGCAAGCAGATAGTTCTGGGCCTGCCAAGTCAGCAAGGCCAGCTGGCAGTCCAGCAGCGACACCTGCGCATGCGCCCCCTTGCCCTGCTTCAGGCCGGAGATGAGCACGCCGGCACACGCCAGCGCCAGGTACAGGCCGCCGGCCAAGTCAGCCACCTGGTAGCCCACCCGCACGGGCGGCCCCTCGGCTTCTCCCGTCACGCTCATCACGCCGCCCATGGCCTGGACCACCAGGTCGAAGGCGGGAGCGTCGGCGTAGGGCGGCTCGTCGTGGAAACCGATGAGCTGGGCCACACCCAGCCGCGGGTTGATCCGCCACAGGCTGTCCGGGTCGATCTTCAGCCGCGCCGGCACGCCGGGCGCGAAGGCGTAGACCACGGCATCACAATGCCGCGCCAGGTCGTAGAAGGCCTGCAGCCCGGCGTCGGACTTGAGATCGATCGCCACGCTTTTCTTGCCGCGGTTGGCCGACAGGAAAAACCCACTGTCCTCGCCGACGCGGGATTCGTGCAGCCCCAGCTTACGCCCCCCGTCCCCCTCGGGGGGCTCGATCTTAATCACTTCAGCGCCCATCTGGGCCAGCAACTGGCCCGCGAACGGGCCGCCCAGTATCCAGGTCAGGTCGAGTATCCTCAGGCCGCTCAGCATGCCCGCTCCTTCAATTGGCCGGAGCGCGCGCCGCGCTCGCCGCCGCGCTCCATTTGCGCCCTTCCTGCTCCAGGAAGGCGGCCAGCTCCTCCAGCGGCATGCGCTGCACGCTCATGCCCAGGCTGGCCAGCTTGTCGACGACCTCGGGCCGGCCGAGAAAGGCGTTCGCCCTCTCGTTCAGGTGCTGCGCGATGCCGGGCGGCACATCGCGCGGGGCGAGCAGGCCGTACCAGGGCGTGGCGTCGAAACCCGGGGCACCCGCCTGCGCCACGGTAGGCACGTCCGGCAGTATCGGCAGGCGCGAGCTGCCGGTCTGGGCCAGCGCCACGAGATTGCCGCTCCGTATGTGGCTGACCAGGTTCACCGGGTTGTCGAACATCAGCCCAATCTGCCCGCCGATGAGGTCCTGGATGGCAGGAATGGAACCCCGGTAGGGGATATGGGTGATCGACGCACCCGTCGCCTGCTTGAACATCTCGCCGATGATGTGCTGCGGGGTGCCGTTGCCGGCAGACCCGTAGGACACCGTGCCGGGTTTGCGCCGGGAGGCCTCGACCAGGTCCTGGACGGAAGTCCAGCCGGTGGACTGGTTCGTGACGACGACGAAGGGAGAAATCCCCAGCATAGCGATGGGCCGGAAATCCCGCTCGGGGTCGTAGGGCAGGTTGGGGAACAGGACCTTGGCCACGGAGATCGGCCCCGTGGCGCCAACCAGCAGCGTATGGCCATCCGGCTGGGCGCGGGCCACCGCCGCGGCGCCTATCGTTCCGCCGGCCCCCGTCAGGTTCTCGACCACGACGGGAACGCCGAGATCCTCTTCCAGGGACTTGGCCAGCATGCGCCCCAGCACGTCGACCACGCCGCCCGCCGAATAGGGCACCACCAGCTTGACCGGCCGCTCGGGCCAGGCCTTGCGGGTTTCTGCCTGGCCTGCCGCACAGGCCAGGCCCAGCACTGCGCCGGACATCCAAGATACCGCAAGACCGCCTATGCGCTTCAGATCCATGATGCCTCCATGCCGCGACAGGCAGGGCGGACCGCCCCTGCCGAAAAAAGCGCCCGGCGGCCCGCGGGCCGGCCGGACGTGCTGGACAGCAGGCCGCCCGCCGCAATGCGGCGGGCGGGAGACGCGCTATTGGACCTTGTCGATCAGATCCAGCGATTCCCCAAGCTGGCGGTAGACCTCGTACTGCTTGCGCCCGAAGTCCAGCGCCTCCTCCGCACCCTTCATATAGGGCACCGAGCCGGCGTTCTCGGTCGCCTGGATCCAGGCGGGGTCCTGGCCGACCTTCTCCATCAGGGAAGCGATGCGCTGGACCAGTTCGCGGGGCATGTTGGGAGGACCGGCGATGCCGCTCCAGCCGGTGATCTGTTCCATCTTCTCGATGCCCAGCTCCCTGGCGGTGGGGACGTCGGGCAGCGACTTCAGGCGCTCGGGCGTGGTGACGAACAGGGCCCGCAACTCGCCGCCCTGGATCAGGCCGAAGGCCGGCCCGATGCTGCTGCAGGAGAAGTCCGTCTGGTTGGCCAGCAGCGACGTGGTGGCCTCGCCCGTGCCCTTATAGGGAATCTGCTGCGGCGAGTTCTTGCCCAGGCCCAGGATGTCGAACAGCAGCCGCGGGCCCATGTCGTTGGTGGTGAGTACGCCGGCGGTGCCGAAGTTCATCTGCGCGCCCTTGGTGCGCAGCGCCTGCTCGAAATCCTTGTAGGTCTTGTACGGCGACTTGGCGTTGACGTAGCAGCCGTAAGGATTGAGCTCGAGCAGCCCGATGGAGGTGAAATCGTTCCACTTGTACTTGGTCTTGGTGGGCGAGATGGCGGGCAGGATGGCCTGCGAACCCGGCCGCGACAGCAGCAGGGTGTAGCCGTCGGGCTCGGCCTGGCGGCCCAGCTCGGAGCCGATGATGCCGCTGGCGCCGGGCTTGTTGACCACCACCACGGGCTGGCCGAAGTGCTTCTGCGCGACCAGGCTGAAGTTGCGGGCGGCCAGGTCGGAATCGCCGCCGGTGCTGTAAGGCGTGATCAGCGTGATCGGGCGCGAGGGATAGTTGTCCGCTGCCAGTGACGGCGCGGCCGCCAGGCAGGCCGCGACGGCCAGCGCCGGCAGCGCCAGGCGGCGCGGGATTGCAGGTCTCGATGCATGCAACATAAGTGTGTCTCCTCCTCCGGGTCGCCCGGAATCTAATAGTCCCCCGCATCGGGGCGGGGGTGGTCCACCATCGTCACTACACGGTCCGTACCACCATGACGCAATCGACCCCGACCGGACCGTCGGGGCCTATCAGCAAGGGGTTGAGATCCAGCTCGGCAAGTTCGCCGGACACGCCGGCGGCCCAGCGCGACAGATCCGCCAGCAGCCGGCACAGCCGGTCGATGTCGACCGGCGCCCGTCCGCGCGCGCCGTCCAGCAGGGGGCGCATGCGCAGCTCGTCCAGCATGGCGCGCGCCTCGGCCGGGTCGAACGGCGCCTGGCGGAACGCCACGTCCTTCAGGATTTCCAGGAATATGCCGCCGCAGCCCACCATCACCATCATGCCGAACACCGGGTCGCGCTTGACGCCTATGACCAGCTCGATGTCGCCGCGGGCCATGGGCTGGACGATGGCGCCCAGCAGCCGGGCCTCGGGGCGGTTGGCCCGGCAGCGGCTGATCAGCGTGTCGAAGGCCGCGCGCACCGCGGCTTCGTCGCCGAGGTTGAGGATCACGCCGCCGACGTCGGTCTTGTGGGCGATGTCGGGCGATTCGATCTTCAGCACCACCGGGCGGTCCAGGCGCCGCCAGGCCGCCACCGCCTCGTCGGCGGTGGTCGCCAGCGCCACCGGGGCCATGGGCACGCCGGCCTCGGCCAGCCGCCGGACGGCCTCGACCGTCGGCACCAGGCCATCGGCGACGCCCAGCGCCGCGTCCCGTCCGGACGGGACGGGCAGCGCGCGGCGCGCCTGGTGGGCGCGCCGCATGGCCGCGTAGCGCGCCAGCGCGGCGGCCGCCTCGACGGCGCGCTCGCCCGCGCCGTACATGACGATGCCGTGCTCGCGCAGGCGGGCGGCCACGCCTTCCGGCGCCGCCACCCAGCACACCAGGAAGGGCTTGCGCGCCTTGGCCTTGAGTTCGGCGAACAGTTCGACCAGGGTATCGGCGTAGGCGGTCATGAGTTGCAGCCAGACGATGCCGATATGGATGTCCGGGTCTTCCAGCAGCGCCAGCACGGACTCGCGCAGCAGGCCGGGCTCGGCGACGAACTGGCCGGTCACATCTACCGGGTTGCCGCTGGCGCCGAACGCCGGCATGACCTTGGCCAGGGCCTGCTGGGTGGCCTCTCCCAGCCTGGGCACCGCCAGCCCGACCTCCTCGGCCCGGTCGGCCATCATGACGCCGGCGCCGCCCGACTGGGTGGCGATGCCCAACCCGTTGCCCTCCGGCAGCCCGCAGCCTGCCAGGGCCTCCAGCATGTCCAGCATCTGCTCTTCGTTGCGGGCGCGCAGCACCCCGTACTGCCGCGTCACGGCATCGAACAGCGCATCCTCGACGGCCAGCGAGCCGGTATGGGACGCCGCCGCCCGCGCGCCGCTGGCGGTGCGGCCGACCTTGGCCAGCACCAGGGGCTTGCCCAGCTCATGGCACTTGCGCGCCAGGTCCACCAGCGCCTGGCCGTCGCGTATGCCTTCCAGATAGCCGGCCGCGACGCGCACGCGCGGGTCTTCCACCACCACGCTCATGAGCTCGCTGAACGTGGCGTCGGCCTCGTTGCCGGTATTGATGAAATAGCCCAGCCCCAGCCCCCGCTGGCGCACCAGCGCGGCGATGGCGGTGCCGAAGGCGCCGGACTGCGTAACGAAGCCGATCGGGCCGTCGTTGACCGGCCCGTCGGCATACTGGCTGAAGGTGGCGTAGACGTGCTCGAAGGCGTTGACGAAACCCAGGCAGTTCGGCCCGCACAGCACCATGCCGTACCGGCGCGCGATCTCGCGCAAGTGGTCTTCCTCTGCCTGGCCGGCCGCGCCGGTTTCCCCGAAGCCCGAACTGAAGACGACGGCCGCGCGGGTGCCGCGCCGGCCCAGCGCTTCCAGGCTGGCGGCCACGTCCTGCGCGGGCACGGCCACGACGGCGAGGTCCGGCGCTTCGGGCAGGCTGGCGGCGTCCGGATAGCAGGTGCGCCCGCCTATCTCCTTGTATTTGGGATTGACCGGATAGATTTCCCCTTGGTAGCCCTTTTCCAGCAGATGCTTGAGCGGCCGGCCGTTGACCTTGGCGAACTGCGCCGAGGCGCCGACCACGGCCACCGACCGGGGGCGGATCATGCGCGCCAGGATCTCGTGGCGCGACGGCTGGCCGGCGGACGGGTTGATGACTGCGGCGTTCATCAGTTGGCTCCGTAGGCGAAGGCCTGGATGCCGGTCTGGGCGCGGCCCAGCACCAGCGCATGGATGTCGTGCGTGCCTTCCAGCGTATTGACCGTCTCCAGGTTCAGCAGGTGGCGGATCACGTGGTATTCGTCGCTGATGCCGTTGCCGCCGTGCATGTCGCGGGCGGCGCGGGCGATCTCCAGCGCCTTGCCCGCGCAATTGCGCTTGAGCAGGGAGATCATTTCGGGCGTGGCCTTCTCGGCATCGCGCAGCCGGCTGACGTGCAGGCAGGCCAGCAGGCCCAGCGTGATTTCGGTCTGCATGTCCGCCAGCTTCTTCTGGATGAGCTGGCTGGCTGCCAGCGGACGGCCGAACTGCCGGCGGTCCATGGTGTACTGGCGGGCGGCATGCCAGCAGAACTCGGCCGCGCCCATGGCCCCCCAGCAGATACCGAAGCGGGCGTTGGCCAGGCAGGCGAAGGGCGCGGACAGGCCCGTCGCGCCGGGCAGCATGGCGTCCTGCGGCACGAACACGTCGTCCATGAAGATCTGGCCGGTGGGCGAGGCGCGCACGCCGAACTTGCCCTCGATCTTGGCCGTGTCCAGCCCCTTGGCGCCGCGCTCCAGGACGAAGCCGCGGATCACGCCGCCGTCGTCCTTGGCCCACACCACCATGATGTCGGCGATGTTGGCGTGGCTGATCCAGGTCTTGGTGCCCGTCAGCCGGTAGCCGCCGGGCACCGTGCGGGCGCGGGTCTTCATGGCGCCGGGGTCCGAGCCGGAATCGGGCTCGGTCAGGCCGAAGCAGCCCAGCACGTCGGCGCGCGCCATGGCGGGCAGCCATTTTTGGCGTTGCTCGTCGCTGCCGAACAGGTAGATGGGTAGCATGGACAGCGTGCTCTGTACCCCCATGGCCGAGCGGTAGCTGGCGTCCACGCGCTCGAGCTCGCGCGCGGCCAGGCCGTAAGCGACGTAGCCGATGCCGGCGCAACCGTAGCCCTTGAGCGTGGCGCCCAGCAGGCCGAGCCCGGCCATCTCGCGCATGATCTCGACGTCGAACTCCTCGTGGCGGTTGGCCATGAGGATGCGCGGCATGAGCTTGTCGCGCGCGTACTCGGCCACCGAATCGCGGATCATGCGCTCTTCGTCGGTCAGCATGGCGTCCAGCAGGAAGGGGTCCTGCCAGTCGAACTGCCCGTTGCGCATACTCGCGATGCGCCGTTCCCGTTCGTCCGGGCCCCGGCTTTCTTGCGCCGTCATGGGTTGTCTCCTCCCGTTCTGAAATGGCGGCCCGGCTATTCGCAGCGTTCCAGCACCACGGCGATGCCCTGGCCGACGCCGATGCACATCGTGGCCAGCGCATAGCGCTCGCCGCTGCGGTGCATCTGGCGCACGGCGGTCAGCGCCAGGCGCGGGCCGGAGGCGCCCAGCGGGTGGCCCAGGGCGATGGCCCCGCCGTTGGGGTTGACGCGCTTGTCGTCCAGCGCCAGGCCCATGCCCTTGAGGCAGGCCAGCGCCTGGGCCGCGAACGCCTCATTGAGCTCGATCACGCCGATCTTGTCCAGGCCCACCCCGGCGCGCTCCAGAGCCTTGCGCGAGGCGGGCACGGGGCCGATGCCCATGATGCGCGGCGGCACCCCGGCCACTCCGCTGGCAAGCACGCGCGCCAGCGGCTTCAGGCCCAGGCGCTTGCCGATGGCGGCGTTGCCCACCAGCATGGCCACCGCGCCGTCGTTGATGCCCGACGAACTGCCGGCGGTGGTCACCCCGCCGGGATTGAGGGCCTTGAGCTTGGCCAGGGTTTCCATGGTGGTGGCCCGGGGGTGCTCGTCCACGCTCACGCTGACCGGGTCGCCGCGGCCCTTGGCCACCTGGATGGGCACGATCTCGTCGTCGAAGTAGCCCGCCTTCTTGGCCGCCTGGTAGTTGTCCTGCGAGGCCAGGGCGAAGCGGTCGGCGTCCTCGCGCGTCAGGCCGTATTCCTGGGCCAGGTTGTCGGCCGTCTGCGGCATGGAATCGCTGCCGTACTCGCGCTCGAGGCGCGGGTTGGGAAAGCGTGCGCCGACGGCCGAGTCGAAGATCTTCAGGTCGCGGCTATAGGCCGATTCGGCCTTGCCCATGACGAAGGGGGCGCGGCTCATGCTTTCGACCCCGCCGACCAGCATCAGCTCGCCTTCGCCGGCGGTCAATGCGTGCGAGGCCGCGATCAGGGCGCCCAGGCCGCTGCCGCAGTTGCGCTGCAGCACGGTGCCGCCCACCTCGACCGGCAGGCCGGCCAGCAGCCCGGCGTGGCGCGCCACGCAGCGGCTGTCTTCGCCGCCCTGGTTGGCGCAGCCCACGACGATGTCGTCGAGCAGCTTGGCGTCGACGCCGCTGCGGGCCATGAGCTGGCTCATGGTCTGGGCCAGCAGGTCGTCGGGGCGTACGGGTGCGAGCGCCCCGCCCTGCTTGCCGAAGGGGGAACGGACTCCAGCGTAGAGGTATGCGTCCAGCATGAAGGTTTTCTCCTTGTGCGCGAGGGCGTCAATCGCCTTCGCTGAAATCCAGTCCCAGCGCAGCGCGGCGGGCCAGCCAGGGGCTGGGGCGGTAGCGCGGATCGCCGTAGCTGTCGTACAGCCCGTGCAGCAGCATGCCCGTCCGGTCCGGGCCCAGCAGGTTGGCGAAGCCCAGCGGGCCATGCGGATAGGCCAGGCCCAGGGTCACCGCGCGGTCGATGTCCGCCGGCGAGGCCGTGCGCGCCTGGGCCAGCGCGCCGCCTATGTTGATGATCATGGCGACGATGCGCTGCGCGATGAAGCCCGGGCTGTCGCGCACCACGGTGACGGGCACCCCGTCCGCGCCGAACAGGCCGTGGGCGGCCGTGCGCCAGACCTCGCCGGTCACGCAGGTGGTCATCAGCGTGCGGTGCGTGTCCAGGCCGAACAGGGCGTCGATGGCCACGGTGCGCACGGGATCCAGGCCTTCGCTGGCGGCGCTGCGCGAGGCATCGCGGCCGATGGGGGTCACCACGCACAAAGCCCTGGGGCTGGGCGCGCCGCCGGTTTCCACCTTGGCCCCGAGCCGGGCGGCCAGCTCGGCCACGGCCTGCGCGGCCTGCGGCACCGCCTGGCTGACCCAGACGCTGGCCGGGCGCTCCGCAGGCGCCGGGGGCGCGGGCGGCGGCGGCGCGGCGCCTTCGCCGTAGGGGTAGTAGCCCTCGCCGGTCTTGCGCCCCAGCACGCGCGCGCGCACCCGCATGTCCATCAGCGCCGACGGCCGGTAGCGGGGCTCGTGGTAGAACTGGCCGTAGATCATTTCGGTGGCGGGGTGGTTGACGTCCAGCCCGATCAGGTCGAGCAGCTCGAACGGCCCCATGCGAAAGCCCGCGGCCTCGCGCATCACGCGGTCCACCTCGGCGAACGAGGCTACGCCCTCGCCCACCACGTTGACCGCTTCCAGGGTATAGCCGCGGCCCACCTGGTTGACCAGGAAGCCGGGGGTGTCCTGCACCCGCACGACTTCCTTGCCGATGGCGCGGCCCACGGCCTCGAGCGTGTCGACCACGGCCGGGTCGGTCTTCAGGGCCTGGATGACCTCGACCAGCTTCATGCGCGGCACGGGGTTGAAGAAGTGCATGCCGGCCACCCGCTCGGGGCGGCGGCAGGCGGCGGCCAGGGCGGTGATGGACAGCGACGAGGTATTGGAGGCCAGAATGCATTCGTCGCCGACCACCGCCTCGAGCGCTTCGAGCAGCTTGCGCTTGGCGCCCAGGTCTTCGACGATGGCCTCGATCACCAGCGGCACGCCCTTGAGCGAGGCCAGGCTGTCGGCCGCTTCCAGCGAACCCATGATGCGCGCGGCGGTTTCCTTGTCGAGCCGCCCCTTGGCGACGTCGGCGTCCAGCCCCTTGCCGATGGCGGCGCGGGCACCCTCGGCCACGCTGCGGTCGACATCGACCAGCGCGACCGACATGCCGGCCGCCGCGCAGACCTGCGCGATGCCCCGCCCCATGGCGCCCGAGCCGACGACCGCCGCCCGCTTGATCCCTGCCTGCATGCTCACTTTCCTTGAAACGTGGGTTTGCGCCGCTCCAGGAAGGCGTGCATGCCTTCTTTCTGGTCGGCGGTGTCGAAAAGGCTCTCGAAGGCGCGGCGCTCCAGCATCAGGCCGGTGGCCAGGGGTGCGTCGGCGCCGGCCAGCGCCACTTCCTTGATGAGGCGGATGGCCACCGGCGGGCGGCGCGCGATCTGCGCGGCCAGCTCGCAGGCGCGGGCCAGCGCCTGCCCCTCGGGCACGACTTCGCTGGCCAGCCCCATGGCCAGCGCCTGCCGGGCGTCGACCGGCAGGCCGGTCAGCAGCATGGGCATGGCGCGGAACTTGCCCACCGCCCGCATCAGGCGCTGGGTGGCTCCCCCGCCGGGCATGATGCCCACCTGCACCTCGGGCTGGCCGAAGCTGGCGGTTTCGTCGGCAACGATGATGTCGGCGTGCATGGCGAGCTCGCAGCCGCCGCCCAGCGCCGCCCCGTGCACCGCGGCGATCAGGGGCTTGCGCGAGCCGCTGATGGCGCGCCAGGTCTCCAGCACGTTCATGCGCTGGACCTCGGCCGGGCCGAGATCGGCCATTTCGCGCAGGTCCGCGCCGGCCGCGAAACAAGGACCGTTGCCGGCCAGCACTACGCAGCGCACGGCGTCGTCGCGGTCGAGTTCGGAGAAGGCCGCCGCCAGGGCGTGGCGCAGCGGCAGGCTGAGCGCGTTGCGCGCCTCGGGACGGTTCAGGCGCAGCACCGCCACCCCTTCGGAAGCGGATTCACGCAGCAGGATTTCCGGCGAGCCGGCCATGTCTCCTTCCTCCATCTGGTTTTCCCAGATCTTAAGAAGGCCCAGCCTATTTAGGAACTTTATTTATGTGATTGTTATTATTCACATAGAAAATAGTCTGCGGAGGCGACATGAACCCTCGCTCCTTCGATCTGAACCTGCTGCGGGTCTTCGACGCCATCTATCTCGAGCGCGGCATCTCGCGCGCCGCCGAGCGCCTGCACCTGTCGCAGCCCGCGGTCAGCAACGCCCTGGCCCGCCTGCGCGAGCGGGTACAGGACCCGCTGTTCGAGCGCGGCGCCGAAGGCATGGTCCCCACCCCGCGCGCCAAGACCATGGCCGAACCCATCCGCCAGGCGCTGGACCTGATCGACCAGGGCCTGCGGACCCGCCACGAATTCGATTACAGCCGCTCCACGCGCAGCTTCGTGATCGCCGTCGAGGATTACGGCGAGAACATCATCCTGCCGCGCTTCCTGAACTGGCTGGCCCAGGTGGCGCCGGGAATCCGCATCACCATCCGGCCCGAGCCCGGCACCCAGCTGCGCGAAGAATTGCGCGCGGGCCAGGTCGACCTGGCGTTGGACTACTTCGTGCTCGGCATGGACGATTTCCGCAACCACTGCGTCATGACCGACACCCTGCTGAGCCTGGCGCGCCACGAGCACCCCGACATCGCCGAACGGCTCAGCCTTGATGCCTTCCTGAAGGCGCGGCACGTGGCGCTGATCCCGCGCAGCAAGACCATGCCCATGATCGACCTGGCCCTGGCCAAGCGGGGGCTGCAGCGGCACATCGCAGTGCAGGTGCCCCACTTCCAGTCCATGCCGGTGATCGTGCAGGGCACCAACATGCTGTGCTCGCTGCCCAAGCGCATGGCCATGCTCTACGCCGACCATTTCGGCCTGCAGCCCTACGTGCTGCCGCTGCGGATCCCGCGCTTCCCGGTCTACCTGATCTGGCACCAGTCGGCCGACGGCGACATGGCGCACCGCTGGCTGCGCGAAGCGCTGATCGACCTCTGCCAGCGGCTGTAGCCACCGGCAGGCGCGGGCGCCCGGCACGCCGGCGCCGCCGGAAAGCGTGTCGCCGGGGCCTGCTCGGGAGGGTATGGCCGAAGGCTATGCGCCCGAAGCCGCGTCAGAGGCCGGCAAAGGCCTGGCCCGCCGCCTCCATAGTGGCGTCGATCACCGCGTCGTCGTGGGCGGCCGAAACGAAGCCGGCCTCGAAGGCCGACGGCGCGAAATACACGCCGCGCTCCAGCATGGCGTGGAAGAAACGCTTGAAGGCGTCGATATCGCCGGCAGAGACCTGGGCCAGGGAACCCGGGATCTCCGCCGAAAAGTACAGGCCGAACATGCCGCCCACCGAATCGGCCCGGAACGGCACGCCGGCCGCCTGCGCCTGGCGCTCCAGGCCCTGCGCGAGCCGGGCGGTCCGCGCCGCCAGGCGGTCATAGAAGCCGGGCTCGTCGATGAGCCGCAGCGTGGCCAGCCCCGCCGCCACCGCCACCGGGTTGCCCGACAGCGTGCCCGCCTGGTAGACCCCGCCCAGCGGCGCGATATGCGCCATGACGTCGGCGCGACCGCCGAAGGCGCCCACCGGCATGCCGCCGCCGATCACCTTGCCCAGCGTCGTCAGGTCCGGCGTGATGCCCGTCAGCCCCTGCACGCCCCGGGGGCCGACCCGAAAGCCCGTCATGACCTCGTCGAAGATCAGCAGCGCGCCGTGGCGGGTGCAGAGCTCGCGCAAGCCTTCCAGGAAGCCGGGCGCCGGCTTGACCAGATTCATGTTGCCGGCCATCGGCTCGACGATCACGCAGGCGATCTCCGGACCGTGCTGGTCGAAGGCAGCTTCCACCGCCTGCCGGTCGTTGTAGTCCAGCACCATCGTGTGGGCCACGAACTCGGGCGGCACACCGGCCGAGGTGGGGTTGCCGAAGGTGAGCAGGCCCGAGCCCGCCTTGACCAGCAGGCTGTCGGCATGGCCGTGGTAGCAGCCCTCGAACTTGATAATGCGCGGCCGGCCCGTGGCGCCGCGCGCCAGGCGGATGGCGCTCATGGTGGCCTCGGTGCCGGAGCTGACCAGGCGCACCTGCTCGAGCGACGGCAGTCGGGCGATGAGAAGTTCCGCGATCTCGATCTCGGCCTCGGTCGGCGCGCCGAAGGACAGCCCATGCACGGCGGCTTCCTGGACGGCCCGCACCACTTCGGGGTGGGCGTGGCCCAGGATGGCCGGCCCCCAGGAACCGATGTAGTCGATATAGCGCGTGCCTTCGGCATCCCAGGCGTAGGGACCCTGGGCGCGGGCGATGAAGCGCGGCGTGCCGCCGACGGAGCGGAAGGCGCGCACGGGGGAATTGACGCCGCCGGGAATGCTGCGGCAGGCGCGGGTCATGAGTTCGTCGTTGCGGGACATGGCGGGAAGTCAGGCAGGAAAAAGGGGAAGGCAGGCGCGCGCGGCCGCCTCGGTGTCGGGGGCATCGAACAGACCGCTGATCATGGCCAGCGAATCGGCGCCGGCCTGCGCCACTGCGGGAGCGTTGTCCGGCGCGATGCCGCCTATGGCGACCACCGCCGGACGCGGCGCCGGGCAGGCCTCGGCCAGGGCGCGGGCCTGCCCCAGCAGGGACAGCGGCGCACGCACGGCCAGCGGCTTGGAAGGCGAGGGATAGACCGCGCCGAAGGCGATATAGTCGGCCCCGGCGGCCAGCATGGCGCGGGCGCGGCCGATGTCGTCGTAGCAGCTGGCGCCCAGGACGAGCTCCGGGGCGGCGCGCCGGGCGGCGGCCAGGTCGCCGTCGTCGCGGCCCAGGTGGGCGCCGTGCGCGCCGACCTCGCGCGCCAGCCGCCAGTCGTCGTTGACCAGGAACACCACGCCCAGTTCGCGGCACAGGGCCGCCAGGGCTGCGGCCTGCCGGCGCAACAGGTCCGGCGCCGCATGCTTGCGCCGCAACTGCAGCGCGCGCATGCCGCCGCGGGCGGCGGCGCGCACGGCCTCGGCCAGGCGGCCGGTGTCGTCCCATTCGGGCGTCACGCCGTAGACCCCGGCGGGAAAGCGCAGGGAGGGAAGAGTCATCGGGGCAACCGGTTGGCGATCAGCTGGCCCATGCCGGGGCGGAAGGACCCGGCCGCCACGGCGTCGGCGTGGGCCAGCGCGCGTTCGACGGCGGCCGGCATTTCCAGCCCCTGGGCCAACTGCGCCGCCAGCGCACAGGCCAGCACGCCCCCGCTGTCGCCGTTGCGCTCGGGCGGCGCCTGCCAGGGCCAGGCGGCCGTCTGGCTCTGCGGGCCGACCAGCAGGTTGTTGCGGTGGCCGGGGCGCACCGGGCTGCCGGTGACCAGCGCCCATTGCGCGCCGGCGCCCAGCAGGGCGTGGGCCGGGCCCGGAAGGTCGCTGGCGTCGAGCTGGCCGTCGGCCACCCACTGTGCCAGCCGCAGATGCTCGATGACGACCACGCCCGCCTGCGGCAGCAGCAGTTCGAAGGTCGCGGCCAGGAGATCCTCGACGTCGTCCTGCTCGACCGCGTCGGCCGGTTCCGGCCCCCGCGGCCCCAGGTGCAGCACCAGCGGAACCTGGCTGTAGTCGGCGGCGATCTGGGCCACGGCGCTGACCGCCTCGGCGGTATACAGCGCGCCCACCTTGATCGCCTGCACCGGCATGTCTTCGAGCAGGCAGCGCGCCTGGTCGTCGATCTGCTCGCCGGACAGCGGCTGGATGTCCTCGATGCCGGCCGTGTCCTGGACGGTCAGGGCGGTCAGTGCTCCCACGCCGTGGCAGCCCAGGGCCGCGCAGGTGACCGCGTCGGCGGGCAGGCCGTCGGCGCCGCTGGGATCGAAGGGGCCGAACAGCAGGACGAGCGGGGGATTTGCAGAGGCCACGGGTGACAGCGCGATGGGAGGGCGGCCTGCCGCCGGCGCGCCGGGGCCCGCCGGCGGCGTCCGGAACCGGACGCCGCATATTGGTTTTCGGTAAGATGGACCCCATTCTAATGGATGGAAGTCGCGGCGCGGATTGTCCGCCCGCCCTTCCTCCTGCCAGAGAGAACTATGCGAACCTGGATGTGTCTGATTTGCGGATGGGTCTACGACGAAGAGTCCGGCCTGCCCGAAGAAGGAATTCCCCCCGGCACCCGCTGGGAAGACGTCCCCCCCAACTGGGTCTGCCCGGAATGCGGGGCCCGCAAGGAAGACTTCGAACTGATGGAAATCTGACCCGGCGCCCGCCGCGCCGGCCGACCGACAGCCAGCCAGCCAGGGACCCGCCATGACCGCCGATCCGACCCCCGACGAAGGCAAAACGCAGTCCATAGACCTGTCCAACCAGTTCCTCATGGCCATGCCGGGCATGGTCGAGGGCAGCCTGGCGGGCTCGGTCATCTTCATTTGCGAGCACACCGCGCGCGGCGCGCTGGGGCTGGTGATCAACCGCCCCACCGACCTGACGCTGGGCACGCTGTTCGAGCGCATCGACCTGCAGCTGGAGATCGCCCCCGCCAAGGATTCCCCCGTCTTCTTCGGCGGCCCGGTGCAGACCGACCGCGGCTTCGTACTGCACGTGCCCGCCGGCGACTACAACTCCAGCATCAAGCTGGGCGACATGGCGCTGACCACTTCCCGCGACGTGCTGCAGGCGGTGGCCGACGGCGCCGGGCCGACCCGCATGCTGGTGACGCTGGGCTACGCGGGCTGGGGCGCCGGCCAGCTCGAGAACGAACTGGCCCAGAACGCCTGGCTGAGCGTGTCGGCCGACCCCAGCATCATCTTCGACGTCCCGCCGGAAGACCGCTACCCCGCCGCCCTGCGCCTGCTGGGCGTCGACCCCGTCATGCTGGCAGGCGATGCCGGGCACGCCTGAGGAAACCCTGCTGGGGTTCGACTACGGCACCCGCCGGATCGGCATCGCCATCGGCAACACGCTGACCCGCCGGGCGCGCCCGCTGGAAATCCTGGAAGTCCCCACCCGGGCGGCGCGCTTCGAGCGCATCGCCGGGCTGCTGCGGCTGTGGCAGCCCCAGCGCCTGGTGGTGGGCCTGGCGCTGGACAGCGACGGCGGCGAGCAGTACGCCACGCTGCGCTGCCGGCGCTTCGCCCACCAGCTGCAGGGGCGCTACGGCATGCCGGTCGAACTGGTCGACGAGCGCGGCTCCAGCATTCAGGCGCAGGCCGCGCTCGGCACCCACGCCCCCGACGACGCCGTCGCAGCGGCTATTATTCTGCAACGCTATCTCGACACGCTGCCGGCCGCCGGCACGCCCTGAAACACATGGACCCGACACCCCCCACCTACGCGCCGGACGCCCTGCCCGATGCGGAAACCCTCTACGCGGCGCTGCGCGACGCGGTTCGCGCCGAGCTCGACCGGCTGCCCCCCCGGCGCGTGCATCTGGTCGGCATCCATTCGGGCGGCGCCTGGCTGGCCGAGCGCCTGCAGCGCGACCTCGGCCTGCCGGGCCAGCCCGGCACGCTGGACATCAGCTTCTACCGCGACGACTTCGACCGCATCGGCCTGCATGCGCAGGTGCAGCCCTCGGACATCCCCTTCGAGGTCGCCGACCGCCACCTCGTCCTGGTCGACGACGTGCTCTACACCGGCCGCACCATCCGCGCCGCCATGAACGAGTTGTTCGACTACGGCCGCCCGGCGTCCATCCGCCTGGCGGTGCTGGTCGACCGGGGAGGCCGCGAGCTTCCCATCGCCGCCTGCGCGGCGGGCGGGCGCGTATCGCCCGCGCCCGACGGCAACCTGGTGCTGGCCCGCGGCGAAGACGGCCGTTTCTCGCTGACGATCGAGAAGGAACCCACCCATGGCTAATCCGCAGCTCAACCGCAACGGCGAGCTCGTCCACCTGCTGACCACCGAAGGCCTGCCGCGCGACATCGTCACCCATATCCTGGATACCGCGCAGACCTTCGTCCCCCTGGCCGACCGCGAGATCAAGAAGGTGCCCCTGCTGCGCGGCAAGAGCGTCTTCAACCTGTTCTTCGAGAACTCCACGCGCACCCGCACCACCTTCGAGATCGCCGCCAAGCGCCTGTCGGCCGACGTGTTCAACCTGAACATCAACGCCTCGTCCACCGCCAAGGGCGAATCCCTGCTCGACACCATAGGCAACCTCTCGGCCATGCAGGCCGACCTGTTCGTGGTGCGCCACGAGGCCAGCGGCGCGCCGCACCTGATCGCGCGCCACGTCGCGCCCCACGTGCACGTCATCAATGCCGGGGACGGCCGCCATGCGCATCCCACGCAGGCGCTGCTGGACATGTACACCATCCGCCACTTCAAGAAAGATTTTTCCAACCTGACGGTAGCGATCGTCGGCGACATCCTGCATTCGCGCGTGGCCCGCTCGGACATTCACGCGCTGGCCACCCTGGGGGTACCCGAGATTCGCGCCATCGGCCCGCTCACGCTGCTGCCGGGCGGCCTGGAGCAGATGGGGGTGCGCGTGTTCACCGACATGCGCGCCGGCCTCAAGGACGTCGACGTCGTCATCACGCTGCGCCTGCAGAACGAGCGCATGCGCGGGGCCCTGCTGCCCTCGGCGCACGAATACTTCAAGCACTACGGGCTCACGCACGACAAGCTGGCCGCGGCCCGGCCCGACGCCATCGTCATGCACCCCGGGCCCATGAACCGCGGGGTGGAGATCGATTCG
>Ga0180222_1000635_pt1 | contig 48451 bp, 47 predicted proteins | sample eDN5th37CKraftOP_FD_151336 | JGI IMG/M metagenome (GOLD analysis project Ga0180222, IMG submission 151336) | Enriched Organic Plus compost microbial communities from Emeryville, California, USA - eDNA 5th pass 37_C Kraft OP (version 2) (version 2) ...
CTGCAGCATCTTGAGCGCATAGAGGAACTGCTCGCGAAAGAGCTCCTTGCGCCGGCCGGTGTAGGCCTGCGTCGCCAGCACGCGGATTGCGTCATGCCCGAGGCGATGACCGCCGAACGCGGTCTCGCGCCCCCAGATCGCGAGAATGATCGGACCTGGCACACCGAACCGCTCCTCGATGCGCGCAAGCGTTGCGCGATGCAGTTTCATCAGTTCGCGGCCGCGCGCGGAAAGGCGGTCGAACGAACGCTCGCGCAGATATTCGGCGGGCGTCTGCACGAACTCCGCCTGGCCGCGCGAGGGCGCCTGCGGCCGGCCGGCGATGACGAGATCGGGCAACGAGAAGTCGGGCTCGAGCCCACGCATCGCCTCGGCGAACACCGCACGCGAGATGCCGAGCCGCTCCGCTTCCGGTTGCAGCGATTGCAGGAACTGCGCGAAGGCGGGATCGGTCGCGCCCGCATGGTGCGATGTCACCAGGGTGGCGGCGAGCGCGAAGGCGCACCGCCATGCGGCAAAGCGCAGCGTGCAACGAACATGACGCATCGGCGTTGATTTTCCACACATCGCTTTGAGGGAGCGTGACATGCAGGTGCCGATCGAGATTTCGTTCCACAACATCGACAGCTCATCCTGGGCCGAGGACGAAATCCGCACGCGCGCCGCCGACCTCGAGCGCATTTTCGACCGGCTCACGTCGTGCCGCGTGCATATCGACCAGCGCGCGAAGAACAGCAATGGCACGATTCCGCCCGTCGTGCACATCGAGCTCGGCATTCCGGGGCGCAGGGACCTGGTGGTGAGCCACGAACCTGATCACTTGATGCGAAAATACCAGCGGCCGGATCTGCAGAAAGCAATCAACGAAGCGTTCCGCATCGCCGAACGCCAGCTCCTCGACCTCAAGGAGCAGCTCGCGGGCCGCACCAAGGAGGGCTACCACGATTCCGAGAACCGCGCGCTCGGCCAGGTCGCCGAGCTGACGCCCGAGAAGGGCTCCGGATTCATCCTCACCAGCACCGGCGGCCTGCTCTACTTCCATCGCAACCGCATGCTCAGCGGAAGCTTCGAGGATCTCGCGCGCGGCGACGAGGTCTACTACGTCGAGGAGGTGGGCGACACGGGACCGCTGGCGACCAAGGTGTGGGTCAAGAACGGCTAGCGATCCGCGTCTGCGCCGCTTCAGGCCGCCATGCCGGGATCGAGCCGCTCCGCCAGCCGCAGCCAGTACTGCCAGCTATGGTCGTCGCGCGGCGTGTTGCGCCCGTAGCCCATCTGCGCCTTGGTGTGGAGCTGCACCTCGTCCGGGATGGAGCGGATGGGGCGGCCGGTGGCGAGCGCCCGTTCGACCAGCCGGCACTCGTCGATCAGCGTGCGCATCCAGCCGAACGCCTCGCCGAGCGAGGTCCCGACGCTGAGCAGCCCGTGATTGAGCATGATAAGCGTGCGCTTCGTTCCGAGGTCGGCGAGGATGCGCGGAACCTCGTCGGTCTCGCGGGCGAGCCCCTCGAAGTCGTGCAGACCGACCTCGCCATGCAGGCGGCAGCCGCCCTGACTGATGATCGGCAGTTCGCCCCCGGTGGCGCTGATCACGAGGCCGGCGGCTTCGTGGGTGTGCAAGACGCAGTTGAGCTCCGGCCGCGCGCGCAGGATTCCGCTGTGGAAGTTGAATCCCGCCGGCGCGACGCGCACGCCCGAGTGGCTGAGGATGCGCCCCTCGAAATCCACGGTCACCAGCGCGGAGGCGGTGATCTCCTCCCAGGCGAGACCGAGCGGATTCATCAGGAAGGCGTCGGCGCCGGGAATTCGCAGCGTGATGTGATTGAGCGTGTCGGTGTTCCAGCGCAGGTGATGCGCGACGCGAAAGGCGGCGGCGAGATCAATGCGCAGCTTGCGCTCCTCGTCGCTGACCGGCCGGTCGAGGGCGACGCCGCCGATACGTGAGATCGCGAGCCGTTCGTTCATGGGGCGCTCCCGGGTCACCAAGATGCGCAGTATAGCGAGCGGATGGCTGCCGGCCTAGCCGCTCCGCGCTATCGCTGGATCAGTGCGCCTTTCCCTCCACCGATGTGCTGATGCGCTCCACCATGGCGATGCCGATCGCCGAGAGCACGAACACCACATGGATGATGGTCTGCCACATCACGCCCGTTTCCGTGTAAACGGCCTTCGGCGAGTTGAGCGCTCCCGCCTCGATGAAGGTACGCAGCAGGTGGATCGAAGAGATGCCGATGATCGCCATGGCGAGCTTGATCTTGAGCACGCTGGCATTGACGTGGCTCAGCCATTCCGGCTGGTCCGGATGGCCCTCGAGCTGGAGCCGCGACACGAAGGTCTCATAGCCGCCGACGATCACCATGATCAAAAGGTTCGAGATCATCACCACGTCGATGAGGCCGAGCACGACCAGCATGATCTGCTGTTCGCTGAAGTCGAACGAATGCAGGACGAGGTGCCAGAGTTCCTTGAGGAACAGCACGACGTAGACGGCCTGCGCGATCACAAGGCCGAGATAGAGCGGAAGCTGCAGCCACCGCGAGCCGAAGATCAGCGAGGGCAGCGGCCGCAGGCTCCTCGCGATCCGAAGTTCCGTATCCGACATTCAGGTTTTCCCGCCGTCGATCAGCGCGCGAATTTCTTGTACTTGATGCGATGCGGCATCGCGGAGTCCGTTCCGAGCCGCCGCATCTTGTCCGCCTCGTAGTCCTGGAAGTTGCCCTCGAACCACTCGACGTGACTGTCGCCCTCGAACGCCAGAATGTGGGTGGCGATGCGGTCGAGGAACCAGCGGTCGTGGCTGATGATGACGGCGCATCCGGCGAAGTCTTCGAGCGCCTCCTCGAGCGCGCGCAGCGTGTCGACGTCGAGGTCGTTGGTAGGCTCGTCGAGCAGCAGCACGTTGGCGCCCGACTTGAGCATCTTGGCGAGATGCACACGGTTGCGCTCGCCGCCCGACAGCGTGCCGACCTTCTTCTGCTGATCGGCGCCCTTGAAGTTGAAAGCCGAGCAATAGGCGCGGCTGTTCACCTCGCGTTTGCCGAGCGCGATCACTTCATTGCCGCCGGAGATCTCCTCCCACACGGACTTCTTGCCGTCGAGCGTGTCGCGCGACTGATCGACATAGCCGAGCCGCACCGACTCGCCGACGGTGATGGTGCCGTTGTCCGGTTTTTCCTGCCCCGTGATCATGCGGAACAGTGTCGTCTTGCCGGCGCCGTTCGGACCGATCACGCCGACGATGCCGCCGGGCGGAAGCTTGAAGGTGAGATCGTCGATCAGCAGGCGGTCGCCGAATCCCTTGGTGAGATGCTCGAAGTCGATGACGTTCTGGCCCAACCGCTCGGCCACGGGAATCGTGATCTGGGCGGTCTGGGTCTGCTTGTCCGAAGCCTTCTGCAGCAGTTCCTCGTAGCGCTGGTAACGCGCCTTCGACTTGGCCTGGCGGGCGCGCGGGCTCGCCGCGATCCATTCCTGTTCGCGCGCGAGGGTGCGCTGGCGCGCTTCCTCCTCTCGGCTTTCCTGGGCGAGGCGCTTCTGCTTCTGCACCAGCCAGGACGAATAGTTGCCCTCGTAGGGAATCCCATGGCCGCGGTCGAGCTCGAGGATCCAGCCCGTGACGTTGTCGAGGAAGTAGCGGTCGTGGGTGACGATCAGGATCGCGCCCGGGTAGTTGCGCAGGTGCCCTTCGAGCCAGTGCACCGACTCGGCGTCGAGGTGGTTGGTCGGCTCGTCGAGCAGCAGCAGTTCCGGCTGCTCCAGCAGCAAGCGGCACAGCGCGACGCGGCGCTTCTCGCCGCCCGAGAGCTTCGAGATGTCGGCGTCGTCGGGCGGGCAACGCAGCGCGTCCATCGCCAGGTCGACCTGCGAGTCGAGGTCCCACAGGTTCTGGCTGTCGATGAGATCCTGCAGCTTGGCCATCTCATCGGCCGTCTCGTCGGAATAGTTGGTGGCGAGCTCGTTGTAGCGCTCCAGCAGCGCGCGCTTGGGGGCGACCCCGTCCATGACGTTCTCGCGCACGGACTTCGCGGGATCGAGCTGCGGCTCCTGCTCGAGGTATCCGACCCGCGCTCCTTCCGCGACCCAGCCCTCCCCGGCGTAGTCCTGGTCTATCCCCGCCATGATCCGCAACAGGGTGGATTTGCCCGATCCGTTGACGCCCAGGACACCGATCTTGGCGTCCGGATAGAACGAAAGATTGATGTTTTCCAATACCTTGCGGTTGCCGGGATAGACCTTGGTCAGGCCCCGCATGTGATAAATGAATTGCCGGCCGTTCATATGCCCTCAAAGCCTGCGCGTTGTCGGGAGAATGCCGCGGTCATGTAACGACCCGCCGCCCCGAGGGCAAGGCTGGCGGCAGTTCAGGTAAAATTTGAGAAAGCATAGAGCCGGATCGGCGCCTGTTTTGCAGCCAATGAGAACAGCATTTTAACGATACCTGCGTGACCATCTCCGCGTGAACCCGGCGCCTTGTCGCAGCGACAGACAAGCGAGCCGGCAGCACCGGCCGAAGAGCCGATGGGAGATCGTCATGGACAGAACGTCCACCCCGCACCTGTCCCGCCAGGTCAGCGCGCTGTTCCATTCGATGGCGCATGACCTGTTCGGCAGCTACCGCCCTGAACTGCACTACATGCGCGGTCCCGGGCCCAGGTGCCGCGAGAAGCGCCGCCTCGAAGCCGCCCAGGCGTCCGCGCCGGCCGAGCCCCGCGTGGAACTCGCCCGGGCTTAACCGGCGGCGCCGGCTGTGCAACCATCGTGGCTCCCGCCCGGGGGCCACATGACGCTTTTCATCCTCCGCCCTCCCACGCCCGCGCTCGCCATGCAGCCTGCCGCGGCGGCCGGTCGCGACCGGAGCGGCGGCGGATTCGCCGCGCCCAATCCGGAATAACTCATCCCCCACCCAAGGAGCCGCATGATGCCGCTGCGCTGCGCCGTGCTCGATGACTACCAGCAGGTGGCCCTCAAGATGGCCGATTGGTCGAAGGTGGCGGGCGACGTGGACATCACGGTCTTCAGCGCGCCGCTTGCCGGCGACGACGCGGTCATCCATGCGCTCAAGGATTTCGCGATCGTCTGCGCCATGCGCGAGCGCACGCGCTTTTCGCGACGCGTGATCGAAGCGCTGCCCAACCTCAGGCTGCTGATCACCACCGGCATGCGCAACGCCTCGATCGACGTCGCCGCCGCGAACGCGCGCGGCGTCACGGTCTGCGGCACCGGCACGTTCGGATACCCCACTGTCGGGATCGCGATCGGACTGATGCTCGAGCTGACGCGGCGGATCGGCTTCGAGAATGCGCGCCTGAAGGCCGGAGAGCCCTGGCAAATCACGCTCGGCAGCGATGTCGAGGGCAAGACCCTCGGTATCGTCGGCCTCGGTCGACTGGGCGGGCGAGTCGCCCGCGTGGCGCAGGCGCTCGGCATGCGCACCATCGCCTGGAGCCAGAACCTCACGCCCGAGAAGGCGCGTGAGGCCGGCGCCGAGGCAGTGAGCAAGGAGGAGCTTTTCCGCCAGGCCGACGTCGTCAGCGTACACCTCGTGCTGAGCGAACGCTCGCGCGGGCTGATCGGCGCGGGCGACTTCGGGCTGATGAAGCCGACGGCCTATATCATCAACACGGCGCGCGGCCCGATCATCGACGAGGCCGCGCTGGTGGCGGCGCTCACCCAGCGCCGCATCGCCGGCGCCGGGCTCGACGTCTTCGACGTCGAGCCGCTGCCGACCGACCATCCGCTGCGGCGGCTCGACAACGTCGTGCTCACGCCGCATCTGGGCTACGTGAGCGCCGAGAACTACGCGGTCTATTTCAACGATACGGTCGACGACATCCGCGCGTTCCTGGACGGGAAACCGGTGCGGATTCTCGGCCCGTGAGCAGAAATCCGCCGGCAGTGTCACATTGGCAACACTGCGGCCAAGACCGTCGGTTGCGGCCCGCCGAGGCCTTCAGCCGCCGACAATCGCAAGGTATATGCAGGTCGGGCGGTGATTTGCAGCGGACCGGCCGAACCGCCAGACCGGCTTGCCACGCGGTCCCGTCAAAACAGGGGTGTGCGCCGCGGCGGGCCGGCGGGTTGATCCGCTCGACAAGTTTCGGCAGTTTAGCCAAAAATCGCATCGAACGCCGCACTTCGGGGCCCGATTCCGGCGGTTCGTGGTAGTTTGGGGGCGACTTTCAAAATGCCATCGCGCGTACGGGTTTTCGTCGATTTCGACGGGACCATTTCGCTTGAGGACACGACAGACGTCGTCCTCGAGCGGTTCGCCGACCCCTCCTGGCAGAAGGTGGAGGCGGACTGGCTGGCCGGCCGCATCGGGTCGCGCGAATGCCTGCGCAAGCAGATCGAGTTGGTGCGGGCCACCCCCGAAGAGCTCGACAGCGTGTGCGAGAGCGTTCCGCTCGACCCGCACTTTCCCGAGCTGGTCGCCCTCTGCCGCCGCCACCACATTCCGCTGGCGGTAGTATCCGACGGCCTTGAGCGGCTCGTGAAAAAAATGCTTGCCCGGATCGGCGTGGATGTCCCAATTCTCGCCAACCGGCTCGCCTATCTCGGCGACCGCCGCTGGCGCCTGGACTTTCCGCACTCCGCCGACGACTGCCGCGCGGGGGCCGGACACTGCAAGTGCCTGGCGCTGACCAACGAGCCGAAAAGCATGCGCATCATGATCGGTGATGGCCGCTCCGACTTCTGTGCGGCCGAGACAGCCGATCTGGTGATCGCCAAAGGTGCCCTGGTGGAACACTGCCAAGCCAACGGACTGCCCTACATCGTGTTCGGGAATTTTGCCGGCGCGACGACTGTGCTTGCGGACTGGATCGGCGCGATCGAGCGCCAGAGCCCGATCCCGCATCTCGCGCCCGGACCGATCGATGCGACGCCCGCCGCTTAAGCTCGCCGCCGAGTCCGAGACCTCCGCACCTTCCGCGACGCTCAGCGACGCGGAACTGCTCCAGCTCGAAGCGGCCTACTGCTCGTTCGGCGACACGGTCCACTATTCCGAGCCGCCGAAGATCTTCGATCGCTGCGAAGGCTCGTTCATCTACGACAACGAAGGGCGCGAGTACCTCGACCTGCAGATGTGGTACTCGGCCGTCAATTTCGGCTACGGCAACCGCCGGCTGAACGACGCGCTCAAGCGCCAGATCGACCGCCTCCCGCAGGTCGCGAGCCAATATCTCCACCGCGAGAAGATCGAGCTCGCCGCGATGATCGCGCGCGACGCCGAACGGAAGTTCGGCCGCAAAGGACGCGTGCACTTCAACGTCGGCGGCTCGCAGGCCGTCGAGGACTCGCTCAAGCTGATCCGCAACGCCAGCGGCGGCAAGAGCCTGATGTTCGCCTTCGAGGGCGGCTATCACGGGCGCACGCTGGGCGCGACCGCGATCACCTCGTCCTATCGCTATCGCCGCCGCTACGGACACTTCGGCGAGCGCGCCCATTTCCTGCCGTTCCCATATCACTTCCGCGGGCCCAAGGGCATGAGCAAGGAGGAGTACGGCCTCCATTGCGTGCAGCAGCTCGAGCGCCTGTTCGAGAGCGAGTACAACGGCGTGTGGGACCCGAAGGCGGGCCAGGCCGAGTACGCGGCCTTCTACGTCGAGACCATCCAGGGCACCGGCGGCTACGTCATCCCGCCGATGAACTTCTTCGTCGAGCTCAAGAAGGTGCTGGACCGCTACGGAATCCTGCTGGTGGTCGACGAGATCCAGATGGGCTTCTTCCGCACCGGAAAACTGTGGTCGGTGGAGCATTTCGGCGTGGTGCCGGACGTGCTCGTGTTCGGCAAGGCGCTCACCAACGGGCTCAACCCGCTGTCCGGCATCTGGGCGCGCGAGGAGCTGATCAACCCGCAGGTGTTCCCGCCGGGCTCGACCCACTCGACCTTCGCCTCCAATCCGCTCGGCACCGCGGTCGGACTGGAAGCGCTCAAGATGATGCACGAGGAGGACTACGCGACCTCCGTGCCGCAAAAGGGCGCGTATTTCCTCGAGGGCCTCAAGGAGCTGCAGCGCCGCCACAAGATCATTGGCGACGTCGACGGGCTCGGCCTCGCGCTGCGCGTCGAGATCTGCGAGCCGCATGACAGCTTCACGCCATCGAAGGCGATCGTCGACCGCATGGTCGACGAGGCGCTCAAGGCCGATCTCGAGCACAAGGGCAGGCGTTACGGCCTCGTCCTCGACATCGGCGGCTACTACAAGAACGTCATCACCCTCGCGCCGGCGCTGACCATCACCTATGAGGAGATCGACCTCGGCCTCGCCCTGCTCGATCAGCTCATGACGCGGGTATCCAAGAGCTGAACGGCATGGCAGTCGTCGACAGAAGCTTCTCCGTCGGAGAAGGCCGCACCGGGTTCCTGCTGATCCACGGGCTCGGCGGCACGCCGATCGAGCTCAAGTTCGTGGCCAAGGGCTTGGCGCGCCACGGCCTCAAGGTGCACTGCTGCCAGCTCGCCGGCCACTGCGGCACGACCGAGGATCTCGTCGCGAGCAACTGGCAGGACTGGTACGCCAGCGTCGAGCAGGCCTTCGACAGGCTGCGCACGGAATGCGACACCGTCGTCGTCGGCGGTCTCTCCATGGGCGCCGTTCTGGCACTGCATCTCGCCGCGCGGCGGCCGGGCGAGGTGCACGGCCTCGCGCTCTACGCCCCGACCCTCTGGTACGACGGCTGGGCGATGCCGCGTTATCGCTTCATGATGCATTTCGCCATGGCCAGCGCGTTCGGGCGCTGGATCCTGCGGCGGTTCTACAAGTTCGTGGAGAGCGAGCCCTACGGCATCAAGGACCCCGCCATTCGCGCGGTGGTCGTGGCCGCCATGAGTTCGGGCGACACCACCCAGGCCGGCATCCTGGTCACGCCCGGCGAAGCCGTGATCCAGCTCTACCGGCTGGTGAAGGTGGTGAAGGGCGAACTGGCCGGCATCACCGCGCCGGCCTTCATCGTGCAGGCGCGCGACGACGATCTCTCGAGCCTGCGCAACACCGAATACCTGCAGCGCCATCTCGGCGGTCTCGTCGACACGCTGGTGCTCGACGACAGCTACCACATCGTCACCGTCGACCGGCAGCGCGATCTCCTGATCGACGGCACCGTAGCCTTCGGCACGCTGCTCGCAAGCCGCATGCAAAGCGCCGAGCACAGCGACGAGGTGGTTCGTCCGCTGGGCGAGAAGCGGTCTGCGGCCGCCAAGGGCGAGCGCGTCCAGCCGGCATCGGGCAACAGCTGAGCCGCAGGCTCCGCGCCCGCCGTTACAGGTCGATGACGACGTAATCCGCTTCGACGGTCACCTGGAACGTCTCGGCGACGTAAGGACCTTTCACGAGTTCCTGTCCCGGCTCGACCGCCACCTTGAACTGGCGGATCTTGAGGTCCTTGGGATCGCACCAGGACTGTCCGGTGCGGATCTCGAACTCCCAGCCGTGCCACGGGCAGCGGATGAACTCGTTGTTGCGCGTGAGCTTGTACTCGCCCGGCTTGCCCGGCGCGACCAGCGGGACGATGTAGCCCTCGCACATCGGGCCTCCCGCGTGTGGACAGCGGTTGGCAAGCGCGAAGAATTCGCCGTTGACGTTGAACACGCCGATCTCACGACCTTTGACGGTGACGAGCTTCTTTTCGCCCGGCTTGATGTCGCCGACGGCCGCGACCACGTGACGAGCCATTATTGCAAGCCGTACAGCGCCTTGGCGTTCTCGCGGAAGATCATCGCCCGCTGCCGCTCAGTGAGATTGATCTTGAAGGTGTAGCGCGGGTCGTCGAAATCCCAGTGCGGATAGTCGGTGGAGAACACCAGGCGGTCCCAGCCGATCCAGCCGATCATGTCGGCGAGATGGTGCGGATGCTCCGGCTCCTCGATCGGCTGCGTGGCGAACCAGAAGTGCTCGCGCACGTACTCGGACGGCGGACGCGTGAGGTGCGGCACCTCCTTGCGCATGCGCTCCCAGTGCTTGTCCATGCGCCAGCACACGGCCGGCACCCAGGTGAAGCCCGACTCGATGAAGCAGACGCGCAGCTTGGGGAAGCGCTCGAACACGCCCTCGAACACGAGGCTCGCCAGCACGCCCTGCATGCCGGTCTCGAACGAATAGTGCTCCTGCAGGTAGTAGGTCGGCCAGCCCGACCCGGTCGAGGGAAAGCCCCCGCTCGCGCCGGCGGGATGCAGGCCGATCGGCAGGCCCGCGCGCTCCGCGGCCTCGAAGATCGGCCAGTAGCGGCGGCGCCCGAGCGGCTCGGTCGTGCGCGGCGAGATGATCACCTGCCGGAACGCTGGGTTCGGCGCGCAGCGTTCGATCTCGGCGACGGCCTCCTGCGGATTCTCCTGCGTGACGATGACGCCGGCGCGCAGACGCGGCTCCGGCTTCACCCATTCCTCGATCTGCCAGTCGTTGACGGCGCGCGCCAGCACCGTGGCGAAATCCTGGTTCTGCTCTTCCATGCCGTTGCGGCCGAGCGCCACCAGCATGCCGACCTCGACGCCGTTGGGGTCGAGGTGCTGCTTGCGCATGAAGCCGAGATCGGAGCCGGCGGGGCTGCCGTCGGGCGGGAAGGAATCGGCGCGGCGCCCGTTCGCCATCATGCGCGGATGGGTGAGCTGTCCAACCAGGCCCTGGCGGCTGCGGAGGCCGAAGGTCTTCGCGTGCTCGCGCCAGCGCTCGGGCATGTAGGCTGCGAGCGTCGCCGGCGACTTCTGATCGGGATGAATGTCGCAATCGACGATCGCGAGGCGCTGCTGCAGCGACTTTTCGAGGACGGGCGCGTTCATCAGATCTTCTCGTTCGACGTGTGCGTCTTGCCGGCTGCGATCATACCGGCATCGCGCAGGCGCGGATAGGTTTCGAGCGCATTGTCGTTAAGCAGTTTTTGCAATGTCTCCTCGGTGAGGCCGTCCGGCAGGACGTCGTCGCCGTCGAAATGCCAGTGCGGATAATCGGTCGAAAACAGGAAAACCCGGTCCGATCCGATATGTTCCAGCGTGCGCAGGAACTTGTCCGGGTCGTCCTTCGGCGCGTCGAGCGGCTGCAGCGTGAAGCGCACCTGATCGCGGATGATGTCCGCCGGCGGGCGGTCGATCCACGGCACCTCGGCGCGCGTGCCGCGCCATTCCTTGTTGATGCGCCACAGCAGCGTCGGAAGCCAGGTGATGCCGGATTCCGCGCACACGACCTTGAGCGTCGGGAACTGCTGGAACACGCCTTCCGCGACGAGGCTCACCAGAACGTTCTCGAACGCGGTGCTGTTCGCGACGTAATCCTCGACATGATAGGAGGGCCAGCCCGAGTAGGTCGCGGACGTGCGGAACGTGCTGCCCGCGTGGATGCAGACCGGAAGCTGGTGCTTCTCCGCCGCCTTGTAGATCGGCCAGAAGCGCCGGTTGCCGAGCAGCGCGTCGCCCATGACGAGCATCAGCACCTGCACGAAACGGCGGTCGTGCGCGAGGCGCTCGATTTCCTTCACCGCGTGCTCGGGACTGGCGAACGGCACCAGGATCGAGGCGCGCAGGCGCGCGTCGCGGTCGAGCAGTTCCTTCGCAGTCCAGTCGTTCACGGCGCTGCAGAGCGCGGCGGCCATGTCGTCGTTGAACAGCGCGACGGCGCCGTGCAGCACGTTGCAGATGGCGTACCTGGTGCCGAACGCATCGAGTGCCTGGCGGCGCAGGGCATCAATGTCGCTGCCGGGCAGTCCCGAGGCCGGGCGCCAGTCCGGGCGGCAGCTCAACGGCGAATTCGGCGGATAGCTCGTGAGCACGAACGGCGAGCGATCGATGTGGCGGTTGACGATCTGGTCGCGCCAATAGTCCGGCAGGTAGGGCAGCAGCGCCGGCGTGCTGGGCACTGCCGGATGGATGTCGCAGTCGATCGCGCCGGGGCGCACGTTCATGGGGCTGCCTCCCTCTCGCGGCGACAACCGAGCCGCCGTTCGCAGGGATGCAATACAAGGTGCGGCCGCGCACGCGCAACCGCGCCACGCGGGGGGCTGGATTGATGGTACCGGCGTGCGCCCCGGCAGTCCTTGGCGGGCGGCCGGCCCGGTGCGGTTGCGGGGCGATCCGGGCGGCGTGACGCCGCCCGGCCGCCGCCTGCGGCTTACGACTGCGGCTCGATCTTGGCGATCCGCACGTACTCGGCCCAGGCCTTGTCCTCCTTCACGAACAGGGCCTGCCCCTCCTCCGGCGTGCTGATGAAGGGATCCCCGCCGAACTTGTTGAGGAACGCCTTGGTGTCCGGCATGGCCAGGATCTGGTTGAACCATTTGTTGATCTGCATGACCACCGGCTTGGGCGTCGCCGACGGCACGTGCACCGCCCACCACGACGTGAGGTCCATCGGCACGCCCGACTCGGTCATGGTCGGAATGTCGGGGATCGCCTGCAGACGCTTGCCCGCACTGTGCGCGAGGATGCGCAGACGCCCTTCCCGCGCCTGGGCCAGCGAGAACACGGGATCGTGCGAGCCGTAGTCGACGCGCCCGCTCTGCATGTCATTGAGCGACCCCGCCGAGTCCTTGTAGCGCACCTCTACCGCCTCGATGCCGGTCAGCGACTTGTACATCTCGCCCAGCACGATGCCCGAAGTGGCTGCGGTCGCGTAGCTCGCGTCCTTGCCCTTCTTCTTCATCGCTGCGGTGAGATCGGCCAACGTCTTGTAGGGCGACTTGGCGTCGACCGTGATCATGAAGGCCTGCCGGTTGAGCGTCGCCGCGATCTGGAACGCCTTGACGACGTCGACCGGCGGCGTCTTGAACAGATGCATCTGCGCCGCGGTGGCGCTGCCGGCGCTCAGATACATGGTGTGGCCATCGGGCTTGGCGAGCGCGGAGTATTTCACCGCAATCGCGCCGCTGGCGCCGACCTTGTTTTCGACGATCACGGCCCGGTTGGCGAGCGGGCGCAACTTCTCGGCGAAGTAGCGGGTGAGAACGTCGGCGCCGCTGCCCGGCGGGAAACCGGTGACCACGTGAATGTCCTGGCTCGGATAGTCCTGCGCAGTCGCCAGTCCCGTGGTTCCGAGCGCAAGCGCGAGCGCGAGCGCTCCCGCAGCGCCGAGCCGGAAAGCTCTCGTGTGTGTCATGGTCGTTCTCCCTGTCTGTTATGTGCTGGGTCAATGCGGGCGCCGCATGCTCGGAGCGGCACCGAAACAGCGCCGGGACGATGTGCAGGCGGAACGCGCGAATGCCGACGACGATGGCGCCGCGGCGCGATGCAGTATGGCTTCCTCCCGACCGATTATGGTTCGTATGAACGCCCCGACATAATGACAGATTTGACAGGTCGGGCCAGCGCCGCGATGCTTATCGGCAAAATAGCTTGTCGGGGGAACGCCGGACATGCCGCGGCGCGAGGCGTATGACTACGTCATCGTCGGAGCAGGCTCGGCCGGCTGCGCGCTGGCCAACCGGCTCAGTGAGGATGCCGACGTCCGCGTCCTGCTGATCGAAGCGGGCGGCTGGGACCGCGATCCGCGCATCCACATTCCCCTCGCCTGGGGCCAGATCTACGAGGACCGGCTCCACGACTGGAACTATTTCTGCGAGCCGGAGGAGAACGTCGGCGGACGACGCGTCGAATGCGCGCGCGGCCGCGTGATCGGCGGCTCGTCGTCGATCAACGCCATGGCGTATGTGCGCGGCAATCGCGCCGACTACGACACCTGGGCGGCGCAGGGATTGCCCACCTGGTCATATGCGCACTGCCTGCCCTACTTCCGCAGACAGGAATCCTGGGAAGGCGGCGCCGACGCATTCCGCGGCGGCGACGGACCCCTGAACACCCGCTTCTCGACCTACAAGGATCCGCTCATCGACGCGAGCGTCGAGGCTGTCGCCGCGGCCGGTCTGACGATGACCGACGACTTCAACGGCAAGCAGCAGGAGGGGTTCGGGCGCGGCCAATATACGATCCGCGGCGGCCAGCGCTGCAGTTGCGCGGTGGCCTATCTCAAGCCGGTGCTGCGCCGGCCCAACCTGCACGTGCGCACGCACGCGCTCGCGACGCGCGTGCTGTTCGAGAGCAAGCGCGCGGTCGGTATCGAGATCCTCGCTGGCGGGCAGCCGCAGGAGATCCGCGCCGAACGCGAGGTGATCCTCGCCGGCGGCGTGATCAACTCGCCGCAACTGCTGATGCTCTCGGGCATCGGTGATCCGGCCGAGCTCGCGGCGCACGACATCCCGGTGAGAGTCGCGCTGTCCGGCGTCGGCAAGAACCTGCAGGATCACCTCTCGGTGCTGGTCGTGTATGCGCGCACGTCGCCGGGGCCGTTTCCGGGCAAGCTGCGCTACGACCGCCTGCTGCGCGAATGCGCGAAGACATATTTCCTCAACGACGGCTTCGCCAACGACCTGCCGATCGGCCTCGTCGGATTTATCAAGAGCGGCACCGGCGCCGGCGCCCGGCTGCCCGACCTGCAGATGATGATGGCGGCGGCTCCGCTCACCGCCCGGCCCTATCGCCCGTTCCAGAAGCCGTTCCCCGACGGCTGGGGCTGCCGCATCGCCGCGCTGCGGCCGGAGAGCCGCGGCCGGCTCGAGCTCGCCTCCAGCGATCCGACGCAGGCGATCCGCATCCGGCAGAATTTCCTGGCGACCGACTACGACTGGAAAGTGCTGCGCGAGGGCGTGCGCATCTTCCGCGAGATCGCCAGCCAGAAGGCGTTCGACGCGTTCCGCGGCCCGGAGATCCTGCCCGGCGCGGCCAAGACCGGCGACGCCGAGCTCGACGCCCTCACGCGCGCCACCGCGATCGACGTGCACCACCCGCTCGGCACCTGCAAGATGGGCCCGGCCTCGGACCCGGCCAGCGTCGTCGATGAGGAGCTGCGCGTGCATGGCCTCGAGGCGCTGCGCGTGGTCGACGCCTCGGTCTTTCCCGGCATCGTCGGCGGCAACATCAACGCGCCGGTGGTCATGGTCGCAGAGAAAGCCGCCGACCTCATCCGCGGACGGACGGTGTTGCCGGCGGCCGCGGTCTGAGCTGCCGGCAAGGCGTCTCCTGCAGCAAGCTCCAAAGCGGCAACCCCCAAAGCCGCAAGCCTCGAGTCCGCCTACGGGGCTTGCGACACTGGAGGGCCGGCCGAAGACCTATCCCTGCGGCTCGATCTTCGCGGCACGAACGTATTCGCCCCAGTCCTTGATGTCCTTGAGCAGCCGGGCCTGTCCCTCGTCCGGCGTGCTGATCCAGGGATCGCCGCCGCTGTTATTGAGGAACTTCTTCGCCTCCTCGGTCGAGTTCACCTGATTGAACCACTTGTTGATCTGATCGACGACCGGTCGCGGCGTGCCCATCGGCACCATGGCCGCGAACCAGCCGAGCAGGTCCATCGGAATCCCCGACTCCTTCATCGTAGGAAGCTCGGGATTGGCGTGCGTGCGCTCGCCGGTGCTCACCGCAAGGATGCGCATGCGGCCCGCGCGCGCCTGGCTGGTGGAGAAGATCGGGTCCTGGAACGCGTAGTCGAGCGCACCGCTCTGCATGTCGTTGATCGTGTCGCCGGAGGTGCGATAGGACACCTCGACAGCTTCCACCTTCGTGACGTGCTTGTAGATCGCCCCCATCACCTTGGCGGATGGATTGGTGGTGGCGTAGCTCGCCTTGTCCTTCTTCTCTTTGAGATAGGCGGTCAGGTCCGCGACCGTCTTCCACGGGCGCTTGGCATCGACGAGCAGCATGTACGGCTGCTTGTTGAGCGGAGCCGCGATCTGGATTGCCTTGCCGACATCGACGGGCGGGTTCTTGAACAGATGCATGTTCGCGCCGACCGAGCTCGCGGGATGAATATAGATCGTGTGGCCGTCGGGCTTGGAGCGCGCCAGATACTCGGTGGCGATGTTGCTCGCCGCGCCCGGCTTGTTCTCGACGATGATGTTGCGGCCGGCCAGCGCGCGCACCTTCTCGGCATAGAAGCGCACGACGATGTCGGCACCGCTGCCGGGCGGAAACGCACAGATGAAATGGATGTCCTGGCTCGGATATTGCTGAGCCTGCGCGCCCGGCACCGCCGAGATTGCAACAAACGACCCCACGGCCAGCGCTCGCGCGAGCTGCCTCATGCCTTCCTCCCTCGTGTCGGCGGTCCGTTTCTTTTGCCACCGCCATCGGCGGGATCACTCAAGCATGCTCGCTCCAGGGCCGGTACGCATTTTTCGGGAAATTTCTCTGAAAGAAACGCAGCGGCCTGCGCGGCAATGCGGGAGCCGCATCGCTCTTGCCTCTTTTGGCTCCCGGGTCGTGGTCGCTGGTGCGCGCGCAACCGGCGGCTGATGCGATCGCCTGTCTCCGTGCTGGCGGCCCGCCTCGCTCCGACGGCCGCGCGTGCGCGCAGCCGCCGAGGTGCTCCAACCGCGAGACCGTCAGCCCAAGGGCTCGATCTTCGCGATCTCGATGTAGCGCTTCCAGTTCGCAATATCCTTCAGGAAGAAGGACTGCGCGTCGTCCATGCTGTTGATCCACGGATCGGAAGCGAACTTGTTGAGGAACGCCTTGGTCTCGGGCATGGCCACGACCTCGTTGTTCCACTTGTTGAGCTGGTCGAGAATCGGACGCGGCACGCCGGCCGGAGCCATCAGCGAGAAATAGCCCGTGAGGCTGATCGGTATCCCACCCTCCTTCATGGTCGGGATCTCGGAAGCGGCCTGGATGCGCTCGTCGGTCGAGACCGCCAACACCCGCAGCCGCCCCGCGCGCTGCTGCGCCATGCCGAACACGTTGTCGATGAACCCGAAGTCGATCGCGCCGCTGGCGAAGTCGTTGACCGTATCGGCCGCCGTGCGGTAGGGCACCTCCACGGTCTTGAGCCCGAGGTGCTCCTTGTAGAGCGCGCCCATCACCTTGCCGACCGGATTAGTGGTGGCGTAGCTCGCCTTGTCGCCGCGTTCCTTTGCATAGGCCGTGACCTCCGCGACCGTCTTCCATGGCTTGCTCACATGGACGACCATCATCGTCGGCTGGCGGTTGATGGTGCCGATCACCTGGATGGCCTTGCCGACGTCGAAGCTCGGATTCTTCATCAGCGCCATGCTGGCGGCCACACCACTGGCGCCGTGGATATAGAGCGTATGTCCGTCCGGCTTGGCGCGCGCGACGTATTCGGTGGCGATGTTACCGAGCGCGCCGGGCTTGTTCTCCACGATGATGGTGCGGCCCATGAGCGGACGCAGCTTCTCCGCCATATAGCGCACGATCACGTCGGCGCCGCTGCCGGCCGGGAATGCGCAGACGATGTGAACGTCCTGGCTGGGATACTGCTGTGCTGTCGCCGGCCCGGCCACGACGGCGGCGGCAAGAATGAGAGACGCTGCGGCGACACGCACGCGCGTAAGCATTTCCATTTGGGTCGCTCCCGATGTCGCGGACTTGAGGCCGCGTTGAAAGAAAAACGGCGGCGCTTGGCGCCGCCGTCTGTTCGTCAGCCTTGCGGCTGGATGCCCGCGGCTTTGACGTAGCCTTCCCAGGCCTTCTGGTCCTTGACGAGTTGGGCCTGGCCTTCTTCCGGCGTGGAAATCCAGGGATCGCCGCCGAACTTGTTGAGGTAGGCCTTGGTCTCGGGGGTAGCCTCGATCTCGTTCAACCACTTGTTGAGCTGATCGACGATCGGCCGCGGTGTCGCCGACGGCACCATGGCCGCGAACCAGCCGAACAGTTCGACGCCCTTGACGCCCGACTCGCTCATGGTCGGGAGGTTCGGGACCGCGCCCATGCGGGCCGGCGAACTGACGGCCAGGCTGCGCAGACGACCCGCGCGCTCCTGCACGAGGGCGAACACCGGGTCCATCATGCCGTAGTCGATGACGCCGCTCGCGAAGTCGTTGAGCGAGTCGTTTGCCGTACGGTACGGAACGTCGACCGCCTTCACGCCGGTCGCCTGCTTGTAGAGCTCGCCCATGACCTTGCCGGTCGTGTTCGATTCGGCGTAGCTCGCCTTGTCGCCCTTCTTGAGCATCGCCTCGGTGAGGTCGGAGAGCTTCTTGTAGGGGCTGTTGGCCGCGACAACGACCATGAACGGCTGCTTGTTGAGCGTGGCGACGACCTGCAGATCCTTCGACGGATCGATCGGCGGCTTCTTGAACAGCCAGTAGTTGGCCGCGGTCGACGAGCCGGCGTGGATGTGGATGGTGTAGCCATCGGGCTTGGCCCGCGCGGTGTATTCGGCGGCGATGTTGCCCGCGGCGCCGACCTTGTTCTCGACGATCACGGCCTTGCCGGCCTTCTCGCGCAGCTTCTCGGCAAAGTAACGCACCAGCACGTCCGCGCCGCTTCCCGCCGGGAACGCGCAGATCACGTGAATATCCTGCGAGGGATACGACTGGGCTGAGGCGCCGAGCGGAGCGCCCGCGACCGTTGCAGCCATGAAGGCCGCACCGAGCAGTTGAAACGAACGTCTATCCATAATGCTTCTCCAGTGAACCAGTGTCATTCGCGGCCGAACCACGGCATCGGCCGCGCTATCGCTCCCCGCCCCCACCTTCACATGTCGGCGGTAAATTTTTCTTCGCGTATCGCGGGCTGCGCCAACCGCTCATTAACCCTGCGGCTTGAGCTTGGCGACCCGCACGTACTCCTCCCAATCCTTGATATCCTTCAAGAGACGCGCCTGACCCTCATCGGGCGTGCTCGACCACGGATCGCCACCGAAGTTGGTGATAAACTTCTTCGTTTCCTCGGTTGCGAGAATGTCGTTGAACCACTTGTTAATCTGATTGACGATCGGACGCGGCGTCGCGGACGGCACCATCGCCGAGAACCAGCCGACGAGATCCATGTTGTAGCCCTGCTCCTTCATCGTCGGGATGTCGGGCGCGGCTTTCAATCGATCAGCGGATGCAACTCCGAGGATGCGCAACCGCCCCTCGCGCTGCTGCGACAGCACGAAGACAGGATCGTGACAGGCGAAGTCGACCGTGCCGGCCGCCATGTCGTTCAGCGAATCCTTCGCCATCTTGTAATTGACCTCGACCGACTTCAGCCCGGCGAGTTCCTTGTACATCGCGCACATGATCACGCCGGAATTGGCCGCGGTGGCGTAGGTGCCCTTCTCGCCGCGCTGCTTGAGGTGCGCGGTAAGGTCGGCGACGGTCTTGAACGGACTGCGCGTCTCGACCGCCAGCATGAAGGCCTGCCGGTTGATGGTCGCGGCGATCTGGATCTGCTTGGCGGGATCGACCGGATTGTTGCGGATCAGATAGTGATTCGACGCGAGCGTGTTGCCCGCATGCACGAAGATCGTATAGCCGTCCGGCTTCGAGCGCGCGGTGTATTCGGTCGCGATGTTGCCGCCCGCGCCCGGCTTGTTCTCCACGATCACCGTGTGGCCGCTCGCGACGCGCAGCTTTTCGCCGAAATAGCGCACGAGCACGTCCGCGCCGCTGCCCGGCGGGAATGCACTGATGAGATGGATGTCCTGGCTCGGATACTGCTGCGCGCCCGCTGGGCCGACGGCCAGCGCCGCCGCGGCGGCGAGCGCCGGCAAGACGATCCTGCCGATTCTCCCGATCCCTCCACTCGCTGCAGCGCCCCAACGGCGCATTTCAAAAAGGCTCCCCATGTCGTCCTCCCTCTCCCGGCGTGTATCTGCGCCTGTTCCGGCGTCAGTGAATATCGTTGGACGCGGCAGCGCCTGCGCGCGTGCGTCCCGTCTCGCAGGATGCCCTGTGATCTTCGCGAGGACAGGCATGCGCGTGCACGCATCGTGCGGCCGCGGCGCGTGCGGCACGGGATCGACGCGGCTTGCGTACGTCCATGGCGTTCCCCGCGAGCCAATCCGATGCCGCGACGATGATCGCGCGGCGTGCGGCTCGTACCGCATCTTAACTACTCGCGGGCGTCCGACCTAGTCCAAGATGTCGCGGCATCGGGTCCCGGCGCTCTGCGCGCCGGTCCCGACACATCGCGTCCCACTGCGGGTGAGCGCAGCGGCATACCGTTGGGCAGCGATCAACCCTGCGGCACAATCTTCGCGAGCTTGACGTTGTCGGCCCACGATTTGATGTCCCGCAGCAGGCGCGCCTGCGCGGCCTCGGGCGTCTCGATCAGCGGGTCGCCGCCGAACTGTCCGAGAAACTTCTTCGTGTCCTCGGTGCCGACCACCTGGGTGAACCACTTGTTGATCTGCGCGACGATGGGCTTGGGCGTGCCCGTCGGCAGCATCGCTGCCCACCAGCCGGTGACGTCCATTTTGATGCCCTGCTCCGTCATCGTGGGCAGACTGCCGGTCGCCTGCAGGCGCTCGCCGCTGCTGATGCCGAGGATGCGCCAGTCGCCCTTCTTCGCCATGCTCAGCGCCTGCACCGGATCGGCCGAGGCGAAATCGAGCGCGCCGCTTGCCACGTCGTTCACCATGTCGGCGCCGGTGCGATAGTCGACCTGCACCGTCTTCAGGCCCATGACGTGCTTGTATGTCTCGGCCACGATCGTCGAACTCGGATTGGACGTGCCGTAGCTCGCCTTCTCGCCCTTCTCCTTGAGCACCTTCGTCAGGTCGGCGAGGCTCTTGTGTGGCGTGCTGGCGTGCACGACGATCATGTACGGCTGGCGGTTGATCGTGCCCGCCACCTCGATCTGCTTGGCCACGTCGACCGGCGGCGCCTTCAAGAGGCTCATGCTGGCGGCGACGCCGCTGCCCGCATGCACGAACACGGTGTAGCCGTCGGGCTTGGAGCGCGCGACATATTCCAGCGCGATATGCCCCCCGGCACCGGCCTTGTTCTCCACGATGATGGACTTGTTCGTGAGGGGGCGGACTTTTTCCGCGAAGTAGCGCACCAACACGTCCGCGCCGCTGCCGGGCGGGAAGGCGCAGACGAAATGGATGTCGCGGTCGGGGTAAGCCTGCGCGCCGGCCGTGCCCGGTGCGCAGGCAAGGCCGGCAACGAGCGCCAACGGGGCGGCGATGCGTGTCAGTGCGGCAACCTTCATGTGTTCTCTCCCTGGATCATTGTGATTTGTTCAGCGAGCGAAGCATCGTTGCGACCGCTGCGGCGCATCACTGCGCCGCCCCGGCGTGACATCGGTTGTGTGTGATCATGTAGCGGCGGCCGCCGCCCGCGGACGGCCGTGATGTCATCGTTCCTCCCATCGGCACGAAGACGCTCGTGCCTCGTCTCTTCTCGCGCGGCTGCGATGTTGTTTTGCAGCGTTCCGCAACAAAAAGGGCGCGGTGACAATCGTCACCGCGCCCGATGCTCGCCGCTGCACGCGGCGAAAGTCAATTAACCCTGGGCTATTCGGTCTAGCCCTGCGGGGTGATCTTGGCGACCTCGATGTACTTCTTCCACTTCTCGACGTCGTTGACGAGACGCTTCTGGGCGGCCTCGGGGCTCTCGATCAGCGGGTCCCCGCCGAACTTGTTGAGGAACGCCTTGGTCTCCGGCGAGCTCACCACCTGCGTGAACCACTTGTTGATCTGGTCGACCACCGGCTTCGGCGTTCCGGCCGGAACCATGGCGGCCCACCAGCCGGTGAGGTCCATCGGGATGCCCTGCTCGGTCATCGTCGGAAGCTCCGGCGAGGCCTGCAGGCGTTCGCCCGTGCTCACGCCGAGGATGCGCAGGCGGCCCTCACGCTGCTGCGCGAGCGCGAACACCGGATCGTGCATGCCGTAGTCGACCGCGCCGCTCGCGAGGTCGTTGAGCGAATCCGGAGCGGTCTTGTAGCCGACCTCCAGCGCCTTGATGCCGGTGGCGACCTTGTAGAGTTCGCCCATGACCTGGCCGGTCGGCGCGGCATAGGCGTAGCTCGCCTTGTCGCCCTTCTTCTTCATGGCCTCGGTCAGCTCGGCCGTGGTCTTGTACGGCGACTTGGCGTCGACGACGAGCATGAACGGCTGGCGGTTGATGGTCGCCGCGACCTGGAACGCCTTGCCGACGTCCGCGAACACCGGCTTCTTGAACATCGAGACGTTGGCGGCGACGGCGCTGCCCGCGTGCACGAAGATCGTGTAGCCGTCCGGCTTGGAGCGGCCGACGTATTCCTGCGCGATGTTGCCGCCGGCGCCGGACTTGTTCTCGACGATCAGGTTCTTACCGGTGAGCGGCCGGACCTTCTCGGCGAAGTAACGCACCAGCACGTCGGCACCGCTGCCCGGCGGGAACGCGCAAATGAAATGAATATCCTGAGAAGGATATTGCTGCGCTTTGGCGCCGAACGGCGTCATGGCCAAGGCCGCGGCCAATGCCAAAACCGGCGCGCCTGCGCTGGCCCATCGATTCATCATATCGTTTCTCTCCTCGTTGTGACTTCGTGCAGCGGTTCGCCGCTGCACCACTTTCCAGCTCATGCAACCGGCAAACCCTGCCGCAGCATGCGCCAACTCCCAAACCGGACCACGTGACCAGATGTCCCAGGCCGGCACTGCGGCCAAGGTCAGCCTTGCGGCTGGATCTTGGCGATCTTCACGAACTCAGCCCAATTCTTGATGTCCTGCAGGAACAGCTCCTGCGCCTTGTCCGGCGTCAGCGTGAACTGGTCGCCGCCGAACCTCGCGAGGAACTGCCTGGTCTCTTCCGATCCGACCACCCGGTCGAACCACGTGTTGATCTGCGCAACGATGGGCCGCGGCGTGCCGGCGGGCACCATCGCCGCCCACCAGCCCATCATGTTGACGTCGGTGACGCCCAGTTCCTTGAGCGTCGGAAACTCCGGGTTGGCCTTGAGCCGGTCCGCGGTGCTCACCGCGAGGATGCGCAGGCGTCCCTCGCGATGCTGCGCCAGGGCATAGACCGGATCGTGCACGCTGTAGTCGATCACGCCCGCGAGCTGCTCGTTGAGCGAGTCGATCGCGTTCTTGTAGGTGACCTCCTGCGCGGTGACGCCGGTGCCCTTCTTGTAGATCTCGCCGATGACGGAGCCGACGGGAGCAGCGGTCGCATAGGCCGCCTTGTCGCCCTTCTTCTTCATGGCCTCGGTGAGGTCGGCGAGCGTCTTGTAGGGCGACTTGGCGTCCACCAGGATCATGAACGGCTGGCGGTTGATGGTGGCGGCGACCTGGATGGTCTTGGCGACGTCCACCGGGGGGTTCTTGAAGAGGCTCATGCTGGCGGCGACGCCGGTCGCGCCGTGCACGAGGATCGTGTAGCCATCCGGCTTGGAACGGGCGACGTATTCGATGCCGATGTTTCCGCCGGCGCCCGAACGGTTCTCGACGATGACGTTCTTGCCGGTCAGCGGGCGCACCTTCTCCGCGAAGTAGCGCACCAGCACGTCGGCGCCGCTGCCGGGCGGAAACACGCAGACGAAGTGGATGTCGCGATCGGGATATGGCTGCGCGGCGGCGGGCATCGGCGTCGCGACCGCCAGCAGGGCCGCAGCCGCGAGCGCGGAACGCACCAAGTCGAATGACCTGCCTCGCATCGTCATTTCCCCCCTGATCGCGCGTGCGCGACGTGGCCGTTGCCGTTGCCGGATGCACGGTCCTGGCAGGACGTGCACCCGGACGGCCATGATCCGCTGCCGATCGTTATCTTATGCTTGCCGGCATCGCAGCCGGGCAGCGGTATCAAGCTTACGAACGCGTCAACGGCGCCCTTCGGGGTCATCTTCCCTTAAGAACGCCGCAGACGTCCCGGTTATTCCTGGAAGGCCTCCTCGCGAGTCTTGCGGAACGCCGGCAGTACGATCAGCGCCACGACGATGGCGGAGAGGATGAGCAGGACCGCCGAGATCGGCCGCTGCAGGAAGATGATCGGGTCTCCGCGCGAAAGCACCAGTGACCGCCGCAAATTCTCCTCCATCAGCGGCCCGAGGATGAAGCCCAGCACCATCGGCGCGGGCTCGCAGTCGAGCCTGATGAGGATGTAGCCGAAGACCGCAAAACCCGCGGTCAGCAGCATCATCACCGCGTTGTTGTTCGTGCTATAGACGCCGATCACGCAGAACAACAGGATGGCGGGGTAAAGGAACCGGTACGGCAACGACAGCAATTTGACCCAAATGCCGATCATCGGAAGGTTGATGATGACGAGCATGAGGTTGCCGATCCACATCGAGGCGACCATGCCCCAGAACAGTTCGGGGCGGCTGGTCATCACTGCGGAGCCGGGCTGGATGCCCTGGATCATCATCGCGCCCATCATCAGCGCCATGATCGCGTTCGACGGCAGGCCGAGCGTGAGCAGCGGGATGAAGGAGGTCATCGAGGCTGCGTTGTTCGCCGACTCGGGACCCGCGACGCCCTCGATCGCGCCCTTGCCGAAGCGCGAGGGATCCTTGGCGACCTTCTTCTCCACGGTATAGGAAGCGAACGAGGACAGCACGGCGCCGCCGCCCGGCAGGATGCCGAGCAGCGAGCCGAGCGCGGTGCCGCGCACGACCGCCATCCAGGAGTCGCGGAAGTCCGACATCTTGGGCCATAGGTCGCGGAAACGCGTGGAGATGTGATCGCGGTGGGCCTCGCCCTGCTCGAGATTGCGGATGATCTCGACCACGCCGAACATGCCGATGACGAGCGGCAGGAAGTCGATGCCGTCCCACAGGATCGACGCGCCGAAGGTGAAGCGCGTCGCGCCGCTGTTGACGTCGGTGCCGACGAGCCCGAACAGCAGGCCGACGAGGATCATCGCGATCGCCTTCACCACCGAGCCGTGCGCCAGCACGACCGCGGTGATCAGGCCGAGCACCATCAGCGAGAAGTAGTCGGGCGAGTTGAACTGCTGCGCGAGCGCCGCAAGCGGCGGAGCGAAGGCGCAGATGAAGATCGTGCCGACGCAGCCCGCGAAGAACGAGCCGAGCGCCGACACGCCGAGGGCCACGCCCGCGCGGCCCTGTTTGGCCATCTGGTGGCCGTCGATACAGGTGACGATCGACGACGCCTCACCCGGCATGTTGACGAGGATCGAGGTGGTGGAGCCGCCATAGGCCGCGCCGTAATAGATGCCGGCCAGCATCACCAGCGAGGACAGCGGGTCGAGCCCGTAAGTGATCGGCAGCAGGATCGCGATGGTCGGAATCGGACCAATGCCGGGCAGCACGCCGATCAGCGTGCCGAGCAGACACCCAATGAGGGCGAATCCGAGGTTGGCGAGGGTACCGGCGGCCCCGAAGCCGGTGGCCAGATTGCTGAGAACTTCCACGTCAGAACCCCCCCCACACCTTCTGCGGCAGCCACTGCGTACAGCGCATCCCGTCCGGACAATCCGGCAGAGACTGCCCGAGGGCGTACACAAATATCAGGACGGTGCCGATCGACAGGCCGATGCCGAGCAACAGCGATTCCCTCATCTTGAACTGAGGCCGCGCCAGTGCCGCGATCAGCACGATGACTACGGCGGTCACCGCCAGCCCGATGACGTCCATCAGGTAGCCGAAGATCGAAATCGACCCCAGCACGAAGACCAGCGGCCGGAACTGTGGGGGGCTGATCGGCGGCCCTTCGTTGCTGAGCGACATCAGGCCAAGAAAGATCCCGATGGCGATGATGAGCCACGCCAGGAGGCGCGGGAAATAGCCAGGCCCCATGCGCCCGGCGGTTCCCATCGTGAGCTCGGCGCCGAAATAGAGCGCGGTCGCTCCAATGATCACGAGCACGAAGGACGAACCGAGATCGCGCGGCGCCCTCACGAACGGAATGAATCCGACGTAGACGCCGCCGATCATCAAGAGCCAGCTGACGTAACGCGGAAACTCCGCGATTCCAAAAGCCTGCGCGGCGAAAATGTTCTGTGCCCCAAGAAGGACCAAAACCAACGCCACAATGAATTCGCTTCGACTAGCCAGTCGCGACATCCCCGATTTCCCGCTATGTGCTGTCTGTTCCCCGCGCGGATGCTAGCTTCGTGCGGCAGCCAGAGCAACCGTTTGATTATAGGCGATAACCAGAAACACGCGGTGCGAAGGCGAGCCCCGGCGGCTTGGGCCTTCGCCCATTGCAAGCCGCGCGTCAACCGTGAACACGCGCCGTTGCACGCGTCTGCCTGTAATACCAGCACCCGCTACCTTCATCGCACGCAGCGAAGGCTCTTGCCCGCGCCCGCTCCGCCATTCCCGTGTGGGCTGGAACGGCCCGCGCGCTAAGCCTAACCGCGAGTTGCAGGCGATCCGGCTCCGGCCAGCACGACCGGATCACTCTGTGCGACGTCCGCAGCCGGCAGATCCCCCGCCGCTTCCAGGACGGGATATGCCACGGAGCAAATGTGGGAGTGAATCCGCTTGAGGTCGCGCAGGACGTCGAGATGGATGGAGGTCGTCTCCAGGGTTTCCGCGCGCGCCTCGCGAAGGCGGTCGAAGTGCCGCTCGGCCGCGGCGATCTCCGCATTGCGCAGTTCGGACTTGTCGCGGACGAGCCTGCGCGCGTCCTCGATGCTTCCCGACATGAATACGCCGAACGAGGCGCGAAGATTCGCGAGAATACGGCGATGGAAATCCTCCAGCTCGGCCGCGCCCTCCGCCGAGAACTGCAGCTTGCGCTTGGCCTTCTTGTCGGCGAGTTCGCTCAGGTTCTTGTCGATGATGTCGCCGACGTGCTCGAGGTTGATCGAAAACGACACGATCTCCATGGCGCGGCGCGCCTCGCGCTCGTCCAGGCTGTTGCGGGTCAGCTTGGCGACATAGAGCTTGATGGCTTCGTCGAGTCGATCGACCGTGTTGTCCATCTTCGAGACCTGCCCGACGAGCGCGCGGTCGTTCGTCATGAGCGCGCGCATCACCTGATCCAGCATCACCTCGATCACGTCACCCATGTGCAGCGTCTCGCGGGCAGCGGCGGTGAGCGCCAGCGGCGGCGTCTGGAGGGCCGCCTCGTCGAGGTATCGCGGCGCATCACGGTCGGCATCACGCACCGGCGCCGGAAAAGCCTTTTCCAGGAGGCGCGCGACCGGATCGAGGAGCGGCATGAACACCAATGCCGTCGCGACGTTGAATGCAACGTGGAAGCTGGCGGTCATCTTCGCGGCGTCCGGCTGCCACGCGGACAGTGCCGCCGCGATCGCCTGCAGCAGCGGCACGGCGATGACAATGCCGGTCACGCGCGTCAGGAGATTGGCGGCCGGCAGACGATAGCTGCTCAGGTCGGCGCGCGAGGCGCCCTCGATCAGCGGATTGATCGCGCTTCCGAGGTTTGCGCCGAGCACCAGGGCCAGCGCCGCCTGCGGCGTGATGAAGTTCGAGTAGGCGATCGACATGATGAAGAGGACGACGGCGACACTGGAGTGCGCCGCCCAGGTGAGCGCGGCGGCGATCAGGATGCACATGACCGGATCGCCCGTGATCGCGCCGAACAGCGTGCGGACCGCGGGGGCCTGCTCCGCCGGGGCGAGCGTGTCCACGAGGATGTGCAGAGCAAGCAGCACCAGCCCCAGTCCGATGGCCACCCGCCCGACGTCCTTCGCACGCGTGCGGCCCCCGCTGCGGAACGCCGTCAGGCCGAGGACGAAGAGGACGGGTGCCGCGGCCGCGACGTTGAACGAGAGGAGCTTCACGATGATGGTCGTGCCGACATTGGCGCCCAGCACGATCGCGAACGCCGGCACCAGCGACACCACCCCTTCCCGCGTGAAGGAAGTCGCCATCAGGGCGGTCGCCGTGCTGCTTTGCAGCAGCGCCGTGAGGCCGAGACCTGCTGCGAAGGCGGAAAGGCGGTTCCCGAGCGCGCGAGACAGAATGCGTCGCAAGTCCGGACCGAATGCGCGCAGGATTCCGCTCTGGACCATGTGCAGGCCCCACAGCAGCAGCGCGACACCTCCCATGAGATCGAGCAGCACGAGTGTGCCCATCCGGCTCGAGCCTCCGTTCGATCGAATCGATCGTAAGGACTTTTGCGGGGCTTCGAAACAGGTTTCCGGCGAGCACGCGAGGTTCATCTCGGTCGCCGCGCGCTCCTGCCGGTGTGCGTCAACTTGCCGACAGCTTCCATGAAACGCCGGGACGCCAGAGCGCCAGCGCACGCCAACCACACCTTGAGTCATCGGCGCGAATTCGCCCGATCGGGCGGCGACGGGACGTGTGCGCACGCCGGCGAGAATTCCGTGCAGAAGAACATCAAATCCGAAGCATTGCCGTGCTGCCGCCGGCGGGAACTTGCCCTTCGGGGCAATATCCGCGGGCGTTGCGCACGGCCTAAAGTTCTCTCTCGATCGGTCTTCAATGCAACCTCGACGGAGCGGCGTGTCGAATGCCGGCCCGCACGGCTCAGCACCCGCGGGAGCCTCGTGATCGACGGCACGCATCGCGACCCGATGCACATCAGGAGAGCGCAATGCCAGTCATCACCCGCAATGCCTTGATCGTCGCAGCCACAGCGGCTGTCGCAGCGTCCGGCGCCACCCACATCGCCGGCGCGCAGTCGACCACGGGCGTCGGCCAGCCGACGGTCGACGTGATCGGCGAGCTCGCCGCCAACGAAGGCATCTTCGTCGACGGGAAGACGTTCAAGCTCGCGCGCGGCAAGGCGAAGGGCGATCCGGCTGCGCAGATCGAGAAGCTGGGCGCCAAGGAGATCGGACCCGGTGCGATCCTGTTCCGCTACGGCGACAAGCTCTACTTCGTGGAAGCGTCGGCTCAGCCGACGCCGCAGGCGATGAAGAACTTCCAGGACAACATGGCCGCCTCCTACATGAAGGCGCTCAAGGATTTCCAGGACCAGTGGGCGGTCGGATACATGAAGAACTTCCAGGACAACTGGGCGGTCTCATACGTGAAAGATCCGAACGCCATCGAGCAGTACCAGCAGGCCATGAAGGGCTTCCAGGACCATTGGAACGTCTCCTACATGCAGGCGATGAAGAATTTCCAGGACCAGTGGGCCGTCGGATACATGAAGAACTTCCAGGACAACTGGGCGACCTCCTACATGAAGTGACGCACGTTGCAGGCGCCGGCACGACAGCGGCCGTGCCGGCGCATCATGACAAGACATCCGCGACTCGAAAGCGAGGACCGGCCATGGCCACTCAGCACGGTGCAAATCGGTCGGCGGCCGCCGTCGCGGCGGGCGTTCTCTCCCTGGTCTTGGCGAGCGGCCTGCTCGCGCTCGCCGGTCCCGCGAGCGCGCAGGAGGCGCGCCCCAACCGCATCAAGATCGAATATGTCCCTCCGACGGAGCCCCGCCAGCAGGACCTCTACAACTTGCTGAAGGAGCGCCGCGCGCTCGAGAAGCTGCAGGAGATCTTCAGCCCCTTCCGCCTGGCCAACGACGTCACCATCCGCACGAAGACGTGCGGCATGTCGAACGCGTGGTACCAGCGCCCGACGGTGACACTCTGCTACGAGTATCTTGAGGACATCCAGAAATCGATGCCGAAGGAACCGACGCCGGCGGGACTGACACCCGCCGACGTCGTGATCGGACAGTTCTTCTATGTCGCCGGCCACGAGATGGGCCACGCTTTTTTCGATCAGCTCAACGTGCCGCTGTTCGGCGCGCCGGAGGACTCGGCCGATCGGTTTTCCGCCTACATGATGCTGCTGCTCGGCAAGCAGGAGGCATGGCGGCTGATCGGGGGCGCCGCGTACAGCTACAAGGACTACATCGCCAACCCGAAGGTCGTCGTGCCGACAACGGCATTCGCCAGCGCGCATGGCGCGCCGATGCAACGCTTCTACACCCTGCTCTGCATCGCTTATGGCGCCGACCAGACCGGCTATGTCGATCTCGTCGACAAAGGCTATCTGCCCAGGGACCGCGCCAACGGCTGCCGCATCGAGTACGGCGAGCTCAACTTCGCGTTCCAGCAACTGATCCGCCCGCACATCGACCCGCAGATCGCCAAGGCTGTGCTGCAGCAGCAATGGCTGCCGCCGCAGGAAGGCGCGCCACCGTCGCGGGCGTCAGATCTTCCCCCGCAATGACGCGGTGCCGGCATCAAGTGGAGCATGCCTGCATGAGCTACATCACGGATTCCAGACGCTCCCGCATCCGTACAAGCCTCGCCCGCATCCTGCGCCTCACGATGACGCTGCCGGCCATGGCGTTCGCCGTCGGCGCCGCCCAGGCCGCGAACATCAACGGCGTGTGGGTGACCAACGCCGCCGCCTGCGGCAAGATGGTGGTGAAGAAAGGCAAGCAGACCGTCCTCGCACCGGACTCCGATCTTTACGGCAGCGGCTTCGTCGTGGACGGCAGTGTCATCCGCGGCAAGATCGCAACCTGCAAGATCACCTCGCGCAAGGATGACGGCGCCACGATCCATCTCACGGGCACATGCGCGACCGATATCACCGTCACGACCAATCAGCTCGACATCAAGATGGTGGACGACAACACGCTCTTTCGCATGGTTCCGGGAATCCCGGAACTGGACACGCTCTACTATCGCTGCCCGCCGTGATGCGCCGGGCTTCGCCGCGTCGGATGCTCACGCGAGCGGCCTTGCTCGCGCTGCTGCTGCTGGCTTGGCCGCAAACGGCGTCGGCCACCAACTATCCCTGGTGCGCGCTCAGCATGGAGGTCGGCACGCCGATCTGCGGCTACGAGACCTATGAGCAGTGCCGCATGAGCGCGCGGAGCTGCATCCAGAACCCGGCGCTGCCCGTCGCGCCGCCGCCATTTCCGCCACGAAGTCTGGGGCAGCGGCGGCGTTAGCGAGCTGGAATGGTGGGCCCGGCAGGACTCGAACCTGCAACCAAGCGGTTATGAGCCGCTAGCTCTGACCATTGAGCTACGGGCCCGCACGAGGCGCGCAAGGCGATCGCGCGGAGACGAGGCGCCGGATTTTGCAGGCCGTTCATGGCCCGCGCCGGGCTCGATAGCGTAGCATCGATGGCGCATGCAACGGAAATCCACGGCTGTGGCCGTGCGGACGCAGCCGGAATCCGCCATGTCTGATATGGTGTGATTCGCAACGTGAGAGAGCGATTCGCATGCGCCGCTCTCAGCGTATCGGCGAACGGGGTCCGGTCCGCCGTTAGATCATGCCCGAACACGAAATGGGCGTGTGATCCGCGAGAGCGGGGCCACTCTCGCGGATGCGCCCCGGGAACGTCGCTATGCTGCCTCGGCTGCGCTTCGTCATCGCGGCGATCGTCATCGCCGTGCTGCCGATGCTGATCTTCAGCACCGCGCCGTTCCACGTGTCCTATGACGCCGCCGATGCGCCGCGCGCGGGCGGCGCCATCAGCCTCGGCCCCGCCGACATGCGCGAGGCGCAGCAGCAGCTTCAGGTCATGGGCTATGCCCGCCGCGCCGACGAGCTCAGCCGCCTGCGCGAGCTCGCCAGCCGCCCGCTGGACAACTGGGTTGCCGAGCCGGCCGGCACTGCCGCCACGCCCAAGACAGCCGCGATCGCGGATAGTCCCGTCACAACCGCGGAGCCGCCGACCGGCGCGATCGCCGAGAGCCCCGCGCGCCCTATCCCGGATGCAACCGCGGTCCCCGGCCCGGTGGCGGCGCTTGCCCCGGCAGGACCGACGGTCCCCGAGCCCGCGCGCGCCGAGCCCGTCCGCATCGAGCCCATCATCGAAGGTCTGCGCCGTCCGGGAGCCGAGCCGGCGTCCCTCATTCCGCAGTATTTCGCGGCCTTCGCCCGGACGCCGACGGCTGGCTTGCCGGTATCGGCGGAAAGCCCGCTGCTGCAGCTCGTGCCGCCGCTGCCGCACCCACGGCCAAAGATCAGGCCGCCGCGGCGCCCGCGCGTGGTCGCAGCCCCGGCCCCGCCGGAGCCGGTCAATCCGTTCCAGGCGTTGTTCGGGATCTCGGGCACGAGCACCGCTTCACGGTGAGTTGACGGCCGCCGTCTTACCGGCGACCGCCGCGCGTGGAATCATGCGGCCCGCGTGGGTCGCAGGACACGCATGATCCGGACGCCGCTCGCGTCCGTGAACAAAAGTGCCACACTGCCGTTATGTTCGGGGGCGAATAGAGCCGAACATGCGACTTGCTCTGAAAAAAGGCTATGTCGAATGCGCGAACGGCGCCGCACGCGGACTGCTGTGGCTGCTGTTCGGCGCATGCGTGCTCGCCGCGACGATCTATGACGTCGGAGGCTGGATCGTTCACTGACGCGCCGTCGTCGGCATCGCGCTCCGCGGCCGGCCTCGTCCTTGCGCTTCAACGCGCGCGCCTCGGCTGGAGCAAAACCGCCGGCGGCGCGTTAGCAGCAGGAGAGCGCAACGCACGAGAGGACGCCATGGCCGTCCTGCCCAGTCTTGATCCGCGCACGGGCGATCCCGTCCCGCCCGATTTCGTGGTCGCCCAGCATCCCGAACGCTACGGCCCGCAGGATCACGCCACCTGGAGCACCCTGTTCCAGCGCCAGAGCGCGCTGCTCGGTGGCCGCGTGGTCGACGAATTCTTCGACGGCCTCGCCGCCCTCGGGATCACGTCGGACGGCGTCCCGGACTTTCGCGCGATCAACGCGGTGCTCTCGAGGGCCACGGGCTGGCGCGTCGAGGCGGTCCCGGGACTCGTGCCCGACGACGTGTTCTTCGCCCATCTTGCGGCGCGGCGGTTTCCCGCGAGCCATTGGATCAGGGCCGGCGACCAGCTCGACTACATCGAGGAGCCGGACGTGTTTCACGACGTGTTCGGCCACGTCCCCATGCTGATGCAGCCGCGCTACGCCGACTACCTCGCGGCGTACGGGCGCGCGGGCCTCGCCTATGCCGGACGTCCTGAGCTCGCCTATCTCGCGCGGCTCTACTGGTACACGGTCGAGTTCGGACTGATGCGCACCGCGGCGGGCCTGCGCATCTTCGGGGCGGGCATCGTCTCCTCGGCGGGTGAATCGATCTACTGCCTGGAAAGCCCCGAACCGCTGCGCATCGCCTTCGCGTGCGAACGTGTGCTGCGCACGCGCTACGAGATCGACCATTACCAGCAGCTCTATGCCGTGCTGTCGGGCTGGGACGATCTGCCCGCGCTCGCCCCGCAGGAACTCGCGGCGCACATCGCCGCCGCGCGGCGCGCGGGCGATCTTGCGCCGGACCAGAGCGTCGCGACGGATCGGCTTGTCGCCGCGGCGACGGCAATGCCCGCGCCGGCGTGAGCGCCGCCCGCTCAGTGCACGCGGTTCTCGACCGGCTTGTGCCTGAGCCCGTCGTGGCTGTGCTTGAGGTCGAGGGTGAGCTGCGGCTGCTCCTTCACGAAGTCCTGCGCCATCTCGCCCGGCCCGCCCTTCGCGATGGTGGTGCCGCCGTCGGCGTACCACAGGGCGCCGGTGACGTAGCTCGCCTCGTCGGAGGCGAGGAACGCGAACACGTTGGCCATCTCCTCGGGCGTGCCGCGGCGTCCGAGCACGGTGCCGGCCAGCGTCTGCTTCTCCATCTTGGCGTCCATCGGCCCGGTCTCCTTGTGGGTCCAGGCGGTGTCGATCGGCCCGGGGCATACGCAGTTTGCGCGCACGCCGTACTTGCCCTGCTCGTAGGCGACGCCGCGCATGAACGCATGCAGGAACGCCTTGCTGCCGCCGTAGGGCGCCGCCGTCGGCTCGCCCATCTGCCCGGCCTCGGAGCCGGTCGAGATCACGACGCCGCGCGTGCGCTGCAGGTGCGGCAGCGCGAACCTGGTCATGAGGAACGCCGAGCGGATGTTGTTGCGCACGATATAGTCGAAGTTCTCGATCGAGAAATCCTGGCATTCGGCGATCTCGGGGAAGACACCGGCGTTGTTGATGAGGATGTCCAGGCGACCGAACGCATCGACCGCCTTGGCGACGCAGGCCTTCGCATCCTCTTCCCGCGACAGGTCGCCGGTGAACGCCTCGGCGGTGCGGCGATGGTATCGCAGCGTGTCGACGACGTCGCCCACCGGATCGCTCGGCAGGCCGGCGACGAGCACCTTGGCGCCCTCGGTCGCGAACTTGTGCGCGATTGCCTCGCCGATCCCCGTCGCACCACCCGTGATGATCGCCACCTTGCCTTCGAGCCGTCCCGGCATGATCGTCTCCTCGCGCTCGCGTCGCGACGCAAACGATCTCTCCCCGCGCAATGTTCCACGTGCGCCGTTCCACATGCGCCCGGCGACGCGCCGCGCATCGCGAACGGCGAGGTCCGAAGCGCGGGATGGCGGAGGATCGCGGTAAGTTTCGGCGCGTCCTGCGGCCGCCGCGCTACGCCGGCCGGCGCAGCGCCCAGCCGGGCTCCCCGTGCACCGCGCGATCGTAGATCACCGCGTCGTCGCGCCCGTTCTGCTTGACCGCATAGAGCGCGACGTCCGCCTCCGCGATCGCCGAGTCGATGCTCTGCTCGGGACCGAGCAGCGTGCCGCCGATGCTGAGCGTCAGCCGGATCGCCGCTCCGATGCGGAGCTGGACCGGATCCTTGGTGATCGCGCTCGTGAGTTCCCCGGCGAAGGCCTGCAAGGCCTGCGCATCGCCTGCCGGTACGAACACGATGAACTCGTCGCCGCCCCAGCGCGCGCACACCGCCTCGGGACCGGCGGCCTGCTCGAGCCGCCGCGCCGCGTCGGTCAGCACGATGTCGCCGCTCTGGTGCCCGAACGCGTCGTTGATCGTCTTGAACATGTCCATGTCGATCAGCAGCAGCCCGCAGGTGCCGGCGCCCGCGCGCCGCCGCGCCGCCGCGCCGAGGAACCCGCGCCGGTTGAAGATGCCGGTGAGCGGATCGACCTCGGCGATCTCGCGCAGCTCGCGCGTGCGCTCGCACACCTCGCGCTCCAGGATCTGGGTATGGTTGCCGACGGTGTCGGCCATGCTCGCGAAGGCGCGCGCCAGCCGTCCGATCTCGTCGGAGCCCGCGTCCGCCAGCGGCGCCTTGAACTCTCCGCCTTCGACCCGCCGCACGCCGCCCTCGAGGCGTCCGAGCCGGTCGATCACGCTGCGCTTGAAAAGATAGGTGAGCAGCGCCACCGCCGCCGCCATCATCGCCGCGAGCAGGCTGCCGATCGGCAGGAACAGGCGGCGGTCGATGATCTGATCGATGTCCATCAGGGCGACGTTGAACCAGCCGAGCGCGTCGAGGAAGCCGACGCCGACCAGGAACTGCCGCCCCCCGATGCGCATGAATGCCGACTGCACCGTGTGCCGCCCGTCCCTCACCTCCGCCATCATGCGTTGGAGATTGGCGCGATCGGCGGGATCGTCGATCAGCAGGAAGATGGTCTTCTTGTTCTTGAGGTCTTTCGTCAGGCTGTGGAAGTCGACCATGCGCGTGTCCTGATGCGCCTGGATCGCGCCGCTGCGGTCCACGAACACGCTCTGCACGCCGAGCTGCTTGAGATCGACCACGTCCCGGATGAATTCGGTGAGGTCGATGCCCGATCCGGCGGCGCCGAGAATCCTGCCGTTCTCCTCGATGACGCAGTTCATCCAGACCTTGGTGACGGCGAGGTTGTCGTCATGATCGACGTTGAGATGGCAGCCCTTTCCGTTGGCGATCGTCTTGTAATACCAGCCGTCGCGCGGATTTGACGGCGAGACGCGATAGCGCAGCGGCGTCGCGCCGTAGCTGTTGTCGCGGTCGTTGAAATAATAGTTGCCGGTGGCGTGCGACACGAAGAAGTAGCTGCGGTCCTTGAACGCAAGGCGGAAGTGCTCGAGCTCCTTGAGTCCGCGGACGCGCTTTTCGGGATTGTCTTCGTCGGCCGCCCATTCGCGCAGAACCGGCGAGCGGGCAAGCATTTCCGCGAGCGAGACCTCGCGCATCAGCGCCTCGAGACCGCGATAGCGGTCGTAGAGGATCTGCTTTTCGGCGAACAGCGTGCCCAGCTTGACGACCGTGGTGTGGACGATCCACTCGAACGCGAAATAGGCGGGCGCGGCGACGGCGAGGAAAACCGCCAGCGTCAGCAGCACCACCTTCGTGCGAAGGCTGGAACGCCAGACCTTCATCACGTCTTCGACCTTCATTCCCGCCCCCAAAAACCCTGCGGCCCCCGCGCCGCGGCCGCATGATTCCCCATAGCACTTAACTGCCGGTTCTCCATCCCATGCGGAAGGGCCCGGCCGTCGCATGCGCCCCCGCCTTATCGCATAAAAGACTTGCCATGCGTTCTATATTTGTTCCAATGTCGCCGGTCCCTTCGCGGACATCTCCCGTCCTTCGACCTGCAAGCGGCGCGTGAATGCCTGTTTTTTCCAGCCACCAGGATGCGGCGCTGTGCGCGGTCGACGACTGGCTCAAGGAGAAGCCCGGCCCCGGCCGGCGCCAGGTCTTCCGCCTGTTCGGTTATGCCGGCACGGGCAAGACCACCCTCGCGCGGCACCTGGCCGAGAGCGTCGACGGCAAGGTCGCGTTCGGCGCCTTCACCGGCAAGGCCGCCCTCGTCATGCGCGCCAAGGGTTGCGCCGGAGCCTCCACCATCCACAGCCTGATCTACAAGGCGCGCGAGAGCGGCGAAGAAACCCCGAGCTTCGACCTGTGGGACGAAGCGCCCGCCTCCAAAGCGCGGCTGATCGTCATCGACGAATGCTCCATGGTCGACGCCGAGCTCGGCCGCGACCTGCTCTCGTTCGGCGCGCCGGTGCTCGTGCTCGGCGATCCCGCGCAGCTTCCGCCAATCTCGGGCGGCGGCTTCTTCACCGATGCCGAGCCCGACGTCATGCTCACCGAGGTGCATCGCCAGGCGCAGGACAACCCGATCGTGCGCCTGTCGATGGACGTGCGCGAGGGCCGCCGCCTCGCTCCCGGGGACCATGGCGAGGTGCAGGTCGTCCGGCGCGACGAGCTCGATCCTGCGCGCGTGATCGCCGCCGAGCAGGTGCTGGTCGGGCGCAACGCCACGCGGCGCGCCTACAACGCGCGCATGCGCGAGCGGCGTGGCTTCGACGACCCGCTGCCGATGGCCGGCGACAAGCTCGTGTGCCTGCGCAACAACCGGCGCAAGGGCCTGTTCAACGGCAGCCTGTGGCAGGTCAAGGCGCACCCGACCACGCGGCGGCAGATCCTGCGCCTGCAGCTTCAGCCCGACGAGGACGCCGGCACCAAGGGCGTGCGCGTGTCGGTGCGGCCGGAGTGTTTCGCCGGCGGCATCGAGGGCTTCGACTGGATGCAGCGCAAGCCCTACGACGAGTTCGACTACGGCTACGTGCTCACCGTGCACAAGGCGCAGGGCTCGCAGTGGGACGACGTGGTCCTGTTCGACGAGAGCTTCGCCTTCCCCGACAGCCGCGCGCGCTGGCTCTATACCGGCATCACCCGCGCGGCGCAGCGGCTCACCATCGTGACCGCCGGCGGCGCCTGAGATTTTCATTCGAGATCGTGCTGTCGGCGCGGGCGCGTTGACGGCTTTCGCGCCGGCGTGCTTGGTGGCGGCGCGCTGGAGCATGCCGCGGCATGACGAAGAGAGGGAGAGTGCAATGGCCAAGGCCTATTGGGTGGCGACCTATCGATCGGTGAAGGACCCGGACAAGCTCGCGGAATACGCGAGGATCGCCGCGCCTGCGATGGCGGAAGGCGGCGCGAAGTTCCTGGCGCGCGGCATGCCGGCGAAGGTCTACGAAGCGGGCCTCAACCAGCGCACGGTCGTGATCGAGTTCCCGAGCGTCGAGGCCGCGGTCAGGACCCACGACAGCCCCGGCTATCAGGCGGCGCTCAAGGCGCTCGGCGACTCGGCCGAGCGCGAGATCCGGATCATCGAGGGCGTGGAATAGCCCCTCCCGCGAGCGAGCCTGAAAGGAAACGCGGCGGGCGCATGAGATGCATCCGCCGCGTCTGTTGATCGTCTCGCTCTCGCCGAATTGCCGCTTACCAGTCGGCGAACGGGAACTTCTGGTGCGCGGCGCGCGCGGCGGCCTTCGCCTCGCGCATGGTCTCGCTGACGAGCACGAGGAACTTGAGCGCGCCCGTCCCCGGCAGCGGCGGCAGGACACGCGGGCGCGGAAGCGGAACGGCGCGGGTTGCGGCTGGCATGGCCGGGCTCCTTACAGGAGGCCCAGGCGGTTGCCCGCCAGGCGGCGCTCGACCTCGCGTTCGACGGTGTCGGTCATCCGGCCGCCGGTCATCGCCAGATAATGCGCCACCTCGCGTTCGGCCTGGCGCGTGCGCGCCTGCACCAGCGCGGCGAGCATGCGCTGCAGGATACTCCGCTTCGGAGCGGTGGATTTCGAAGTCGTCCGGGTACTCGGACCTGGAAGTGCCGCTGCATTGTCGAGGGTCAGCGGTGCGTAACGAGCCATGGCATCATCTCCGTTTCAGAACAGGACGATCCCAAGACGTTTCCGTTGTTGTTATTGGCCCCCGCGCTTCCCCGATTGTTGTTGTGATCAACCACTAGATAGGGAACACGACGTGATTGCGACAGGCACCCAATGCACATGCAGGCTATGTGCACCGCACATAAGGAGCCGTTGCGTCCTGCCCGGGCCATAAAGCTTAAATCGCGCCAAATCCTGCTCTATTTGCGCGCAGAATGATGGCCGGCTGAACGCGAAAAGGCCCCGTTCGGGAAAACCACGCCCAAACGGGGGCGGCGGGTGAGGACGTAGCAATCCGCGTGCCGCCACGCCCCGGGGCCTGCCGGCCGAGACGGCCCCCTTCGCCTGCCCCCGCCGGCCGGCGCTCCGGCGCGGGGCGAATCGGCTCGCATCACCCCTGGTCGAATATCCGCTCGCCCATCTGGTCGATGAGCTGGCGCGCCTTGGTGAGCGAGAACGCCGCCGCGTCCTCGTGGCTCAGGTGCCGGTCGGCGCGGATGAAGCGGTGCTCGCGCCGCACGCCGCCGATCTCCTTCTCGATGACCCCCGCGGTCTGGTACTGGCCGCCGTCCTTGAACGGCGCTGCGCGGATCGTGAAGCCATTGTACTCGACCGGCTCGCCGGGCTGTTCCTGCGGCGTCTCCTGCGCTGTCCCGAACAGCGATTTCCAGAACGACATGGGGCACCTCCCGAGCAGACGGGAGCAACTCCGACCGGCGGTCACGATGCTCGCGCGTGTCGGAGATTAGCACGACTCAATTCCGCCGCGGCCTCGGCCTTTTGGCGCTGCCAAACGGCACCCGCCCGGGCCTGCGCACTCCTAGAGTGCGCCCGGAAAGGCGCCGCCGTCGATCATCAGGTTCTGGTTGGTGATGAAGCCCGCCTGCGCCGAGCAGAGGAAGGCGCAGGCGGCGCCGAACTCCGCCGGATCGCCGACGCGCTTGGCCGGGATCGTGGCGATGCGTTCGGCCTTCACCTCGTCGTAACCGACGCCCTTGCGCTTGGCGGCATTGCCGAGAACCGTCCGCAGCCGGTCGGTCTCGAACGCGCCCGGCAGCAGGTTGTTGATGGTGACGTTCTTGTCGGCGACCTGCCGCGCCACGCCGGCCATGAAGATCGTGAGCCCGCCGCGCGCGCCCGACGAGAGGTCGAGCCCCGCCTGCGGCAGCTTCACCGTGCCGGAGGTGATGTTGACGATGCGGCCGAAGCGCTTGCGCGTCATCGGCTCGATCGCCTTCTGGGTGAGCTCGATCGCCACCACCATGTTGGCGATAACGCCGTCGATGATCTGCTGGCGCGTCAGCTCGCGGAACTCGCGCGGCGGCGGGCCGGCGTTGTTGTTGACGAGGATGTCGGGCTCCGGGCAGGCGCGGAACAGCGCGGCCTGGCCTTCGGGGGTGGCGACGTCGCCCTGCACGGCGGTGATTGTCGCGCCAGTCGCACGCCGCAGCTCGTCGGCGGCGGCCTCGAGCCGCGCCGCGTCGAGCCCGTTGATCACGACCTCGCAGCCCGCCCGCGCCAGCGCCTCGGCGCAGGCCTTGCCGAGCCCGCGGCTCGACGCGCACACGATGGCCGTGCGGCCGGCAATTCCAAGATCCATGGAGGAAGGCTCCTGCTTATGTCGCGACCTTCCTAGCGCAGGAGCATGCTCATTTGAAATACGGCGTCCGAGGGGCTGAAACGCAGACGAAAAAGCGGGTCGAGCCGCCCGGCTCGTGGCGCTTACCGATGGCGTGAGCCTGCTGGGTGTTTCTGGCCGAGCCGCCCAGTTCTCGACGCCGGCAGCCTTTGACCGAGGGCGCGAAGCATTTTGCTACTTCTCGAGCGCGCCCTCCGATCGCTCTACGAGTGTGATCTTCACATGCCGCACCGGACGGTTGTTTCCCTGAAGAGGGACGTCATCAAGATGAGTACCGCCCCAAGACTCAGCCATGAGATGCACGTGATCAGTCTTATTTCGCTCGAGAAAGCGCAGCTGGGCTAGCAAAGAGCCAAGTCCTTCCGCGTCGCAATAGATTTCCAGTTCAGCGCAATCCTGTGATGGCTTAACCTCAAAACTCAGCATGGCTCCTCACATCCGTAATTCCTTTGAACGGACTTCCCCCGAGAGACGCCCCGGTTGGGGCCGCGCCTCGATGACGAGAACGCGAATCAGCACAAGGCGCCGCCGAACAGCTCTGACGCCTGCCACAAGCGCAAGCTGGTCGACGAGGTGAGCGGCGATCGGAGCATACCAATCCGGCGAGCGTGTCAGTGCTTCTGGCCGATCCGCCCATCCGACATTTTACCACACAGCAAAAGTTCCTCCCATATCGTCATGAAATAATGCCGCCTCCACAGAAGTGCGATCCTGTTCGTCCAAAGAAACTCGAATCGTTGTCGTTCCTTCGAGTCGGACAACCAATGCCTCCCCCCCTATCTCGGATACCTCGACAACGTTGCGCCCAATCTGATCACACAACACGTTCCGATAATTTGAGGACTCTCGGGTGGTTTTCCGCCCTTGCGTTTCCACGGTAGGCCATACGTATGCGTTGAGTAACGCGCCATCGAATTGCAGCTGAATGTAGTCTTGAACAAATGTCACTGCCGACAGCTGCCGCCCTACTACACTTTGCAACACTGACTCGCTCGACGTGTCGCTATTCATGATCACCTGCTGAACCGCTGATGTCGGCATCCCAAGAAAACCATTGCGCCGTGCCGCCCTGGGCGATCTCGACCTGTCGGAGCAACGTACGTGCACCAACTCGCGCATTTTGCAAAGAGCCCGGCGAACGTTGGCAACCAATCGTCCCGCGCTGACGAAAATCACGAACCCGGCCCCATATTTCAGGCCATCGATTCTTGCTTCGACATCGCCAAACTCGAAGTCTCGAACTCGCGCCAATGGCGCATCCGGAGGAACCGCGAACGTGCAGTAAAACCCGGCTCCGGTATACTCGCGCGAAGCCAATCGAGCGCTTTCGGCTTGCGAGCGCAGTACGGCCAGCACTGGATGACCACCGGCAAGAAGTTTTGCGAGCACGGCATTCTCAAACGCATCCAACCCGATACGAGCCGCACCATCCATGCCCCCCCTTCACGACAATGTTGTGCTCCCCGATACCGTACCGCCCTTTGCGCAGGCCGCCTGAGCCCCTCCCAAGGAGCGGCACTGTCAGTGCCATTACCCTCTCTGTACACTCGGGTCAGTGCCGAACAGCCTTGAGCCAATAGTTGTCGGCCCAATAGTAAAGCCGTGTGAGATCCTTGGGCCAATCCGCGGAAATTGCCTCTTCAAAAGACGCATCCAAATTATCCAATGCGACATCGATTGGTCGCCAGCTTGGATCCCTGGTATCGTCCGGCCCTGGTAGTCGCACCGCCTCCTTTAGCCGGAGCTCCGACGCGCCGTATGAGGCGTAGTTCTTCTGAGCCTCAACAAGCGACACCTCGTTTGGCCCGTTGGCCACGTTCGCGAAGCGCAACGAACTCGCATCATCCTGCCAAAAACATACTTTGCAAATGTAATCAGTGCCGGGCGGTCCATCAAACATCAAATAACCGCAACAAGGACAAGGATATTTCCTTAGCGACATTGACTAAGTGCCCTACCGAAAGAGCCCGATCGACAATTGCGAAAGCGATGGCACCAAGCTACTCCAAATAGGGCTCACACGCTTCCAGGAGAGAGATCAGATTGCCTGTTTCCAGCCTGCGGCCGCGGCGAGGCGTGTCGTAGCCAACCATAAACCATAGTAGCCAACCATGTATGTCATGCGCCGAGAGCGACCGATACGTTACCGGCTCGTCAAGAGCGATCTTTATCCCTGTCTTGCCGGGAACCGGTCCCTCAATAAGGCCAATGATTCTACCGGTTCGAAAGGGCCCGTTCTCTGTAATGAAATCCCACGGGTCCACCAAATTCACCACAACCGCAATCCCTTCTGGCGGAACTATCATGAGCCCCTCACTCATTGACCGAGGTCCCTAATCACCGTTGCCTGCGCTCACACAATTGGGTCGCCCTTGTTTAAGTCAGTGTCCAGCGGCCCACGGCGCCGCCAGCCCATTGCGCTTTCTGCGCCGTTCTACATTCACCAGGTTCGCTTGTAGCGGAACCCATCGCTGTCTGTTCCGGCGATGTACCCCATTGCTTCGGGCGTCTGATCCCCCGGATTTCTCGCCGAGAAGTCACGGAGTCCTCGCGCCGATCTCAGCGGCAATACCGACGCGGCTCGATTGAATATCGCAGCAGGAGAAGCGCCCATTCGCAAGGCGGCGTCGTGATGCAAGGCAACGACGGTGAGATTGTCGCGGAAATCAAACCGCCATCCGTCGATACCCAGAGCTATGAGTCCAAAATAGATGCCGGATTGATCGCTGGTGCGAACTGCCAATGATGCCATCCGCTCGCTATAGGCCAAAAGGGTCAGACGTTGATCTTCAAGGACATTCGCGGAGGCAATTGCTCGTTCTGCCTCTTTCAATGCCAACCAGGCTTCGAGCAGCTCCCTTACTTGGAAGTCTCTGGCAACGGGGATGGGTTGAGGACCGTAACCGGCGTTGTTCTCGAGCCCTAGCCAATCCGCGTTCGCTATCAGATTTTCGTTCATTCTGCTTGGTTCTCTGGCGGCAGAAGTCAGTTCGTTGGTGGGAGAAGATAGTGCTCAGGTTGCGCGTAGCAAACACGTAGAAATTCTCAGTGTCGCGTCTGGTTCGGCCGCTCTGTCAGAATGCGCTCAACCGCCCCTGCCAGTATGGTTTCGAACTCTTTGATCTGCACTGGCGACGCCCCAAGATCGGCGGGATGCGCCGCCGAGAGCGCTATGCCCCGCAGGTATTCTCGAAGTTGTTCTTCGAATAGCCCGCTGACAAACAGGTCGTAATTAGGACCGGCGCGCAATCATATATGCGTTGCCGTTTTCGCAACTTCGAGCGCGCCGGATATCGAGACTGCAGGTTTTTCGGCATGACGATACGCACGTACCGCAACTCGACTTGCAGCGCCGCGAGGCTCGATGCTGCAAACGCCCTATTGAGAAAGGGACCAACGCACCGGCGAGCCTTGTCCAAGGCTGAGAATGCGGGCTGATGGACTTCAGCAGAGGCCCAGAACTCCATTCTCTCTCCTATCGTGGGAGATGGTTGAGACGCGGTCGCACTGTTTCGCCTCGTAGTTCCAGCGGCCACCACCATCCAGACATCGGTCAATCTGCAACGCACTCGCGACGAACCGCCATGCGAACACTCCCACTATGAATATTATAATGGCCGCTGCGATCCAGATCACTCTTGCTCGCGTCGCGGGATGATCTCTCATCACACGAATGATCTCTGTCGGATACTCGTCCTTGGTGACGACGACGCATCGATAGTGCCCGCCCTCGACATCGAGGTACTGGTGGCCGGGGTGGCTTTCTTCAGCAAGCATGAGAACCTGAGCAGCTGCGAAGGTGGCGTCGCGCTGACTGACGTTCCACGTGAACTGAAACGGACCCACCCTCAAAATCTCGCTGCGAAGCGCCTTCACAACTGTCAGCACGCACTTGCCATCCGACGAAATAATTTCATCGTCGCCAATGACAAATGATTCTCCCACATCATTTAGTGAAAGAAGTTTGGAATGGAGCCAACGAAGCCCAAGAGCGTCGCACGTCATTACAAAAGTTGGACCGCGCTCGAATTTGAACTCCGGCAACAACGCGACGAAACTGCTCACTTCGTTACGTGAGATGGATTGCTCACCTGAATATTTCGCCATCGGCCAGCCGCATGCCTCCATGGATCGCGATCCAATGCGATGTTCATTTTCTGGGTGGTAACGCAATTCCCCGCCGAGCCGATATCTTCATCTCAAGAGCTGGCCTGCCTTCCGTAGCGGTAGCCGACATCCGAGGCATCGCGCGACAAGGTCGGTCACCGGACTCTCCCCATCGCCGGCTGAAATGCGAGTCTCAGGTCACTTCTTCCGGGTCGTAGGATCCGAACTCAACCACTTGAGAAAGTAGTCGCAAGCTTGCTCCTCATCCAGGAACTTTCTCAATCCTAATTCTTGTCCTCGTTCACAATAATACACGACCCATACCACTCCCCCCTTTTCCAGCCGGTACTGTTCCTCATCCGCCCGCAGTCCGTTGATGCTGTACGCGCGCTCGATTATCCCGCGCGTCTCAAGAGCCGGCTCCAGTTCTGTCAATTTCATCGGCGCCTCGTGCCCGCGCAGCATCCCGATGATCTGCTTTCCGTGAACCGGCTCGGCTTCATGGGCATCACCTATCCGAGGTGCTCGATTCTACCAATTTTTGGAGGAACTGGGGGGGCTCAGGTCAGCCCCACTAAGGCCGCGGCATGAACGGCTGAACGCCGGCGGGCGCCTTCATCAGCGGCTTATCCAACCACACCAGCAGAAGGAGGAGAACGACGGGGACAGAAAGCAGGCCGAGAAAAGCCGACCAAACAGGCCGCCTGAGTCCCGCTCACAGAAGCGGCACGGTCAGTGCCATTACCCTCTCTGTACACTCTCTAGACGTTGCTCAATCACGGGGGCGTAGCCAGCCCGCCGCCCCCGCCGCCGTCATGAAGCCGAGAAACGCAATCCTACAGCGGTCCAATGCTCCGTCACCGTCACGGTGCACGTTCGTGCGGTCGCTACACGGCACAATCTCGAACAGCACTTCGTCGCTGTCGTGCGTGAAACCTGCTTTCCGCGATGCGCCCACGCGCCCGCCCAAAAACAAAAACGGCGGGCCGCGGCCCGCCGTTTCGTCGGCCAATCGAGACCGCGATCAGTTGTCGAGGAAGCTGCGCAGCTTGCGCGACCGGCTCGGGTGCTTGAGCTTGCGCAGCGCCTTCGCCTCGATCTGGCGGATGCGCTCGCGCGTCACCGAGAACTGCTGGCCGACCTCCTCCAGCGTGTGGTCGGTGTTCATGCCGATGCCGAAGCGCATGCGCAGCACGCGCTCCTCGCGCGGGGTGAGCGAGGCGAGCACGCGCGTCGTCGTCTCGCGCAGGTTCGACTGGATCGCGGCGTCGATCGGGAGCACCGCGTTCTTGTCCTCGATGAAATCGCCGAGGTGTGAATCCTCCTCGTCGCCGATCGGCGTCTCGAGCGAGATCGGCTCCTTGGCGATCTTGAGCACCTTGCGCACCTTCTCGAGCGGCATGCCGAGCTTCTCGGCCAGCTCCTCGGGTGTCGGCTCGCGGCCGATCTCGTGCAGCATCTGGCGCGACGTGCGCACGATCTTGTTGATCGTCTCGATCATGTGCACGGGGATGCGGATGGTGCGCGCCTGGTCGGCGATCGAGCGCGTGATCGCCTGCCGGATCCACCACGTGGCGTAGGTCGAGAACTTGTAGCCGCGGCGGTACTCGAACTTGTCGACCGCCTTCATCAGGCCGATGTTGCCTTCCTGGATGAGGTCGAGGAACTGCAGGCCGCGGTTTGTGTACTTCTTCGCGATCGAGATCACGAGGCGCAGGTTGGCCTCGACCATCTCCTTCTTGGCCTGGCGCGCTTCGCGCTCGCCCTTCTGCACCATGTGCACGATCTTGCGGAACTCGCCGATCTCCAGACCGGTCTCGCCGGCGAGCGCCTGGATCTCCGTGCGGATGTCCTTGATGCGGTCCTTGTCGCGGCTGGTGAAGCTCTTCCAGCCCGCCGCCGACAGCTTGGAGACGCGGTTGAGCCACTGCGGATTGAGCTCGGAGCCCTGGTAGTTACGCAGGAAATCCTCGCGTATCACCCCGTGGCTCTCGGCCAGCCGCATCAGGCGCCCCTCGTAACCGACGAGACGCTTGTTGATGTCGTAGAGCTGCTCGACCAGCGCGTCGATGCGCGCCTGGTTGAGGCGCAGCGACTTCACCGCCGCGATCAGCTCGTCCTTGAACTTCTTGTACTTGCGCTCCTGCGCGGGCGAGAGCGTTTCGTTCTGCAGCTTGTTCTGGATGTCCTGGTCCTGCAGGCGGCGCAGCCGCTTGTAGGTGTCGGCCACCGTGTCGAACGTCTCCACCACCTTCGGCTTGAGCTCGGCCTCGATGGCGGCGAGCGAGAGCGAGTTCTCGAGATCGTCCTCGTCCAGTTCGCCTTCGCCCGCGGTCTCCTCCGGGGTCGGGCCCTCGGAGGCGATCTGCTTGGGCTGGAACGGGGTGGGCGCGGGCGGCGCGGTCGCCGGCGCGGCCATCTGCGGCGGCTGGCCCGGGTTGGCCTCGCCGTCGCCGGCGCCGTTGGCCTGGCCCGCGGGCATGCCCTTGGCGTCCGGACCGGCGTAGGTTGCCTCCAGATCGATGATGTCGCGCAGGAAGACCTTGCCCTCGTTGAGCTCGTCGCGCCAGATGATGATGGCCTGGAACGTCAGCGGGCTCTCGCACAGGCCGGCGATCATGGCTTCGCGGCCGGCCTCGATGCGCTTGGCGATCGCGATTTCGCCCTCGCGCGAGAGCAGCTCGACCGAGCCCATCTCGCGCAGGTACATGCGCACGGGATCGTCGGTGCGCTCGCCCGGCTCCGACTTCTCGGACTTCGCCGGCGTGCGCTTCTTGACCTCGACGAGGTCGCCCTCCTCCTCGTCGTCCTCGTCCTCCTCCTCGCGCGCCTCGGCCGCTTCCTCGGCGTCCGGCTCCTCGTTCTCCACGACGTTGATGCCCATCTCGTTGAGCATCGCGAACACGTCCTCGATCTGGTCGGAGGTCACTTCCTCCGACGGCAGCACCGCATTGATCTGCTCATGCGTGACGTAGCCGCGCTTCTTCGCGAGCTTGATCATCTTCTTGACTGCGGCATCCGACAGATCGAGCAGCGGCAGCGGCGCGTCGGGAGTAGTTTCCTGCGTCTCCTTTTCAGGAGCTTCCATTTTCACGTCCTTCGGTTTTTCTTTGAGTGCGACCGTGGGCGCCGCCTTTGCTGGCGACGGCTTCGAAGCAACTTCCGGGACGACTTTCTCGACGGCCTTGACGACGACCATCCTCGCCGCCGTGGCGACGGCGGTGGCGGTCTTGGTGGCGAGAACCTTGGTGGTGACCGACGCGGATACTGCGGTCTTCACGCTGGCCTTGGCCGACGGCTTGGCGGCGGCCGACTTGGCGGGAGCCTTCGCGGAAGATTTCGACGAAGTCTTGGATGCGATCTTGGAGGCGGTCTTGTGGGCGGTCTTCGCGGGCGCTTTGGACTTGCCTGCTGCCTTCGCTTTCGTGGTCGTCACCATTGAGCATCTCCTCGCACCGGGGTCGGCACCCCTGTCGTGCAACTTCCCGCCACCGATGAAGGCCTACCGCCCAAGGCCAACCGTCAAAAGGGGCAGCTCACGCCGCCCCCGCAACGACCGAATCGGTCTGCAGTGTCGCTGGGGGCCTCTTAAGCCCCGATTAACTCTAACTGCCGTCAAAAAGGGTTGTCCTGCACTTTTTGATGGCCCTGAAATTCCTCAGAGTCCAGCCGAAATTTTCCCGGGCTCGGGTACTCCCGACCGTCCCTCGGCCCCCTTAGAGGCCACGTGCGGGCCGTCCGGAGAGCGCCCCAAATCCTTCGATGGTTGCCTCGGTGCCCTCCAGCGCCGCCAATCGGCCCTGGACGTCGCGCAACCAGGCCAGGTTTTCTTCGCTGGGCTCGTCCCCGAGCGCACGTTCGGCGTCCTTCAGTTCCCTATGTAACGTCCGCGACCTGCGATGCAAGGTCACGACATGGGTCCACCACTGGCGCACGTCATCCACCGCCGCGCCCGCGCGGGCGGGCCAGTCGGAGAAATGCGTCAGCGCGGTTTCGACCCGCATCAGCATCCCGCCGAGGTTGCGCTTATCCAGGGCATGGCGCAGCGAGTCCGCCGTCTCGCCGGCATCGTGATGGGCGAGCGCGTCGAGCACGGCGCGGCGCAGCCGGTCGGCCTCGGGGTGGATGAAGTCGAGTTCCGCCAGTTCCTCGGCGTGGTTCTCGAGCAGCCAGGGATGATTGACCACCGCCACGAGGATCAGCGCCTCGCGCGGCGGGATCGCACTGCGATAGCCGCGCACCAGCGAACTGGTCGAGAGCTGCGAGCTTGCCGCCGGCAGGCCCGTGCCCTGGCGCATGCGGCCGGAGCCCGGCCCGCGCCCGCCGCCGAAGCCACGGAAGGTCCCGCGCGGCGTGCCGCGTTCGGCGGCGATCTTGGGCGCGAACAGCGCCTGCAGCCGCGCCTCCAGATCCTGGCGGTAATATTTGCGGACGGCGTCCTGCGTGATCGCGGCGGTGACCTTGTGCAGCCGCGCTTCGAGGCCCGCCCGCCGCTCCGGCGTGTCGAGCCGCGCACCTTCCATCTCGCGTGCCCACAGCATCTCCGCGAGCGGGCGCGCGAGAGCGAGCACCTCGGCTACGGCCTCGCGGCCGCCCGAGCGCACGAGGTCGTCCGGGTCCTGCCCCTCGGGCAGCGTCGCGAACAGGAGGCTCTTGCCAGGCGTCACCAGCGGCAGCGCGAGATCGACG
>Ga0180222_1000636_pt1 | contig 48396 bp, 43 predicted proteins | sample eDN5th37CKraftOP_FD_151336 | JGI IMG/M metagenome (GOLD analysis project Ga0180222, IMG submission 151336) | Enriched Organic Plus compost microbial communities from Emeryville, California, USA - eDNA 5th pass 37_C Kraft OP (version 2) (version 2) ...
GGCGCGCCGGCGGAGGTCGCCGCCGGCTGACCCGGGCACCGGGCGCGGCGCGGGACATCGGGGGAAGCCCACGCCGCGTCCGGCACAGGCGAGGCCCCCGCTCCTGCGGGGGCCTCGTCCAGCCGGTAGGGATCAGGCGTTCCAGAGCGCCGAACCGAATGGTGGACCTGAGGGGATTCGAACCCCTGACCTCTTCATTGCGAACGAAGCGCGCTACCAACTGCGCCACAGGCCCGTGAACCTCAGCGAGCCTATCACGATCCGGGGGTCGGATTCACATCGAGGACCGGGCTCACTGGCCCGAGGCACGACGCTGCAGCAGCGCGCGGACGTGCTCTTCGATCGCCTCGTCATCGACGTATCCCATGCGGGAGAAGTCAGGCTCGACGGACGCCGCGTGGGTGCGACGCGCGGTGTCGATCGACGGCGGCGCATCCTGTTCGGCGCGCTCGCGAATCGCCTCGTCGAACGCCGCCTGACGCAGCGCTTCGCGGGCGGCGGCGCCGTCGAGCACAGCGGCGGCACGAGATCCCGCTGATGCGGTGAGCGGACGGGGCAGCTCGCGCGGCGTCCACGCGACGCGCTCAGAGCCGAGGGCGACATCCTGCACCACTGCGGCAGGACGCTCGGCGACGGCGGGAATGATGCGGCGGGCGGTGCGGCGCTGCACGGCGGCCATGCGCTGGAGCATGCCTGCGGCGAGCACGACGCCGGCCACTCCGCCGACGAGCGGAACGGCCGATCCGCCGCGGAGCATCTCGAACACGCCCCACACGGCGAGACCCAGGGCGGCGACGGCGACGGCGGTCGTCACGAGCCGCGCGCGACGGCGAGCGCGAGCGACGCGGGCGACGGGGTCGGCGGCAGCCGCGGCGGCGAGGGCACGAGCACGCTCCCGTTCGACGATCGCCTGCTGACGGGCGAGGGCGGCCTCAGCGCGGGCGCGCGCTTCGGCGGCCTCCTGCTCCGCACGGGCACGCTCGCGTTCGCGCTGCTCGCGTTCGGCCTGGGCGCGGCGGGCGATCTTCTGCTGGGCGAGCGCGGTGCGGGCGTTGAGCTCGAGCCGCACCTCCTCGGGCGTCTCGCTCGTCTCGGCGAGCACACGCAGCGCCTGACTGAGGCGGACGGCGTTCCGCTCGGCCGCGTTGTAGCGGTGTCGCCCCTGCCATGACGGCAGCAGGTACACGAGCCAGAGCACCACGGCGACCAGCACCACGATGCCTCCGCCGAAGACCTGCCCATCCATGCGCTCAACGCTATGGGTGGGATGCCGCGAATCGACGGCAGCACGCCGCGTGTCTCAGGTTCGACCAGAGGTCGAAGGTTCTCCCTCGGCCGGAGGCCGGTACGGCATCCGGTCAGCGGCCGGGATGGCGGCGGCATCCGGCGGCACGTGGCCGGTCAGCCAGCGCTGGAGCACTCCCTCCGGGACGTCCTCCTTGACGAGCGCGAAGGCGTAGTGGTCGCGCCAGTCGCCGTCGATGTGGATGTACCTGCGGCGGAGCCCTTCGTAGCGGAAGCCGAGCTTCTCGACCACGCGCAGGCTCGCGGTGTTCTCCGGGCGGATGCAGATCTCCATCCGGTGCAGCCGCATCTCGCGGAAGCACAGGTCGGTCGCCAGCGCGACACTCGTCGGCGTGATGTTGCGCCCGGCGAACCGCTCGCTCACCCAGTAGCCGATCGTCGCCGACGAGAGTGAGCCGCGCGCCAGCCCCCACACGTTGAGCTGGCCGGCGACCTCGCCCTCGTACTCCATGACGAGGGGGATGCCGCCGCCGTCGCGATACTGCTGCAGCAGCCGTCGCACGCCCATCCGCATGTCGAACGAGACGGGTCCGTCGGGGCTCGTCGCCTCCCAGGGACGCAGCCACGACCGGTTGGAGAGCAGCTCCGCCTGGAGCACGCGCGCGTCACGCTGGCGCACGAGGCGGATCGAGATCGGCCCATGCCGGTAGGGCACCGTCAGGTCCATCACATCCCCTCACCTGCGCCGAACCGTCGCCCCTCAGAGGCCGGCCGCGAAGTCCTTCAGCCACGGCCGCAGCTCCGGCCCGAGGTCTTCGCGCTCGGTCGCGAGCTGCACGATGGCCTTGATGTAGTCGAGCCTATCGCCGGTGTCGTAGCGGCGTCCCCGGAAGACCACGCCGAGAACCCCGTCGGTGACGGCCAGCTCCTGAAGAGCGTCGGTCAGCTGGATCTCGCCGCCCTTGCCGGGCTCCGTGCGCTCCAGGATCTCGAAGACCTTCGGCGTGAGGACGTAGCGGCCGATGATCGCGTAGTTCGACGGCGCGTCCTCCTTGGCCGGCTTCTCGACGAGGCCCGTGACCTTGACGATGTCGGGGTCGTCGGTCGGCTCGATGGCCGCCGCGCCGTACATGTGGATGTGGTCGGGGTCGACCTCCATGAGCGCGACGACCGTGAGGCCCGTGCGCGCGTTCGCATCGATCATGGTCGTGAGCAGCGGATCGCGGTCGTCGATCAGGTCGTCGCCCAGCAGCACGGCGAAGGTCGAGTCGCCGACATGCGCCTTCGCCCGCAGCACCGCGTGACCGAGGCCCTTCGGCTCGCCCTGCCGCGTGTAGTGGATCTCAGCGAGGTCGCTCGACTCCTTGACGCGCAGCAGCCGCTGCAGGTCGCCCTTGTGGCTGAGGTTGGACTCCAGCTCGGGAACCGCGTCGAAGTGGTTCGAGATGTTGTTCTTGTTGCGCCCCAGGATGATCAGGATGTCGGCGATGTCCGCCGCGACAGCCTCCTCGACCACGTACTGAATGGCCGGCTTGTCGACGACGGGAAGCATCTCCTTGGGCATCGCCTTGGTCGCAGGGAGGAATCGGGTGCCGAGGCCGGCCGCGGGAATCACTGCCTTGATGGGAGACGTCATGCAACCACCCTAGTGACCGCGCGGTCAGCGAATCCCCGGCCACCCCGTTTCCGTGAGGGCGATCCGCCCGCCCTGCCGCCGGGAATCCCTCGTCGCCGCCTAGAATCGGAGCATGACCGGCCCGATCGACAATGCGAAGCGCGCGCTTCGTGCCGAGTTGCGGGAGCGCCGCCAGCGTCGCTCCGAGGCCGCTGCCGAAGCGGATGCCGCTGGCGTCAAGGAGCAGCTCGACCGACTCGTCGCCGACCTCGGCGTCCGATCCATGTCGTGCTTCCTCTCGACGCCCACCGAGCCCGGCACGCACGAGTTCATCGTCGACGCGGTGCGGCGCGGCATCCGGGTCCTGCTCCCCATCACCCGGTCGGACGGACTCATGGACTGGGCCGTCGCCACGGAGGACGGCGACATCGTCGAGGGCCTCTTCGGGCTCCCCGAGCCCGTCGGCGAGATGCTCAGCCCCCTCGCCGTCAACGACGTCGATCTGCTCGTGATCCCCGCCGCCGCGGTAGACCGCTCGGGCATGCGCCTGGGCTGGGGTCGCGGCTACTTCGACAAGACCCTCGGTTCGATGGAGAACTGCCCGCCGGTCTACGCCGTCGTCTTCGACTCCGAACTGCTGGAGGAGGTCCCCAGCGACCTTCACGACCAGCCCGTCTCCGGAGCCGTCACCCCCACCCGAACCGTCACGTTCGCGCCCGTCCGGCGCTGAGCGCGACGGAGCCGAAACCTGCGAGGATGCCATGCCCACCTATGCCTACGCCTGCAAGCAGTGCGACCACGCCTTCGACGCCGTCCAGTCCTTCTCCGACCCGGCGCTGACCGACTGCCCCCAGTGCGGGGGTGTGCTGCGCAAGCAGTACGGCACCGTCGGCGTGACCTTCAACGGCTCCGGCTTCTACCGCACCGACTCCCGCGCCTCGGCTGGCGGCTCGTCGTCGTCTTCGGCATCATCGAAGACCGAGGCAACGCCCTCCCCCGCGCCTGCGGGGTCGTGACCGGCGGAAGCCGGAGATGGATGGGAGAGACCATGATCAAGGGCTTCAAAGACTTCATCATGCGCGGGAACGTCATCGACCTCGCCGTCGCCGTGGTCATCGGCGGTGCGTTCACGGCCCTTGTGAACGCGGTCGTCGAAGCGATCATCAACCCCGTGATCGCGCTGTTCTGGAAGGCCGATGCCAACGGCAACATCGGCATCCCCGTCAACGGCCTCTACGGCGAGGTGATCTTCCCGATCGGCAACCTCATCAACGCGATCATCACCTTCCTGGCGGTCGCGCTCGTCGTGTACTTCGTGTTCGTGTACCCGATGAACCGCTGGAAGGAGCGCGCGGCGGCCAAGGCCGGCGTCGGCGAGAAAGCCGAGCCGCTGCCGACCGAGCAGGAGCTGCTGGTGCAGATCCGCGACCTGCTCGAGCAGGGCCAGGCTCCCACGTCGCGCAGCGCGCAGACACCGCCCGTCGCCTGATCACCGCGACGGGTCGGGCTCGACGGGACTCAGTAGTGCGGCGGCACGTCGCGCCGCATCCGCTCGTCGTTCGGACCCGCATCTCCCGATGCCCCGGCCGCACCCGCGGTCGGGGCGTCTTCGTCTTCCGGCGGGAGCTCCGGTGACGGGTCGGTGCCGGGCGCCGGCGTCAGCTTCGCGCGACGCGATCCGGGGACGCGCACGACACGCTGGCGCTCCGGCTCACTCGGAGACATCGATCGGCTGGGTCGGCTCGTCGGCCGTGGGCGTCTGAGGCTCGACGCCCAGGATCGACGCGATGCGCGCGGCGACGCCGGCCGGATCGCTGTACAGATCGAACGAGTGCACCCGCACGTAGTGCCAGCCGAGGCGGCGGAGCGTCTGCGGACGCAGGCGCAGCGCCTCGCGCAGCGACTCACCCGTCGTCTCGGGGTCGGTCTCGGCGACGACGGCCTTGCCCTGGTGCTGCGCGACGAGCGGCAGGAGCCCGCGGTAGTCGACGTCGACCGCGATGCCCAGGCGGCGCAGCTGCTGTGCCAGCACGAGGGTCAGCGGATCGGCGAGGTCTTCGAGCCGGGCATCCCGGGCACGGGCGGCGATGCTGCCGAGGATCGACATGAGCGACGCGGCCCCGGACTCCAGGCGCCCCTCGTCGAACGACGACGGCCGGATCGACGACACGATGACCATCGACCGACGGGCACGCGTCATGCCGACCGTCAGCAGGCGCTCACCGTCGGGCCCCGACAGTGCGCCGAAGTCGCTCAGCACACGGCCGTGCTTGGTCAGCCCGAAGCCCAGCGAGAACACGACGCGGTCGCGGCTCTCGGCGGCGGACTCGTCGAGCGTCAGCACGGCGAACGGCTCGGCGGTCTCGCGGCCCACGAAGTCGGCGACGTCGCTGCGTCCTGCGAAGGCGGCGGCGACCGCGGCGCGCACGCGCTCCGCGTGACGGGCGGATGCCGTGACCACCATGAGCGACTCCGTCGGGCGGTTGACCGCATGCTCGACGACGAGCGTCACGACGCGAGCCACCTCGGCATCCGGGCTCTCGACCGCCCCCGTCTCGGGGTCGGGCGTGCCGGTGCCGCCTTCGACGTAGTCGACGCTGAGGCTACCGCGACCCAGATACGACCCTGCCCACGGGAGCGACACCAGCTCACCGCCGTAGAACGCGTCGTTCACGAGCTCGGCGAGGTCTTCGCCGCCGGCGCGGTAGCTGCGGGTGAGCGTCTCGACGGGCACGACCTCGGCCAGCCGCTCGAACACGCTCGTGTCGTCGAACGGCAGCTCGTACTCGGCATCCGGATCTTCGCTGCGGCCGGCCGCGACGCGGAACGGCGTCGGCTTCTGCGTCACCGGGTCGCCGAACAGCACCGCCTGACGTGCGCGGCGCAGCGCGGGCGCCGCCTCGGCGAGGCAGATGGCCGCGGCATCCGCGATGATCACGACGTCGAAATGGAAGGTGTCGGGGATCTCGGGCACGTCGTAGGGCGATGCGATCCACACCGGCGCGAGCGTGCGCATGAGGGTCGGGGCCGCTCCGACGAGCTCCGCCGGCGTTGCGGTGCCGCCGCGCAGGGCCGCCTTGAGAGCCGCGGCCTCGCCCGCCTCGTCGATGATCGCGATCTTCCAGCGCTTGGCGAGCTCGGAGGCCAGCAACGGGCCGGCGAATGACGCGTGCGCCTCGTCGACCAGGCGGAAGTCGCGCTCGAGACGATCGACCACGGCGGTGTTGGCGCCGAGGAGCGCGCGATCGGTGCGCAGCATCGCCTCGAGGGCCGACTGCCACCACGTGAACTCGAACTCGGCGGCGACGTTCTCCTCGGGCACGTGCCGCACCGACAGCTCGGTCAGCAGTCCCTCGAGCCCGAGCTCGGCGAGCTGGTCGCGCAGCGTCGCTCGCTCGACGAGGTTGTCGAAGACATCGGACTCCGCCGCCAGCCCCGACAGCGTTCGCAGCAGCTGAGAGACGGGAAGCGATGCGAGCGGCTCCGTGCGGCCGAGAGCCTTGTCGAGAGCCGACAGGTCGGCGTCGACCCGCTGCCATGCCGTGGCGACGTCGTCGAGACCGACGGGGATCTCCGGAGTCACGCCCGGCTCCACGAGTCGCTGCCACTGCGTGCGCTGCTGCTGCACGCGCACGAGCGCCTCATGCATGTCTCCGATGTGCATGCCCGGGCGCACATACTCGCGCGACAGGCGGCGCAGGCGGCGGCGGTTGGCGTTCGACATCGTCGGCGCGTCACGCCGGTGTCCGTGCGCCAGGATCAGCTCGGCGAGCGGACGCTCGAACACCGTCGGGCTGAAGCGGTCGAGCGAGGCGCGGATGCCCTGCAGCAGCCGCACGTACGCGCCGAGCTCAGCCACGGTCGTGAACGGCCGCATGCGCGTCTGCGCGATCAGCTCGTAACCGCGCTCCAGGATGCCGGGGACCTCCGTGCGGTGCAGGCGTCCGGCCAGCGCATGCGCCGAGCGGGCCGCCTCGGTCGTCGCGAACGAGACCCCGTACCAGGGCGAGTCGTCGGGACCGAAGCGGAACTCGCCGAGCCGGGCGGCGTCCGCCAGGGCCGTCGCCGCCTCAGCCCGGCGGGTGGCGAGGCGCTGGAGCGTCGGCATGTCGAACCGGGTCGTCGCCGACGGCTGCGGCGAGCGCGCGGCGATCGTCGCGAGGGTGCGCAGCGCCTCGAGCGGCGAGACGCCCAGCTGAGCGTGCCGCTGCGTGAGTGCGCTGCGGTAGTCACGGAGCACCGTGCGCAGACGCAGCAGCGCGTCGTCGACCTCGGAGACCTTCGGCGGCACGGCCTTCTCGTTGCGGGCGATCGCGCGGATGAGGTCGCGGTGCAGACGACGCGGCGTCACCGCGAGTCCCGGAAGGCCGATCCCCGCGAGGCGGTGGCGCACGCCGTCGAGCGTCGACCGGCGGGCGCTCACGACGAGCACGCGCTTGCCGGACCGCACGAGCTCCCCTACGGCGTTGATGACGGTCTGCGTGCCGCCCGTGCCGGGAAGGGTGTGCACGACGAGCGACTGGCCGCCGACGATGCGCGCCAGCACCGCCTCCTGCTCGGCGTCCGCGTCGAGGAGGAGACGGTCGGAGGCAGGCGACCGGTCGTCAGGGCTGACGACCTCGGGCGCCGCACGCACGAGGCTCAGGGCGTCACGATCGGCGGCGTGACCGGCGAGGGCATTGAGCACCGGGTGGTCGAGCACGGCGCAGTCGCGCTCGACGGCAGACGCCACGTCGGCGAAGGTCGACACGACGAGGCGCGGATGCACGGTGAAGGTGGGGATGTGGGCCGTCCGCGCGCGGAGGTGGTCGATGACCGGCTGCGGCTTGAACACGCCGTCTTCGTGGGCGAGGGCGGCGAGCGCACGGCCGTCGACGTCGATGCCGAAGTGGGTGCGGGCGGCGGTGACGAGCTCGGGATTGATGGCGAAGTCGCCGTGAAGCTTGAGGTCGAAGTCGGAGTGGTGGCGGCGGATCTGGAGCGGACGCAGCAGCACGGGCGCCGTGTAGACGACGCCGCCGATGCGCCACGTGGCGATGCCGACCGCCAGGTGCACCGTGTCGAGCCCGCGCGCCGTGCGAAGCTCGACGTCTTTGGCGGCGATGCGCTCGGCCGCCAGACGAGCGGTGCGCAGAGCGACCTCGTCGCGGAAGAGATTGGACAGGAGCGTGGACCGGCCAGTGATGAACTGCGGGAGGCTGCCGGGGTGGGCCTTGGTGATGTCGATGCCCGCGTCGCCCTCATCGCCGTAGTGCAGGAGCGTGGAGCGACCGCCGAGCTGGGCCCCTTCCTCACGGAGGCGGTTGCGCTGCGGCTCGGCGACGTGCACGACCGTGGTCTCGGGCTCCGCGACCCGGAGGTCGGAGGGGCCGTGTCTCGCGCCGTCGGTCGCCGGGGTCACGGGAGACACCCGGGAGGGCCGGGTCTCCGTCTCCTCGTGCAGGGTGTCGTTCACACCACGCACGGCGCCTCCATCTGCTCGCCACACACACGTCACCTTAGGCATCTGTGTGGGGCGATTCCCGTAGCCGCCACAGAGTTTCGCGTGATCAGGGGGCGGTCAGGGCCGTCGGGGGCGGTCTGCGCGGTGAACGGATGCCGCGAGCGCTCCTCCCCAGCCTTCCGACATGGAAGCCGATTCCCCACCTGGGGCTGCGGACCCGTCGAGTGTCGGCGGCGGGCGGCCATGATCTTCTCATGACCTCCGCCGCTTTCTCCGTGCATCCGACGCCCGTCGGAGACGCCCTCATCGTCGTCACCGACGAGGGTCTCGTGAGCCTCGATGTGCTCGACGCCCCGCAGGAGGCGGCGCTGGAGCACGTGAGCCACGCGCTCCACGCGGTCCCCACCCATGATCCCGCCGCCACGGCGCACGTCACGAGGCAGCTCGACGAGTACTTCGCGGGGAGGCGACGCGACTTCGATGTGCCCTTCGATTGGCGACTCACCCGCGGGTTCACGCGGGCAGCGCTCGAAGCGGTCTGCCGGATCCCGTATGGCGAGACGGCGTCATACGCGGAGGTCGCCATCAGCGCAGGGTTCCCGGGCGCCAACCGCGCCGCCGGCACCGCCTGCGCCCGCACGCCCATCTCGATCGTCGTCCCGGTCCACCGCGTGGTGCGTGCCGACGGCTCGATCGGTGAATACGGCGGTCATCCCGACCGCAAGCGCTTCCTCCTCGACCTCGAATCACGGGGCAGGGTAAAGGTCGAGGAGGAGTCGGCGCGCGAGTAGGCCGCGCCGCCGGACGGCCCCGGATGCCACCGTCTCCGCAGGGGAGCTCGGCCAGGCATCCGGGGCCGTCATCGGTTCGAACTAGTGAGTCACCGCCTTCTCCGCGCCGTGGCCCGTGAGCGACCGCACTTCCATCTCGGCGGCCTTGACCGGGTCCTCGTCCTTGCGAGAGGTGAGCGAGCCGATCCAGCCGAGGAGGAAACCGACGGGGATGGAGATGATGCCGGGGTTGTTGAGCGGCCAGATCGCCGTGCCGACGTTCTTGAACACGCTCGTCTCGGTGCCCCAGAACACGGGCGACAGCACGATGAGGATGATGGCCGCCGCCAGGCCGCCGTACATGCTCCACACCGCGCCCCGCGTCGTGAACCCACGCCAGAACAGCGAGTACAGGATCGTGGGGAGGTTCGCCGAGGCCGCCACCGCGAAGGCGAGGGCGACGAGGAACGCCACGTTCTGACCCTGCACGCCGATGCCGCCGATGATCGCCAGGATGCCGATCACCACGACGGTGCGGCGAGCGACCGTCACTTCGCCGTCCGGCGGCACATCGCCCTTCTTGACCACGTTCGCGTAGATGTCATGCGCGAACGAGGCGGCCGCCGTGATCGTGAGACCCGCCACGACCGCGAGGATCGTCGCGAACGCCACCGCCGAGATGAAGCCCAGCAGGAGCGGCCCGCCCAGATGGAACGCGAGAAGCGGCGCCGCCGAGTTCACCCCGCCGGGAGCGTTCTTGATGTTCTCGGGGCCGACGAGGGCGCCCGCACCGTAGCCCAGCACGAGCGTCAGCAGATAGAACAGTCCGATCAGCCAGATCGCCCACACGACGGAACGACGCGCTTCCTTCGCCGTCGGCACCGTGTAGAAGCGCATCAGCACGTGCGGCAGACCCGCCGTGCCCAGCACCAGGGCGATCGCCAGCGAGATGAAGTCCCACGGGTTGGCGCCGTACTGCAGACCAGGGCCGAGGACGGCATCCTTCGGATCGCTCGTCGACGCGGCGACCGCGCTCTCCAGGAGCGTGTCGAGGCTGAAGCCGTTGATCGCGAGCACCCAGATCGTCATGACGATCGCGCCGCCGATCAGCAGGAACGCCTTCACGATCTGCACCCAGGTCGTGCCCTTCATGCCGCCCACGAGGACGTAGACGATCATGAGCAGGCCGACCACCGCGACCACCACCGACTGGCCCACCTGCTCCGTAATGCCCAAGAGGAGCGAGACCAGTCCGCCGGCGCCGGCCATCTGCGCCAGCAGGTAGAAGAAGCAGACCGCGAGCGTCGTGATCGCCGCCGCCATCCGCACCGGTCCCTGCTTGAGCCGGAATGAGAGGACGTCAGCCATCGTGAACTTGCCGGTGTTGCGCATGAGCTCGGCAACGAGCAGCAGCGCAACGAGCCACGCGACGAGGAACCCGATCGAATAGAGGAAGCCGTCGTAGCCGTTGATCGCGATCGCGCCGCAGATGCCGAGGAACGACGCAGCCGACAGATAGTCGCCCGCGATCGCGAACCCGTTCTGCGGCCCCGTGAACGAGCGCCCGGCCGCGTAGTAGTCGGCCGCGGTCTTGTTGTTGCGCGAGGCGCGGATGACGATGAACATCGTCACCGCCACGAACGCGCCGAAGATCGAGATGTTGAGCACCGGGTTGCTCTGTGCCGTGGACTCGACAGCGGCGAGCGCCGCACCGATGGACGCGAAGAATTCGTTCACCGAGCCGCCTCCTGCGCTTCGAGTTCAGCGCGGATCTCCGCCGATGCCGGGTCGAGCCGGTGATTGGCGTACCAGACGTACCACATGGTGATCGCGAACGTCGTGACGAACTGGCCCAGGCCCAGCAGCAGGCCGATCGTGATGGAGCCCGAGACTCTCGTCGACATGAAGTCGACGGCGAACGACGACAACAGGACGTACGCCAGGTACCAGACGACGAAGACGATGGTCAGAGGCCATACGAAACTGCGATGCCTTCGTTTGAGTTCTCGGAAAGGAGCGGAGTTCTCGACCTCGACATAATCAGTGACTGTCGGGGGTGATGCGGGAGAAGCGGACATGGATTTCCTTTCCCTCGAGAACCGTCATGCTTTTGACGGCCCTTCGCCAGTCGCCGGTGACTGGCGAGGTGTAGCCTCGACGGTAGAAGAACGGATGACACGGTCGTCACCCCCGGAAGTAGGTATCAACCGATGTCGCTGACAGCTTCTGCTACTGACGCAGATCTCTTGTCCCAGGCGGTCGCGACGCTCGCGCAGCGCACTCACATGCCGATCGCCTTCGGCGGCTATGAGCTCAACGACTCGATTCACGTGAGCAGCGTCGTCGGCCATAGAACGCCGAACATCCCCGGCCTCGTCATCCGACCTGGCCGCGGGCTCGGCGGTCGCGCCATGATCGAGCGCCGACCGCGGCTCACGATCGACTACGGCTCATCTCGGCAGATCACGCACGACTATGACGCCGCGATCCTCGGGGAAGGCATCTGCACCCTCTTCTCTGTTCCCCTCATCGTCGGGGGTCGGACGCGCGGCCTTCTGTACTGCGGCACGCCCATGCAGACGCCGATCGGCGACAACGTCGCACGCAGCGCCATGTCGGTGGCGCACGAGCTCTCCACCGAGCTCCGCGTCCGCGAAGAGGTGCAGCGCCGAATCGCGCAGCTCCTCCCCACGGCCGACGAACGCGGCCCGTCGATGGCGCCCGCCACCCGCGAGCAGCTGCGTGAGTCGTACGCCGAGCTGCGCTCGATCGCCGCCGATGTCGAAGACGACGCCATCCGTGACCGGCTGGCCACCCTGCAGGCCCGCCTGGCGACGCTGTCACGCGAAGACGCCGACCCGTTCGAGCCGCTCGACGTGCGCCTGTCGCCGCGCGAGATCGACGTGCTCGCCTGCGCTGCGCTCGGATCGACCAACGGCGAGATCGCGGCGACGCTGCAGTTGCGCGAGGGCACCGTCAAGTCGTACCTGCAGGCGGCGATGTCGAAGCTCGGCGCCTCGACGCGTCACGCCGCAGTCGCGCGCGCTCGTCGCGCCGGCCTCCTCCCCTGACGCCCTGCACGGCATCCACTCGCAGAGCGTCGTCTCCTCCACACCCTGTGGATTCGCTCTGTCGTCGCACCTCGGCTCTGGATAGGCTCGCACCATGGCCCGCAGAATCGTGCATCAGCTCGTCGACGACCTCGACGGCACCGTGATGGAGATCGGATCCGGCGAGACCGTCCTGTTCTCACTCGACGGCACCGCATACGAGATCGACCTCACCGACGAGAACGCCGCAGCGCTCCGCTCGGCGCTCGCGCCGTACATCGCGGCGGCACGGTCGGTCTCGACGCGCACGGCATCCGCCTCGCGCTCCTCGGGCGGCGGACGTGCCGCTGGCTCCGGCGGATCGAGCGGACGTCGCCAGCGCCGCGCCGGCCAGCGCGACTACGGCCCTGTGCGTGAGTGGGCCGCAAAGAACGGCTACACGCTCTCCGAGCGGGGCCGCGTTCCCGCCTCCGTGCTCGAGGCATACGACGCCGCCCACTGACCGCCACGCGGCCTTCGCGGTGTCAACCCCCTCGGGATGACGCGGGGCGGCCCTTAGCGTCGGCGTCATGACCGAGCCGACCGTCGCCGACCTCACCGCCCTCGCCCTCAACTGCACCCTCACGCCCTCCCCCGACGCATCCAGCACCGAACTCCTGCTGTCGCAGGTGATGACCGCGCTGGCGAGCCACGGAGTGACGGGCGACATCGTGCGCGTCGTCGACTTCGATGTGCGCCCGGGCGTGCAGACCGACATGGGCGGCGGTGACGAGTGGCCGTCGATCCGGGAGCGCGTGCTCGCGAGCGACATCGTCATCGTCGGAACGCCCATCTGGATGGGCCACATGTCGAGCATCGCTCAGCGCGTGCTCGAGCGACTCGACGCCGAGCTCTCCGAGACGGACGACGCGGGGCGCCCGATCCTGTTCGACAAGGTCGCCGCCGTCGCCGTCGTCGGCAATGAAGACGGCGCCCATCACGCGACCGCTGATCTCTATCAGGGGCTCGTCGACGTCGGATTCACCATCGCAGGCCAGGCGGGCACGTACTGGAACGGCGAGGCGATGCACACGACCGACTACAAGGACCTCGGCGAGACACCGGAAGAAGTCGCATCGGCCACCGAGACTCTCGCGCGCACGACCGCACACCTCGCGCGGGCGCTCAAAGCGCGCCCCTACCCGGCGGAGTGAGCGGAAGACCCACGGCTCAGCTGTCGCCGCCGGCGGGCAGCTCGCGCGCGACGAAGACGTGGACCTCGTCGCCGACGAGCATGAAGCGCAGCGCCGTGATGTCGCCGAGCTGCTCACGCACCTCCGCCGACAGGTAGCCGGCGACTGCGGGAATGTCGACGACCGCCCCGAATGCCTCGGGCGAGCAGGTGCCGCGCGTGTTGTTGCTCTGCGTCCGCGTCGGCGACGGACCGACCAGCAGACAGCGTTCGCCGGGCATGTATTCGAGTGTGCCGGCTGACACCTCGATGCCGAGGAAGTCCTCGAACTGCACCGGGTCGGAGTCCGGGTCGAACAGCTGCGGGTCGGGCTCGCGGTCGGACGGACTCAGCACGGCGTACGGCCGGTCGGCGATGCCCGCTCCGATCAGCGTCGCGGGCACCGCGATGACCGCGCCGACGAGAGCGCTCGCGGCGCATGCCAGCAGCACCCGGCGTCGGGGCGTGCGTGACGATGCGGCGGGTGGGGGCTCAGGGCTGTCGGAGACGATGTGAGCGGGAGAGGATTCGGGCGTGGGCTGCTGCGGCGTGATGCGCGTCGCGGGTGGCGGCGGCGGGGTCGCCATCGGACTCTTCGCCACGGGAAGCGGCGGCATCGGCGGCGTCCGCAGCCGATGCGCGTGCTCCTGCTCTTCGAGTTCGCGCAGGCGTGCAAGCGCGGCCGCATCGTCGTCGATGTCGGCATCCGGGCCATAGGCTCGCGCACGCAGCGCGGCCAGCTCATCATCGAGGCTGTCCCCCATGCGTCCACTCTGCCATCGACCGGGCGGGGTGACGCGGTGTGCTCACTCGTACGTGTCGGTCCACGAGGCGATGTCGACGCCGTGGTTGTCGGGAGAGGCGAGCGACCACCACATCGGGGCGTGGGAGTCGTCGACGAGGCGGCCGCCGGCGGCGAGCGCAGCATCCACCCGCGACCTCGCCTGATCGGCGGGCACGAAGACGTCGAAGTGCGTGCGCCCGCGGCGCGGTGAGTCGCCCGTGATCGGGTTGAACGCGAGCTGCGGGCCGCGGCGCAGCGGGTCGACGGCATCCGAGTCGCCGAAGGCTTCGTAGCCGAGCGCGGCGAGGAAGAACGGCCGGACGTCGGCGGTGGAATATTCCGCGACGTACATGCCGATCGCCTGCGCGCGGGTCGGGTCGGGCACGAGGCGCAGCTCGGCGGCGGCCTGCGAGACGACGGCGGCGAACTCGCGCGCGGCGGCGACGATGCCCTCGGGGTTGCGATATGGCACCCGCACGACCACTCCCTCCGGCCTCACGTCGATGTCGGGGTTCACCCCGAATCTGTCGGCGGCCGCGACGATCGGCGCGACGAGGCTCGCCGCCTGCGCGAGCGATGTTGCCGTGAAGACCGCCTGCGGCCCGTCGCTGGTGACTCGCCAGTCGGACACGCCGGGAGCTCTATGGAACTCCGCCGGCGAGATCAGTTCAGGCCCTTCGGTGTCGCTCATGCGCCGCTCCTTCGCGTGTGGTGAAGCCCCGGATGGGCGTCGCGCGACACGGTACTCGCGGGCGGGGACAGGCGAAATGCCCTTGGCGACGCCGCGAACCTCGTGCTGAGCGAGACTGGACGCATGGTCATGGTCACACCGGTCCACGGTGACATCACGCAGCAGCGCGTCGACGCGATCGTCAACGCCGCCAACCGTGCGATGCGAGGCGGTGGAGGGGTCGACGGCGCCATCCATCGTGCCGGCGGCCCGGCGATACTCGAGGACTGCGTAGCCCGCTTCCCGCACGGGCTTGCCACCGGCGACGCCGGTTGGACGACCGCAGGCGACCTGTTCGCACGCTGGGTGATCCACACCGTCGGACCCAATCACGCCGCCGGCGAGCGCGACCGAGGCCTGCTCGTGTCGTGTTACCGCCGCTCCCTCGAGATCGCCGACGAGCTCGGCGCCCGCTCCGTCGCATTCCCGCTGATCAGCGCAGGAATCTACGCCTGGCCACTCGACGACGCGATCCAGGCCGCCGTCGAGACGATCGCCGCTGCCGACACCCAAGTGGCAGACGTGAGGCTGGTCGCGTTCTCAGAAGACACCCACCACCGCGTGCGGACGCACGTCCTGTCGACGAAGGGAGCGTCGTTGATCGTCCAGCGATCCGCGGTTGGCCGTCGACATGTACACCGACCACGCTGCGGCGATCTCAGGGAATGAGGCGGTGAGGTCTTTGCCCTGCCTCGACCACAGTGTTGTGCGCTCATCGCGCACGATCGTCAACCGGTATCCGTCCCATTTCCGTTCGAACCAGAGCGACCCGTCTCGTGCGTTGGGCAGCTGGGCAGCTGACCGGGCGAGCGCCACCGCCGGCGGTTGACGAATCCGGAAACACCAACCGATCTCCCCCAGCCAAACCGGACCGGCTACCGCTTGTCCTTTGCGCTCGTCTCGTTGCGCGTCCCGGAGTCGGCGTCGCGGAACTTCCCATTACGACCCTGGATTCTCACATCGCCCTTCCCGTGGCCCGTCTTCTCCACAATCTCCCGAGCCCGGTCGATCGCCTCCTTCTCGGTATCAAAGTGCCCAGAAGCGCGCTGTGCATGCGCCTTGATGACGTCCCATCCGCCGCGATCGGCGTTCGGGACCACGTATCGGTCCTCGTCGTTCTTCGCCATGCCGCACAAAGTATCCACTCATCAACGCGGTGTGAAGGGGTCCCCCACTCAGCCATCGGCCTGCCGAACAAGACCCGCACGAGGGGTATGAGGGAACGCGCTGACCCCTGCGCTACCAGGCCTAGCCGCAGCACGAGAGACCGCACAGCCCCGCTCGACAAACACAGCAGGCAAACCGTGAAGGCAACCGCGGCGCGCGGCGCGGAGGGAGGCAGCCCTTGGTAGGCGGACGGCTCCAATAACGTTCCGGACTTGCAGTTCTCGTGACAATATCGCTGTCGCCGGACGGGCTGTAGGCCCTTTCTGATCGGCCGGCGCTTCGCGCCCAGTAATGACGCTGCGCGTCGCTGTTCTTTGGCCCGAAGCCTGCGGCAGTCTACGGTCGGCCATCCTCCACGCAAGCCCGCTGCGCGGGCCGGCTCCTTTCGCAGACCGCCTCGAAAACGAGCTCGAGACGTCGGGACGATACCGGCAATGGGACGTTTCAATCGAGAATGTCTTCATCGGTGAAGACAAATCGGACTGTGCCGTCATCGCGACACGCTGAGCCCAACAGCGAGAAGAACCGACGCACTCCGTCCCGCGAGTCGGAGGCCTGTCACTCGCGGCCATAACCCCCCGACGAACTCGCGGGCGAGCAATAAGCCGCGCGCCTCCCGCCACGAGGGGCTGCCCGCCCCTCGACCCCGGCTCACCCGCCCACAGGTGGAAAACCGACTACAACATCATGCGTAACTGTCTCTTCTTTCGCTCCGTGACGGCGAGGTTCTATGTTTAGGCCATGACCAGAACCGGCGCAACGAAGCACCTGAAGCGCACCCCGCTGCGCTGGGCCATCGCCCTGGTAGCCGTTCTGACAGCAGGGGCGATGTCGCTACCCGCCGGAACTGCGTCCGCCTACTTCAATGACACCCTGACCGGGTGCATCGTCACGGACGATATCCGTTGGAAATTCGACTCCAGCTTCCCAAGCACGATGAAGAACGCTGTTAGAGCGGCGTTCGACTCGATCGAAGAGGCGCTCGACTACGACGGCACTCCGCTCGTCACCCTCACAGAGGTGAGCAGCCCGCCCTACACCCTCGTATTCGTCAACGACGACCTCCCGCCGGCCTCCGGCTACGGAGAGGCGACCTGCGGCATAAAAATGTGGATTAACGGAAGGGTCAACGCGGACAAGTTCATCTGGCACGTCGCTCGCCACGAAATGATGCACCTTCTGCAGGCAACGCATGGTGGCCGTTACGACTCGGTCCCTGAGGGCGAACAACCGGCAACAATGTCGACCTGCGTCAACTACGACAACTTCCGGAACGTAAACCAGCTCGAACGAGACGCTGAAGCGTATCTCAACTGGCTTCACAGTGATCTCAGTTATCGCCAGATCAACAGCAACATCGGGTTCGACAACGGGACAACCGGCTGGGGCGGGACGAATGGAACGATCTCCGTCGCCTCGAGCGGCGGCTACTCAAGCCCGAAGCATCTCGCATTCAACGCATCCGGCACCTCAACCAACTCGTACGTTCGCCAAACCATCCGACTTTGGGTGGGTGACGACATCAACGGCTTCGAAGTTCGGGCCTACCTTCGAGCGAAAGCGCCGAGCTCGACGGCGAACACCAACGTAAGGGCAGCCATCTACCGCAAGAACCTGAGCGAGTCGGGCACTACCATCTGCCCCTACCAGCGAGGTCTCAAAAATCCGAACAACATGACCTTGGCTGACATGGCCTACATCCTCGTCACGGAAAGCTCACTCACGAACGTAGGAACCAGTTGGACGGCCGTCTCCTCACCCTGGTCCTCGATCTCAGTGTTGCGGGACGGCTATCAGCTGCAGCTTCGCGCGTACGGAAACGCGGCAGGGAGCGGCGCGGTGCGCTTCGACAACGTCCGGATGGAAGAACGGTAGGAACAGACCATGAAGCGATCGCGCGCTCTAACCGCCCTGGCGTTGCTGGCTTTCACCGCTCTGCTCGCGGGGTGTGCGACGTCTACGAATCAGCCGGCAGGATCATCCGCCGCTGAACTCGGAAAGGCATTCGGCGCGTGCAGCGATGACGGTCCCGGCGAAGGGGCTCCGGCCATCGAGGTAGTAGCCAACACAGAGCAGTGGGTTGCTGTCGCCGGCCTCAACACAGAGCAACGTCCCGACGTCGGAGCGAGCGAGACCACTGACGTGGAAGTGGCGACAGTCTCAGGGGGAAAGGAGACAGTAGGCCTGCACTCCTCGTTCTGGCCCGGGATCGAGTGGGGCTTGGAGAACGACGCGAAGGTCTGGCTCGCGATGGCTGACCCGGAGCTCTGGGTGCCGGGAACCGTCGACTACGTGCTGATCGAAACAGTCGACGGCGAGGTATTTTTCCCGGGACGGTGCCTCGACGAGGTGCTGCGTATCCCGCTCCAGGAAGAGCTCGCGCCCGACAGCAACAACTTGCTGGCAGGCCTCCCTCTGGTAGAGCCAGGCAAGGCGCGCGAGTACCTGGGCATCAGCGACGAGGAATCGGGAAAACAACACCCCGACCGCGTGATCCTCAACCCGGACGATGTTGACGCATCCGTCCTCGACCCGCTCACCTTCATCGGCATAAGCCTCAAGACCAGCGGTGCTGTCGGAGACGGTAGCTTCACCATCTGCACTCGCATCCCGGCAGGCTGGAACGAATGCGTCATGGCAGACGATCACAGCGTTGAAGGCTGGGATTTCAACGCCTACGTTGACGACTCCGGGCAGCTCGAGTTCTGGCTGCTTAATGGCGACGGCGACGTGTCCAAGCCGTACGGCAAGATCGGTGAGGTCAAGACAAACGGCAAGGACATCTCCGTCCTCATAGACACATCCAAGATCGGTGCAGACGGGACTGTGAAGGACAGCAACCTGGTCGTCCTGGCACCCTAGCTCTGGCTCGGCAGCAGGGACGCTACCACGCACGACACGCCCCTCAGCTGCCAAGGGTCGGGCCCCAACTAGGGCCAGCCCAGAAAGGCGACCTCAAACCGCCGAAGAGCGGAGCTGCCGCTTCCGGCCGCTCCACGGCCGCACCTTCGTCTTCCTTTGTGGTGTCGGGGCCTCCGAGCCTAAACCGGCTCCGAACGCTGCACTCCCTCCGCAGCTCCTTATCCTCCCTCGCTGCGCTCAGTCCGGTAACGCCGCTCCACTCGCTCCGCGTCCTCCACCGGTACCGGCACTCCGTGCCCCGGCACTACGCCGGAAAAGCCGAGTTGAGAGGAACAGTCGGCACGACGAGGCCCGCCGCCTGCGCGAGCGATTTCGCGGTGAAGACCGCCTGCGGCCCGTCGCTGGTCACTCGCCAGTCGGACACGCCGGGAGCCATATGGAACTCCGCCGGCGAGATCTGTTCGGACCCTTCGAACGTGTCGCTCATGCGCCTCTCCTTCGCGTGGTGAAGCCCGGCTGCGCGTCGCGCGGCACGGCAGTCGCGGGCGGGGGACAGGCGAAATGCCCTTGGCGGCGACGCGAATCGCGCGCTAACCGAGACTGGCGGACGCACGCGCTGCGGCGGTTCCCCGGAGCCGCCGGGGCGGAGTGACCGGGAGTCTGTGGGGTGCGCGTCAGGGGGTGCGCCAGTCGTGACTCTCGAGATGCGATCCTGCCTGCGGCCCCATCTGCAGCATCCCGCCGTCCACGACGATCGTCGCGCCCGTGATGTAGCTCGCGGCCGGTGACGCGAGGAACGCGATGACCGCGGCAATCTCACGGGCGTCACCCGGACGACCGAGAGGGATGCCGGGGCGATCCTTCGTGGTGGGGTCGTCGTCGGTCTGGCCCGTCATGGGGGTCGCGATCTCCCCCGGGGCGACGTTGACGGCGGTGATGCCATCGCGCCCGAGTTCGAGCGCCGCGGTCTTGATGAGCCCGCCCAGGCCATGCTTGGCCGCGTCATACGCGCTGGAGCCTACCCGGGGCTGAATCTCATGGACGCTCGTCACCGCGATGATGCGACCACCGCGTCCCGCGGCGACCATGCGCCGCGCCGCTCGCTGAATGCACACGAACGCGCCGGTGAGATCGGTGTCGACGATCGTCCGCCACTCGTCGAGGCTCAGATCGATCAGCGGGGTCGCGCCGCCCGTGCCCGAGTTGTTGACGAAGACATCCAATCCCCCGAGTTCCTCTGCGAGGCTGTCGATGACATCGCCGCACGACGGAATGTCGGTCGTGTCGAGATGGGCGACCACAGCTCGCACCCCGTGGGAACGGACCTCGTCCGCAGTGTCTTGCGCGCCCTGCTCGTCGGTATGCCAGGTGATCCCGACATCCATGCCGGCCTCCGCCAGCGCGACTGCCGTCGCCCGACCGATACCGGAATCGGAACCCGTCACGATCGCCGTACGAGGAGCAGGAGCATGTGCAGTGTCGATATGAGGGGTAGTCATGCCCGCGACCGTACGGGCCATCGCGGATGCCGAGGAGGGGGTTGCGCTCGAGTGTGCCGACTCTTCAAGACGGAGACACCGACACCGACGAAGCGGCGGGCTGTTACCAGAAGCACCCCTGGAGGGACTCGAACACGACTGAGCATAATGCTCAATTCGACCCGAACCATCAAAGACCGCGGAATCACGCGGCTCTTCCAGGATTCGGGCAACATTGAGCGACCGCCGAAAACAGGTCGCGGCAAACCGTTTGCGGGCAAAACGCGGGCAAGAATGCCCGGAAAATCAGGGGTGACGCGCGTCGGAGACGGGAGCTCGGTGGACCTCGAAATCGAGCACATGGGCATCGACAGCCAAATGAGCACATTGCTAAGCATCGAACGCCATGCCGCGCTACTTGTGAGTATTGTGCTCTCGGGCAAGATCTGACCTCGCTGGCCTTCGAGTGGCGCCAACGGCCGCGCCGGCGGCCCGCTCAGCGTCCGATCGACGGGCCTCCGGGCTGGGACGGCCCGTGGTGGGGCGCCGCGGGGTCGTAGGACCCGCCCGGGTTGTAGGGGTCGACCGCCGGCGCGCGCCGCGGCTCCTGGATGCGGACTTCTGGAGCCAGACCCGAGTCGCGCGCGCGACTCATGAGGCGGGTCGCGGTGCTCTGGCTGATCTGGAGAGTGTCGGCGACGAGCTTCAGCGGCGGATAACTGATCGCTGTCGCGACGCGATACACGGAGATCGCGGCGTGGAGGGACTCCATCGGCTCGCGCTCCTCCTGCGCCCGCACGCGAATGAGGAAATCGCGCACCGGTATGCGGTCGAGCTCGCCGCCATCCTCAGTGTCGACATCGACGGTAACGACATCCAGAGCTGACCTCGTCATGATCCAGTGCGTTCGCACCTCGCGGAGCACCTGGCTGGTGATGTCGACGCCCTCCGCTTCGCGCTCGAGGGCAGCGAAGACCACGGCGGTACGTCCGAGCGTGTCATCCCACTCCACGCGCACGGTGATCGTGCCGGGCACGTCCTGCTCACCCGACACGCGCGCATGCCACGACTTCGGCAGCGTCACGCCGCTGCCGAGATCGATGCGTTCGTCACTGAAGTCATACGCCTCGACGTCTGCCATGGAGCCCACTATTCCAGGTCATCGACGATTCGCGAAGAAGAGTGTCGATCTTGGCTCAAGCCTGTGGTACCTTGCGACGAAGGGAGAGTGACACTGCTGGCTCACAGAAGGGCGGAACCATGAACCGGTCACAAGATTCTCTGGCACTGACAATGAAGGATGCCGCGAAGCTCGTCGGCGTCGACTACCGCACGATCAAACTCGGCATCGAGAACGGCACCATCCCCACGGTCCAACTCGGCCCGCGTCGGATGATCCCCCGCGTGCCGCTGCTGCGCGCCTTCGGCGTCGACGCCTGATAGCCGCGCGACGGGCGGTGCAGCCCAAGGTCTAAGAAGGAAGCAGGCTCGGTCCGATCCCGTGCGCGCGGTGTGCGAACCCGGGGCGGTCATCGCGCAGCTCCCTATCGATGGCGCCCGTTGGGCCTTGGACAGTCGTCCGGCCCGCTCGAGTTCAGCCTTCGGATCCTTGAGCCATGCTAAGCGCGGACTTTGTCGTGAGCGGCAATCGGTCTGCTGGAAGCGTCGTCGTCCGGTCTTCGCTCTCGCCGATCTCTCTGCAGGCTGCCCGACGGCGTATCGATCAACTAAAGGCCGCTCTCAAGTCCGCCGTCGCTGCCAGCACCGATTTCCTGATGACCCATGACGTCGAGGTTTCTCTGACTTGGTTTGTGGAAGAGGATGTTCGCTACCAGACACACACTGCAGCCGACCTCGACAATGTCTTGAAGCCACTTTTCGACGCTTGCGCAGGCGTCAACGGAATCATGATCGATGACAATCAGGTGCAATCGATCAAAGCGTCTTGGGAGACACCCGGAGCCTTCGGACCTGGATTCGAGCTCGTCTTCCAGTCACTACTGCGGGATGACACTGTGACTCGCGCTGGAACAGCGTTCGTCGAGTTCGCGCCGAACGCCTGCTACATCCTTCCGGGAATCCAACCCGAGTTTTGGGTGGACCTTGTGTCGATGTACCGCATTTACCGTGACAAGCGTGCGGAGATGCTCGACCTAGGCGTAGATCCATCGGCCCTCGCAGGGCTCGCGCCAAATACCCGACCGTGGCACAGCCAGAGGCTGCGCCTACAAGGATTCGACGTACTCCCCGCCGATTCGTTCGGAACAACTTAGGGCCCCTTTGCGAACATCGCCCGCTGGGGAGCGTCTGGGTGCGAGTGAGGGTGGTTCGCGGTCCGAGTTCGTGGCACCGAGAACGGATCAGCTGTCGACGAGTCAACGGGCTCGCCGCTTGGCGGCGCCGAAGAATGCGGTGGCAATCCGACTAGCAACGACCTCAGGTATACCTTCATCGGCGAGCATGAAGCCGGCCGCCACGGCGATCTGAGCCTGGATGAGTCGATGCCCTTCCAGGTCTGGATCCATCGGGTCGGGCGTCCCACTGGACATGTGGCGGTCATCGTGTGTCGGAGCGTAGCTACCGGCCAGAGTGCCAGATGCGTGGGCGAACTTGGTCTCTTCGAGCCACATTGAGTACGTAGACCATGGCTTCACCTCGCTCGCGTCCACAGCTGCGCGCAGCCTCGTCGCCTGCTGATGGATGGCCCCCTTGGCTTCGTTGTCGAGCTCGAAGGCGTTCATCTCAGTCGGGTCGAAATCTGCCTCGTGTTCGGCATCGCGCAAGTACTCCAGTATCCGATTCGTGTCCTGCCTGTCCTTGTCCAGCATCGTGTCAACGGCCCTGCGGCGTTCGTCCGAACTCAAACCCTGTAACCAATGAAGCCGAAGCGCTATCTCGATGAAGAGACGGCGGTTCGGAGCGGCAGCCGAGAGGAGGCCAGCATTGGTCAGCGCAGCGACCACCTTGCTCTGAGCGAATGCCGCACGGGCAAGTCCGACGATGACTTGGACCGTCCGATTGCGGAGCACCACCTCGTCGAATTTCACAGCCAGAACAGCGTCTGCGGAACGGCTGATGTGTTCGGAATTGACGATTGCCGTGGGGCGCTCCCTCGCGGCCTGGCGCTGCCGTTTCGCCCTACTACCGCTCATGTGACGACGTTAGCGGGTGGACGGTCACGATTCGTCCGATTCTCCATCCCATCCATCCCTCTGTGGGCAGTGCGCTGGTGTAGAACCGATGCGTGAGGCGACCGAAGTGCGTACGGACGTGGGACCGATCCACTGGCCACGGCGAACACGCTAGTTTCTCCGCATGGGGGACTGCGTAATCTGCGGGATTCGACCTGCGGTGGGCAAGGGAGAGCATGTCTGGCCCGCGTGGTTCCTCAAAGACGCCGACGCGGCTGGGCCGCCGTCCTTCGGGTGGTCGTCCAACGGCAAAGCCCTTCTCAACCGTGACGATACGCCCCTGCATCTCGCCCAGCGCCAACGCGTGCTCGTGCCAGCCTGTGAGAGCTGTAACGCAATACTCAACACCCGTTTCGAGGCGCCAGCAAAGAAGGTCGTCAGGCGGCTGGTGCCAAACTCCTGGACCGGTGAAGCTGAGGCGCATGAGTGGGCTGCCGTAGGACAGTGGTTCGCGAAGATCTTCTCCTCGCTACTCATCCACGTGCTCTGCACCAGCACCCGGAGATCAACAAGCACCGCATCATCGGAGAGTGGGAGACCGAAGACCTTGCATGGCTAATTGACGGCACTTCCCCTCCCGCCGGCCTCTCCTTGTGGGCCTTTCGCGCCGAGCAGCAGAAGGGGGCTCCCCTTGCGCGCGTCCTGCTTCCAAGATCGTTCAATCTGACGACGGCAGCACCACACGGTTCCCGATGACGATGATTACCCTCGAAGGCATCTGCTTGACGCTCGTCTACCATCCCGGGTGGGCGGTCGAACATCCGCTGGTCATTGACGGTGCGGCTTGGGAACTCCTTCACCGCGCACCCAAGGGTAATCTTGCTGATCTCCCTCTATTGCCCTTCAACGCGATCGTTTGGCGCCGACCGAACACGGTGGTGCTTGCGGACGGGCTTCGCCTTGACGGCACACTGCCGCCCCTGGGCGCGATCACAGGTTCACCCATCCCGGCTACCCTCATCGACGTCATCCACGCGGCCACCTTCTGATCTCAGCTAGCGACGCCGCCGCATCACGACTGTCGTGAGCGCATCACTGCGATCCCGCCGCAGATACCCCGGTTCGTGTGTCGATCTCCTCGGACGGTTAGCCGCAGCTACGGCTGGGGGCGGATCCATCATGCGGACATTGAGTAGTACCGACGGTTGGACCCCACGCGGCGAACACACTTCCCTCCGGTAGCCTCAACTTGTTCGATGCTTGTAAAGGGGCTTGTATGTCATCGTCGTCGTCGTCAGCGCAGACCGTCGCGGCGCTCAAGGTCCACCAGTGGCTTGAGCAGTGGAACGACATCGTTTACGACGGCACACAGAATCAGGCACGCCCGAAGCCGCACTTCTACATGTTCTCGATGCCCGCCGTGCAGCTTCGAGCGCTGTCTGGGATCTACCGTCGTGACACAGACGAGGGCCTCCCCCGTCGTGAGGACCTACGGATCCAGCGGAAGCACGATCCGGAGCGCAGCCTCGAGATCCGTCACTACGTGAAGGGCGGCTACCCCTGGTCCGGACTCAGCGCCGCGAAGCGGGCCGACTCAGAGAACGACCGTCTCAAGAAGCCGGGTTGGCTTCCGACTGCGGTGGTCGTCAACATCCTTGAAGCCGGGGACGAGCGCTCTGGGCTCACGGTTGATGCCCAATCAGCCATATCCGTCGTTGACCACGAGGGAGGCATGGCAACTTTGCATCTCCCGCAAGCAGGCGTTACACCCGACGGCATCCCGCCCATTGAAGTAATTGACGGCCAGCATCGCCTATTCGCGTTCGACGACCCCGATGCGGATGTCGAGGACTACTACCTCCCCGTCGTCGCCTTCCATGGTCTCGATATCTCGTGGCAGGCCTACCTGTTCTGGACCATCAACATCAAGCCGAAGAAGATCAACCCATCTCTGGCGTTCGACCTCTATCCGCTGCTCCGAGAGCAGGAATGGTTGAACAGCGGGGAGGTCGTCCAGGTCTATCGAGAGAGTCGGGCGCAGGAGCTGACCGAGATGCTCTGGTCAACAGAGCAGAGTCCCTGGTATCGACGCATCAACATGCTTGGCGGAACCCGAGCCGAGAACGGCCCGGTGACACAAGCCGCGTTCATTCGTAGCCTAATCGCGAGCATGGTGAAGTCATGGGCGCCTCGGAACGGCGTGGGTGGCATCTTTGGCGGAACGCCCGATTCCTCTGGGGGTCTCGCGTGGTCGCGACTCCAGCAAGGTGCATTCCTGGTCACGGCATGGAGCCTTCTCGCGAAAGCGGTTAACGCCACCGAAGACCCTTGGGCGCGTAGCTTGCGCGAGCACGAGGCGACGCTCGACGTGCCCGGCGAGGAGCGGAAGGGCGCGAAGGATCCTGCGTTCGGCGGCACCTTCAGTTTGCTTGCAACAGACCAAGGAGTTCGAGGATTCCAGTCAGTTGTCAATGACCTCTGCTATATCCGCCATAAGGAGCTCGACCTTGCGGGATGGCGCGACAAGAGCGACTTCCCGGAAGTCACCCCGGAGCACCTCGCCATCGCCGCAGACACGCTGAAAGACCAGCCCGTCCACAAATTCCTGGAGGATCTGGCGCAGGCATTGGCGACATTCGACTGGCGCTCCAGCGGGTTCCCAGGCCTGAGTCCCGAGGAACGGCTGAAAGCCTCGGCCCTCCGCGGTAGTAGCGGGTATAAGGAGATGAGGACCCGGCTCGTGGCGCACCTGCGCTTGGCAGAATCCGACGCGGTTCGTACCGCTGCCGAACTCGCATCGCTGGCCCAGTGAACGCTCGTACCCCTCTCGACGCGACTGCCACATCGGCTCTTGAATCGGCGGACCGCGCGCGCGTTGTCAGCGCTCTCGGACGCCTTCCCATATCGGGCACAGAGCGGTGGCTCCACCCCACGAACGTATATGCCCCATCGGCTAGTGAACAGCTGGCTCTTGACCACAAGTCTGTCCCCGCCACGCAAGAGGAGGCCTTCGCTGAATACATCGCCGCGGCGGCGTTTATTCATGCTGCCGATAGTTGGGCGTACCTCGGACGCGCGCTGAGCGCCGTCCTCTCTGGAGACGTTCACGGTGCCGTGCACCTCTGCTACTACGCCGAGCTTCGGGCAGCATTGTCGCTGATGAGCGCGGAGGGCATCTATGTGGGAAACGGCCTCACGCTCGCGCTCACTAGTTCCGGCACGGCCAGGATCTCCACCGATGGAACACACGTTGCGGCCTGGAAGTGCCTCGACAGGTGGGGGTCTTCCAGCCGGGCACGCGAACTGTTCGGCGCGATCATCCGGCCAATTGGTTCACCGCTGCACGAATGGGCCAACGCCGTGCCCGGCGGGATACAACACGTGATCGCGGACCTCGTCGGCGATATCGCGTTCGACCTCTCTTCATTCGCCGACGACCGGGAGCGCCGCAACCACGTCAGCTACCAGCCGTCGCGAGTTCAACCAGACGACTTGCTCGCAACTGAAGCATCGTCGGTCGTGGACGACGTCTGGACCGTCCTCGAGCCGGAGAGCCGCGGGACGTTCCCAGTGCTCGACCGCCTTCTGTTGAGCCACATCCTTCGGAAGAGCTACGCCGCCTCTCACGCGATCCTGGACGATGACGGCAACGACACAGGTAATACAGACTGGAGCGACTGGACTGGATGGACCGCTGCTATCGCGCCGGCCGGCGCGATCAGCGACCCTTACTTCGTCGACCTACAGGCGACCCCCGTCAATGACATGCGGGACGCGCCCCTCAAAGGCGTCTTCACGCGTAGCTCAGGGCCCATAAGCGCGTTCCTGCGGGAGATGACCCTTCGAACGACCGTGCTCACACGGCTCGCCACAGGGGCCTGCGTGGAGCTGCTCAGCGAGTCCGGCCTCGCGGACGACAGCGTCGCGAAGTGGGTGGATGGGCTAGGTTACGCCCGCGCGCTGTGGGAGAAAGACGACGCCCCAAGCCCGCTCATCGATCTGTGGGCGGATGCGCTCGCTGCGAAGGAAGAGCTCGAGCACGCACCGAAGGAGAGCTACAACACGATTGTCCGGAGCATGAAAGAATATCTCGCTGTGCTCGGCCAGGCTGAGCGTGTAGCTGTGTGGAGTTTCGCCAGCTGAGGCACGACAGATTGGTAACACACCGATGAAGTACATGGGGAGCAAGGCGGCGCTGCTCCAAGGGCCGCTTGGCGACCTGGTGCTGACGGAGGCCTCGAAGGCCGATCAGTTCGTCGATCTCTTCTCAGGCTCCGGATCCGTCGGGAACGCCGTGGCTGAGCAGCTTGAGGTCCCTGTTCTCAGCGCAGACCTTCAGCAGTACTCGCAGATACTGTCAGCCGCAATCATCGAGCGCACTGAGCCTCTGGCAAAGTCTGAAGTGATCGGCGAGTGGCTATCGAGCGCGAAGACCGCGCTCCAATCTGACGAAGCCTACGCTCGCATCGACGCGACGCCTGCGACACTGAACGAGCGGGACGTGATGTCCGCACGAGCGTCGTCCATCGCTGAAGGTGCCAGCGGGTTCATCACGGCACACTACGGAGGTCACTACTTCTCGCCTCGACAAGCGATGGCGCTGGACAGACTCTTTCAGACCATGCCCGAGGCTCCGGACACTCGCACCCTTGCGTACGCGACGCTCCTCAGGGCTGCGAGTGTCTGCGCTGCCGCGCCGGGTCACACGGCACAGCCGTTCCAACCGACCGTAACCCTTCTGCCATACATCCAGAAGGCCTGGAGTCGAGACGTGATTGCAGAAGTCGAACGCGGCGTAGACATCATGGGAAACCGGCACGCTCGGGTGAAAGGACGTGCCATCGTCTCCGACGCTCACGAACTGGCCAGGCAACTGGACGGTGGGGACGTGGTGTTCTGCGACCCGCCGTATTCATCCGTGCAGTACAGCCGCTTCTATCACGTGCTCGAGGGGATCGCGCGCGGCGGGTGGGCGAAGGTGACCGGCGCAGGGAGGGCACCTGCGCTCGAGGATCGGTCGTCGTCCGCTTTTAGTCTTCGCGGGTCGGCGAGCAGGACCTTCCGAGAACTTCTTCAGACATTACGCGAACGCGAGTGCCGGGTGATTGTTACCTTCCCCGACGCGGAGGCCAGCAACGGACTGAGCTCGGATGCCATCGTCGAGATGGCGTCCGAGTCCTGGCATGTGACAACGACCCTCGTTGACTCGACGCACAGCACACTCGGCGGGAGGTCTGATGAAGGCGGGCGGGGTGGACGCCGCAAACTTCAAGAGGCGGTCATCGTTCTACATCCACGCACGACGCTGATATCGATTAAACCGAGCGATGCGCGTGGCGAGCCTTTGCATTCGCACGAGCCCGCCGAAGTGGAGTTTGCCGCTTCCTGATCTACTCTCCGCCGTTGCATCGCGTCAGTATTACAATTCTCTCGGTAAGTGCGGGACGATGCGGGCCGTGGCGAGAACCAGACGAGCAGCTCGCGGCCGAACGATTGGGACCCTCCATCGCGGTAGGTAGGCCCTACATCCGCAGCCCGCGCCCCGCACTTGACGCTCCAACGACCGGCCCGGTCTCCATGCTCGCCTCCCGGTTCCTCGCCGCACGCCGTACCTCTGCCTCGGCCGCGCGCACAGCATCCTGCATCGTCAACTCCGGAGTGCCGCGCTGCATCGACTCGGCGAGGCACTCGCGGGCCGCGGCATCCGTCCGCGCCACGACGACCGCGACGTTACTCAGCCGACCACGCGTGAGGCCGACGTAGAGTCCCGCGGCATCCACATCCGGCCCGGCGACTGACGCGTCGGCGGTGTCGCCCTGCACGCCGTGCACGGTGGCCGCGTAGGCGAGCTGCAGGTGCTCGCGCGCGTACTCGGTGGTCACACGCGCCACCTCCCCGCTGTCACCCACGGAGACGAGATCGACGAACGACTCGCCGATGCCGCGCACGATCCACTGCGCGCGATTCTCGACTCCCGTGAGCCGGTCGTTGCGACGGGTCTGGACGGTGTCGCCGACGAGGATCCGCTGCTGCCCGATTCCCCACGCGACGACGCGAACGTCAAGCTCGCCCCGATCGACTCGCCGCTGCTGGATCGCGTCGTTGATCGCATCCGCCTCAGCATTGGTACCGGAAACCAACGTCACCCGCTTGCCGCGCGCGTGCCACTCGAAGTACGCGTCGATCATGCGCTCACGCGCCGCTTCGTGATGATCGACCCGAGCGACGTGACCGCGTTCGGCAAGCTCGCCCGCAACCACGAGCGCACGCTCGCGATCACCCGCATCCCGGAGCCGCAGTGTGAGCGCCGCGTAGTCGGGATCGCGGAACCGGTGCACCGTGTCGAGCTCGAGCGCAGCGTTCGCGTGCCGGATCGCAGAACCCATCGCGCCCGCATGTCCGACCGGCAACGCCTGGTGCGTGTCACCCACGAACGCCAGCCCGACACCCTGCTCGATCGCGAGCTCCACGAGGACGTTCGCCGTCTGCAGGTCGACCATGCCGGCTTCGTCGACGACGATCCGATCGCGAGAGCGCAACACGTACTGGTTGGTCCGCCGTATACGGCGCCCGTGCTGGGATCGACTTCTGCCACTCGAAGCCTGGTCCACACCTTCGCGCCGGCCTCCTCGGTGGCCCATCGGTAGCCATGGTCCGAGAGCAGGGCATGAATACTGGATGCCGCGGCCCCGACCTCGCGAGACGCCACCGACGCCGCTTTCCGTACGGGAGCGACAACGAGCATCCGGCGCCGTTGCGACGTAAGCGCCGCGAACGCAGCGCGCAGCATGGTCGTCTTGCCCGCGCCGGCGGGGCCTGTCACCGTCACGAGCCCGTCCGTGCCGGCGATCGCGCACGCGGCGACGCGTTGCGACGCATCCAGAACCGACAGATCCGCGTGCGGCGCGCGCCGGTGCAATTCGCCCGGCAGCAGGGAGCGCCCCGGTTGGGCGAGCGCGTCCAACCGGCCGGCGAGACGCACCTTTTCCGCGCACGGTCTCGGTCGCCATGAACGCCTTGACGTGCACCGGCGGATCATCCGGGACGAGCCGAGAGACGGAACGCGATCGCCTGCCGGACCCCACGGGATTCGACGCCTCTCTTCCATCGCTCCAGGCCTCCGCGCATGGCGCCAGAGTAGGCTAAGTTTTTGCGGCTATCCAGGGATTTTTCTGCGTTGCAGGTAGCTGTAGTTAAGCGGTTTCAAACGGCGTCGTCCACCGTGGGTGCCTGCGCGCATCGCCGTTTGGTCGGGCGAACTCCGCAGCGGCGGGTTCCCAATCGTCAACTCGTTCCGTTCGTCGCGGCGGCCCGGAGATGGGCTGGGTCTTCACATCATCCCGTTGTGGTGAGCGCTGGGGAGCATGGCAACCTGTAGTTTGGCGAGTCGACGGCCAGGCTTGCCGCCCGGACCGTGTGATTGCGGCGACTTAGATGGAGGCAAATTGCAACTCGACAAGCCCACACTCGGCGACGTGATCGACGGTGCGAAGACGCGGTATCAGATCCCCCTCTACCAACGCACCTACGACTGGGGCACCCCGCAACTCGAACAGCTATGGGCCGATGTGCTAAGCCTCGCCGTCGCACGACGGGTCAACGGATCGGCTGAGCATTTTCTTGGCACGCTCGTTCTCGACATGGGGCATCAGACTCCGAATGAGAACACCTTCCTCGTCGTCGACGGCCAGCAGCGGCTCACGACGTTGACCATGCTTCTTGCCGCGCTTCGCGACGTTTACCGGGAGAACGCCCCCGGCAGCGATGCCGCGGACGAGATCCATGAGGACCGGCTTGTGCACCGCAAGAAACACGCGGGTCCCGAACGATTCCGACTCTGGCCAACCCAGGGTGACCGCGCGGCTTTCAAGAGCGTGATCGATGGCCCGCTCGACCGCACCTCCGAAAGCAGGCTGGTCAAGGCCTATCTACATTTTGTAAAAGCAATCCAAAGTGCTGCAAAAGATCCGGGGGTTGAGATCGATGAGATTCACACCGCTGTGCTTGACGGCTTGCGCTTCGTATCCATCACGGCGGAGGCCCAGGACAACGTTTACGCGATCTTCGAATCGTTGAACAACACGGGGCTGAAGTTGACGCAGGGCGACCTGCTGCGGAACTTCTACTTCTCGCGGCTCGGCGACCTTGCTGAGTCCACTTACGATTCGTTCTGGTATCCGATGCAGGAGCGGCTCTCGCGCTCGGACCTCGCGCATCTGTTCTGGCTCGACATGACCTGGGTCAACACGGAGATCAAGAAGGATGACACGTTCAAGGAGCAGGCGGCGCGCGTGAGCGGGCTGAGCGCCGATCAGTTGCGGGATGAGGTGAAGCGCTTCAACCAACTTTCCGTGCTTCTGGAAGTTATGCGCCAGCCCACCAAGGAGACCGATCCGGGCGTGCGGCGTGCGCTTCAGCGACTCGTCGACTTCGGTATCGAATCCATCGATCCCCTGGTCCTGGGCCTGCTCAGCATGCGGCAACGCGGGAGCATCAACGCTGTCATGACAGCCGACGCTCTCGCCGTCATCGAAGCGTTCCTCGTGCGCCGCCTAATCGTGCGCGCACCGCACAACGCGCTTTCACGAATACTCATGCGGGCATTCGGGTCGCTTGATGAGGCAGACCCCGCCGCCTCGCTACGTGACTACTTCACCAGGGACAACAAGGACTTTGCAACTGATGAGCAGATCCGTGATGCCGTCCTCTCGGTGAACTTCTATCGATCCGGTTCTCGCAAGCAGCAGAAGGCCTTGCTCGGATGGCTTGAGAATGTGCTCGCGGGGAACGAACCTGCGGATCTCTCTAAGGCTACAGTCGAGCACGTCCTACCACAGAAGCTCAGCAACTTGTGGCGCGCGGAGCTGGATGGCGATCTAGGCGACCTCGAGTCACCTGAGGCTGTGCACGAAACATACGTGCACACGCTTGCGAACCTCACTCTTTCGGGCTATAACTCGACTCTCAGTAATAAGCCGTTCAGCGAGAAGCGCGAACTGCTCGTCGCCAAGAGCAATATCGAACTGAACAAGTGGATCGCAGCTCGCGAGCACTGGCGGCGCACCGACATCATCGAGCGGGGCAAGGTCCTTAGCGACATGATCATCAAGACCTGGCCCGGCCCGGTGGCAGCGGCCGAGACCGCGGCGGACTCTACTTCACACGACGCGGGAGAAGTTGCCGACGCGCTTGAGATGGTGCCCGCCGGCAAGTGGGTGTCCTACGGGGACCTTGCCAACGTCACTCAACTGACAGTCCCTACCATTCGGCGGGTGCTCAAGATGCACGACATACCTGGCGCATGGCGCGTGTTGGAGGCTGATGGTCGATACTCGGCGGACGATGCACTTGCGACCTACCGCGACCAGCTTGAAACGGACGGGGTGCAGTTCGACGCCGCCGGAGCAGCGATGGAGCAGCATCGCTGGACGTTCGGCGCGAACGACGAAGGCGCGGATAGCGCGCTGAATCACAGCAACGAACTCAAGTCTGCGCCCATTCGAGACTTCCTGGCTGAAGCATCGAATCGCCTTGCGCCGGGCGTGAGTGAGGTACTGAAAGCTACGACGGCGGCGATGCTGTCGCGTGGCGACCGCATCCTTCTGAGCGTCGATCCCGATGAACAAGATGTCTTGACGGCCACTTTCCAAGAGCACGAGGAGGGGCCCGTACTTGCAGAGCTACGCGTGACTCCCTCGAGTGGCTTGTGGCTGCGGCAAGCCGACTCTCCAAAGTTCGAACTGGTCGATTCGGGTTCCGCGTCAGTTCTGACGTCACTCTCCGGCAGTTAGATTCCGTAGTCGATCCCACGCCGTTCTAACTCGATCGGAGAGAGCGGCTTCGATAGCAACAACCCGCGTGCTCCGATCAAAGGCTTGACAAAAACCCTAGGTCTGGCTGATCAAACGTGCCTATTAGAAGTCCTCTGTCCAGGAACTGGTTGTATTCCTCGCAGCTAGTCTCCGGAAGAAGCGCACATCCGTGGCAGGCGGCACCGTTGCACGAGTTGACGCCTTGTCCTTTTTCGCCGGCATCCATACAAACGGGGTCCGTCGAGCACCAGCGCGCCTCTGAGACGGCCGACTGGACCACTGGAGCGAGATTCTCAGGACGCGCCATGCGTACGAGCCCGCCCATCGTCCCTTCGGAATCTCCCGCGGCCGTATAGATCAGGACCGCCGCCATCTCTGCCCCTTCAGTATGCGAGACGTAGAGCCGCTCCCGTAGGGAGGCTGAGCTGTACCCGCACGTAAAGATGAGCTCGTTGATGAGAACGTGGGCGAACGTGTGGAGCATAACGAATCGAGGCGAGATCTCCCGGGGCTGCAGCCCGCGATCCTGCGCTGCGACGCCGTAGCGCGCGTGCATTAGGGCGGCTCGTTCCTGCACATCAGAGCGCTGTTCCCACGCTTCGATGGCTGTGGGGTCCAGTTCGAGATAGATGCCCTCGCCCTTGACCACGTAGGCCGGCAGCCAGTCTTGCTCGGGAACAAGCGGTGACCGGCGGAGCAGCGTTTTGCCTTTCGATACCTTCAGGGAGTCGTCACGGACTCTCGTGAAGCCATAAAGGGCGCGTGTCTCACGGAGAACGTTGACGCTTCGAATACGGGCCATAAACGGCGCAAGCAACGGATCGAGACCGGGGTCCGTTGCCGCGAGTCGAGCGTCCGAAGGGGTTTCACGGATCGCACGGAATTCTGGAAGCCGCCAGATCTCGTCGGCAGTCGGAACATCGCCGGCAACGTCTCCAGTCGTCTGCTGGATATCCTCGCCGCCAATACCAAAACGATCGCGGTACGCCGCGAGCAGCTCCTCATCGCTCACAGGAAGAACTCTCTCCGGAGGCACGCTGCGCGTGAGCACGTCCCGCAGCGTCGGGGCGCTCAGGCCGGCCCCGAAGGCCACGTGCAGGGCATTGAGCGCGCCGTCGACCGAGGGATGGCTCAGGAGCTCGTGGACCTCGGCACTCACGGCGCCCTCTTCGATCGGGATGTAGATGGAAGATTGGACCTTAGGGAAGTACACGTTGCCCGACCCACGCAGCGCCCCCCGGATGGGTAGACCGCACGCGCTGGACTCGATCGCGAGCCACGGTTTCGCTCCAGGGCATTCGTAGATGTCCTCACCATCTGCGAGCCGGTCGGAGAGGGTCGTGCGCTCTTCACCGGCTTCTGTTCGCGAGTCGGTGATACCGCGGAGCGAGCGCGTCTTGCCGCACTCGCAGCTGACGGTCTGCCCCTCAAGACCACCTCCTCCTGACGACTTCAGACGAAGCACGCGGTTACATTTTGGGTTGAGCGAGCGGTGCACCCACTGCGAAAAGGGGAAGTCGTCGAGATGCCCGTCGGCACAGATCGCGACGAATGGCACCTGCGTCATGCGCGGCTTGTACTTTGCGTCGGCATGCGCCTGGTCCTTGCATCGCTCAAGCTGACGCATCGTTAGGGTGCTCTTTTCGATCCGCTTGCAGTACGGGCAGAAGTTCCAACGGGGGAAGCGCAAGACCGGCACTTTTAGTCCACGGTTACGCTGGTCGCCCTGCGGGGAGCTTCGGCGGTGGTCGGGAGGTAGCCGGAACGCAGCAACCCCAAGCCGATCCTGCAGGCGCCAATCGTGTTCCACGAACTCTGAGAGCTCAAAGTTCGCGTTCTCCCCCGGGCCGGGGTACCAGTGGTCGATCCCCGCCGTGATGACAGAGGTCCCGTTTACCAGTACGCTCATGGCGCCAACACCGAATGGGGTTACAAGCTGCGCGCGGCGCATGTTTCCCGTGCTCACTCGGCACCTCCTTGCGTCTGTCCGTCCGCGATTGCGTAGGCGGTCGAAATCTCGATCGAACACTCGGCGTCGACGTTCCGCATGCTCATCGGGACGTCCCACATAGTTGCCTTGCTCCCTAGGTCTGGAAGTTCGCCTGCCGACCGCATGAGGCCCTGGACAGGATCTCCCCCATAGACGTTCGCCGACCATTCCGTCCGCTCCCAGGCGCTCCATTCTCTCCGTCGTTCGCTGACGAGCGAATCGAACGCAGGAAGCTCTTCGGCATTCACGGCTTCGGCTCGGCGACGAAGCAACTCCACTGCTGCATCGAACTCCGCTTCAGGGAACGGGTTCGGTGGCAGCGCAGGGGCTGTCTGCCGGATGCGGGCGACGATCACGGCGTGCAGCGCACGGCGAAGTACGGGGTTCGCGAACGGCGTTACCGACGTCGGCTCCACCTGCGCGTAGAGCTGCTGGTGATAGGTCCGAAAGCGCTCGTAGTGGCTGCGGTCCCGGGGCTTCGCTGCGCCGTACACAGTGAGCACCAAACCCGGAGCGACCTCCGGCTTCCGACCTACGCGCCCACTGACCTGGATGTACTGCGCCGTCGTCTTGGGTTGGCCCACGATTGTCATGAGGGCTAGGCGATCGATGTCCACGCCGACCTCGATGATGTTCGATGCAAGACAGATGTCTATGCACCCATTTTCGCCGTAGGGCTTCTTGAGCAGATCGATCGCCTCCGGGATTTCATCGCTTCGCCGTCGCGACGTCAACTCCATAACTACGCGCGGCCAGCGCGGATGTTCGATCCCATCCCGGAACCGAAGTCCCGTGAGGTAGTCAGGCACATCCGACTCGAGCAGGTAGACGGTGTTCCCGAGCTCGCGAAGCGAATTTAGGAAGTTCAGGTTCGTCCAATACCCATCGCGGTCCGCTTCGTCGGGGATGCTCGCAGCACCGTTGAGGGTTGCGGCAGTGACGCGTACCTGGACGGTTTGCATGGACCCGAGGGATCCACTCATGATGCCGAGGTAGCGTCGACCCGGCGCTGGTGAGCCGTCGTCGAGCGTTTCTGGCTCAGCGAAGAACGAGTGGCCTTCCTCAAGCCCGTGCGGCGGAAACAGCGCTACTTGAGTGCGGCCGAAGACGCCAAGGATCTGGTCTTCGTATCGCCGGATGGTCGCGGTTGACGCGATGATCTTCGGCCGGATCGGCACGTCTGCCCGATAGTCGGTGCAGAGATCGTCGATGACGGGTTCGTAGAGGCCGACCATCGAGCCAAGTGGTCCGGAGATGAGGTGCAGTTCGTCCTGAATGATCAGGCTCGGCGGCGACACGACCCGGCTGCCGTCGGCGCCCAATCCGAAGAGTGACCGCGCGTCCGGAGTCCAGGCCAGCATTGCGAACTTGTCTACAGTACCAATCACAAGGCTCGGCCGCGTCTCGTAGATGTCCTGATCGACGACGTGCACCGGAAGCACTCGCGATCGCCCTCCGAATCGACAATCAGCGTCCGGGCAGCGGAAAACGACACGGTCGTGAAGCTCGATGTACCCCGCTATGAACGTGCTGTCGTTGTCTGGAGTCCTGCCCATGCGCGTTCCACACCAAGGACATCGCGACAGGAGGAACAGGTTCTCCTGCCTTGCGTCGTTTTTCATCCTCCGAAGGGCTGTGATTGCCTGCTTCCAGTTGTTCGGAGTGGAGGATCGTCCGAGCCAGATTCCGATGCCGAATGGGGCGACTCCGAGTTCATCTTCTGCGCGCGAACGGATGTCCTCGAGGACGCAAATGAGTGCCGCGGCTCTCAGGAACTGCTGCGCAGTTAGAAGGCGGAGCGTGTACCGCATCAGTGTGTCGGTGCCAACATCATCCGGATCGCGGAGGCGCCGGGATAGTAGGGACACTGCCGCAGCACCGAGGTACGCCTCGGTCTTGCCGCCACCGGTTGGGAAGAAGATCAGATCGACGATATCGCGGTGCGTATCCGACGGCTGGACAAGCTCGGAAAGGCTCGCCAACACGAAGGCGATCTGGAATGGACGCCACTGGCCCTGTGTCGGCGTTGGCTCTACTTCAGGTGTAGGACCATCGATCAGCTGACCCGTCTTCGTCAGCGTCACTTTGCGATCAGGCAGACGGGAACGAAGTTGCTGATAGAGCATCGCCTCGTTTGCAAGGGCAAAGGCGCGCGATGCAATCGGGTTAGATTGCACGAGGGCCCAGCCCGCCTTCATCCGGTCGAGCGCGTCATCGCAAAGATCCATGTGGCGGCCGGCGGCCTCCTGAAAGCGGTCTGGCAGATCCGGGATTAGTCCCCGCTGCTCCAGGATCCAATCTCCGTAAAGTCGCAGGACGAGATCGACCTGCTGGCGTCCGCGTCCGGTATCAGACGCGAGTTCCTGCATCGAAACCGTCACCGCCCGACGCTTGCCAACGTCATCGGTGAGGTAGGCGCCGTGTTCGTCCTTGAGATAGACGTTGGGTGTGAGGCTCACAACCTCGTACGAGGGCAGTGCATCGCTCTTCACCCACGCTGCCGAGCCGGTAGACGTCTCTTCCCAGAGCGCCGCGCACCCGTGGCCGATCGCGAACGTGGACTTCTTGCGGTACAGGAGATTGATCGAGCGCTCTTCATCGTCCCGCTCGGTCAGGTGCACGGACGGGTACGGCTCGATTTTGACGCCGTCGGACCCTCGAACCTCAAACGCATTCTGAAAGAGAGCGTGTGAGTTTCCGGCACCGGGGTCGACGTTTACAAGCGCCACGGTCACAAGGCGGCACTCTGGATCGTGTTCCCCAGGAACTGGCCTGGTGTACAGCTGGACCTGCGGCAGAAGTCGGTGGAGCGTGCTGTCCGGCGATCCATCCGAATTGACAGCAACCATCGGGATTACAAGCCGCTCGAAGGTGGCCGACAGGAGGGTTGAGCCGGGGACGGTACCCGCCAGGCTGAAGGGTTGCCGAAGCCACCACTCGGCTTGGTTGTGAACTCCTGGAATCGTGACTCCGTAGCGCTTGTAAGAAGCGCCCTCGACGCGCAGCTCGATTGACGAGCCTTCCGGAACACGCACCTTGAAAGAGATTGCCATCGCGGACGGCTTGAGGCTATTGGCGTCAGTGAGATCGAAGTCGTCATCATCCGGTCTGTCCTGATGAACCGATCCGGTGAAGGTCACGTCTGGTGCGGCCGGGTCAATGTCGTTCAGCTCGAGCCCAGACACCCAGGTCGTGTCAATGTCAGGCACCTCTTCGGAGCCTTGGGTCGTTCCGGCCCTGGCCGGTGCCGCAGGTGATCCGCCACCGAACAGCACACCGACGCCGTACCGACGCAGTGGGTCCATCTTCGTCAGGATCTCTTGCCCCGTCGCCGCGTCGTGATAGACGAAGGCCTTGGCTTGCTCTTCCGAGAGGATGATTCCGGCTCCGCTGCAGTCGACCGCAGTTCCGGCATACAGCTCGTCCGTCGGGCCGAATAGCTCACGACGTACCGCGCGCTCCACGTGGTCCCGCGCTTGCACACCGCTCATGACGCCGCTCCCAGTAGTGCTCGCATAGTGCTCGTTTCGATCAGGACCACCAGTCGGTCGGTGGCGCGCGTGATCCCGACATATAGCAGTGCTTCAAACGGTGACGCTACGTCACGATCCAGGTCCGTCAGCACAACCGCGCTGGCCTCGAGCCCCTTGAAGGCATGGATTGTCGAATGGACGACTTTGCCCGCCTGGCGGGGCCGGCCGTCTGCGGGCACAAGTATTTGACGGAGCCACGGCTCCGTAGCACTCCGCGCGGCTGAATCGGCGCGGCGAGTGCTGAGCACCGCGATCTCGCCTAGTTCGTATCCCTCGTCCCGTAGCAATCTGATGGCGCTCGAAAGCTTGGCTGACCGGTCCGCGCCGCGGTCGTAACGCACAAACGTGGGCGCGATGCCGTCATCTTGACGCCGGTAGCCCTGATATCCCGGGAAGACATTGAAAGTCTCGGTTGCGTGGGCGATCCGCGGCAGATTTCGGCAATTCACCTTCAGGCCGTATGTTGTCAGATCGCCAATCCGTTCACGCAGCAGCGGACGATTGTCTTCTGACTCATAGATCGCCTGCCGGTCAAAATCCCCGAACAGAAGCAAGCGTCCGCCCGCGAGCCCGCCTTTGAGCATGAGGTCGATAACATCGAGCACCTCTGGACGGGCAAGATCTTGAGTCTCGTCGACAACGATGAAGTCGGCACGCGCGTCGTCGTCCCATTCGAGCAGGACTTCGATCGCAGCGTCGACGAGCTCGCCATCCCAGAACGCCGTGCCTGCTTCTGGAGGCACGGTCTTGATCCCGGCAATCTCCACAAGTTGCGAATGGAATGTGCCAGCGGTCACGCGGTCAATTTCTGCGAAGGAGTCCTTGAGCTGCCTCCCGAGGAAGGCATTGAAACACATGAGCCTTCCGCTTCGGCCCTGGAGGACTTCGCGGCGCGCCGCTTCGCTTGCCAGCAGCGTCTTGCCAGTGCCGGCCGGACCGGTGAATAGGACGGCTCTGTTCTCTGCCATCGCATCGAGAGCCAGGTACTGCTCATCGATGAACCGGATCAGCTCGTCGTGACGGAAGCGTCTCCGATCTCCGAACGTCGTCGCAAACTCAAACCGCGGACGGAGCGCGTTCGCGATCCGTTCCGCGCTTCCCCGATCGGGACCGACGCTGCCGCGAAAGACGTGAAGTACGGAGTCGAGGTGTTCGATGCCATCGCGGAATGTACGCAAGATCGCTCCCACAGCGCCTCTTTCCAGATCGACTGAATCGAGGATCTGCCAATCGAGCCACTCCGGGCTTGATGGGAGTTGCGAGCGCGCGCGCGTGTGTGTGAACCACGCAGCGCAGATCATCGGCACGCCGCGGAGGTCGACGCCATTGCGCACAAGGTAATCCCGGAGCGAGTGCATCGCTTCATCAGCCTGCTTTACCGGCCCGCGGGCCGTCGGAGAATGGTTCCCCAGTCGCCACCGGCCATCCGGGAGCACGGCGACGCTCTGATGTGACTTGACCTCAATGACGAGCACACCGTGGCCGGGGGCGATGATCACGAAATCGGCTTCGCCTTCCACCTGACGAACGTGGCGCGCGATTCCAAGCGAGTGCAGCACGATCCAGTCGTTGGTTGCAGGGTCCGCGGCGAGGGCAGCAAAGAGTGCCTTCTCGCCAGGGGGTGCGCTTTCGACGCAGTAGTTCGGCATCATTCGAGCCATCGGCCACCCTCATCTCGAAACGGCTCACGCGCATCGTGGCGCGCCACCACGTTGGTGTGGGGTGAGATGGCGAGCACGCGCGTAGCGATGATGTCGGCGAATCCGGCGCCATCGACCCTTACATGCCCCTCAATGCGTAGCGCGTCGATGTCTGCGCTTGCCATGGCGTCTTCGAGTTGCTCTCGCATACGGGACGCCGCACGAAATCGAGCCCGTCGAAACTCGGTGGCCTGCGAGAACGTGGGGTGCTCGGGGACATCGAGCCACTGCAACAGAAGCCTGAAGTCGGAATCGAGCTGAGGGCGGGCTAGAGTTCGCTGCGTCCACGCCTCAACCTGCTCCACTGCGCGCACACCGAGACGCCGTAAGGCCGCCTCGACCTCACATCGCCCCGCGCTGCGCAGGCGGTTCAGAAGCGCATGCTTCCACCTGTCTTGCGAGGCCTCGACGACTGCGCCCCGCGCGCCCATCGACTGAAGTGTTGCGTCGTACAGCACCGCCCGTTCCGTCACGCCCAAGCGCAGCACCAGGTAGGTGCCCGGCTCAACAGCCGAAACATCTGTATAGGTGACTCGTTCGCCCGCGGGCTGCGATGGATCAAGCGTTCGAATCCGGTCACCGTCGTCCATCCAGATGGCGTAGCCACCGCTGAGAAGCACCTTGCGTGCCGCTACTTCATCGACGCCGGGATCGCGCGTGACGCTCCGCTGAGGTCCCCACACCGGTGGCGGCGCGAAGTCTTCGATCGGTTCTGGTTCTGCGAGGTCCGTTGCAGCGCTGCGCTCGACTACGTCGATTTCAAAGACGCGAACCTCGGGTCGGATTGCGCCCTGCGAATAGTCAGCGATCAGCGTTGTGGGCAGCCCCCGGTCGGTGTACCAGGACGGGACGAAGAACGACACTTCGGGTGTCGGTGGCGCCGTCACGAGCGACGTGCGCATGAGTCGAGGTGGTCCGACCACATATGTCACATCTGCGATGATCTCCGCCTCGGACAGCATCCCTGGAGAGAGCACGCGGAATCCCAAGGGACCAAGCCACGCGCCCACCTCGCTACGGGAAAGCGTGCCGTCCGTCACCACCAAGCAGTCCGCGGGGCCCGTCTCCCGGATGGTATCCAGCAAGTGGGCGCCCACTGCGGGGTCGCTCGCGGCCACAATTCGAGCGGCCGCCGAGAGTCTGTCAAGCAAGGCGACTCCGTCGCTTCCTAGAGCGGGGCGGATGGCTGCAGCTTGGGTGTGCACTGCGGTCGCGGCAATGTGAATGGAGGGATTGAGCGCGAGCGGTTGTGGCCTGAACGCGAGGCGCCAGCGTAGTGATTTCGCCGCGCCGAGCACATTCTCCCAGAGCTCGCTCGCGTCTTCCGCAGCTGCACGCGCCACTGCCCGGATCGCGCTGTTAAGCGCTGCGCCGGCCTCGTCGCCGACAACGAGGAGGCTAACGCCATGGCGGGCAACGGACTCAGTCGAGCGATACCGCTCATTGACTGCAGCCACTCTGCTCATAACCTCACCTCGAACCCCATGATCTCGATGCCCACCGGTGGATGCCAGCCGAGCAGCTTCGGCACATCGACCGCGGTACCTTCTGTGCGCCGCATGTTGACCAGATTCTCAGCTTGTGTCTCATCCGCTACCGAACGGTCAACGACGCAGACCACAACGGGCGAGAACGTCTCGCCGATGAACTTGATGGCTCCTTGGCCATCCAGCACAACCCCGTTGTAGTCAGCCGGCGCTTCCTCGAGGGTGGCTGACGAATAGATCCTGCTGAACCATGTCGCGGCGCCACGTCGCCATGGCATGAGCAGGGTCTCGAGACGGTCGCCATCCTCATCACCGATTCGACAGATCACTGCCTCGAGATCAGCTCGAAGTCGTGACTCGATGCCAACAAGGGCAAGGTCCTGTGCGGGCGCGACAAGTCGGTGTTCCCAGTCGCGGGTTGCGCCTGTGTATCGAACGACGCTGCCAGGATTAGTCCGTTCCTGACGGTGCTCACCGTCGAGAGGCGCACATGGTGCCATCTTCAGGAAACTGCGCACCTGGAAGTGCGACCCCGCGTAGCGCACCCGGGCCGGCTGAACTGTTTCATTTAGCTCGCGAAGCTCGCCGACGTAAACGTAAGTGGCGTTGAGCGCGCGACACCAACGGCGCGGTCCGAGTTCCCTCGCTACCTGAAGCGGGTCGCCGGCTCCATCTAGCGGAGGGCGGGTCAGCGTCCAGCCTGACCCGATCAGACACGCGACATAGTCCCGCCGTGGCACTGACAGCGTGATTACGAGCTGCCGGCCATTGAGCGAGCCGACGTGCCGGGCGAGTCGAGCGCCGAGCGCGAGATAACTTCCAGCCCATGCGACCGGCACGGATACGGAGTCATCGTTCTCCGCAAGAGAAAACACCGGGCGCGCAGCCCCCAATCGTGTGCTTTCCACCATGAGTTCCGCCTCCCAGCCGACAAGGACGACGTTATCGATCCCCCCTGACCTCAGCGGGTTGTGTTGGCCCGTGTCGTTCGCTCAAGTTCGTCTCGCGGTCGCAGTGGCCGATAATGGCCCTATGGTCCGTCCAACTGAGCAAGGCGGCCCGGAACCAAATCCTCGTCGGCGGAACATGCAGGCCAACCGCAGGAAGGACACGAAGCCCGAGCTGGCAGTCCGCACTCTTCTGCATGCTTCTGGGCTCCGCTACCGTTGCGATCTGCGTTTGAAGATCGGGGAGCGCTCAGTGCGGCCCGACATCGTCTTTACCCGTCGGAAGGTTGCCGTGTTCATCGATGGTTGCTTCTGGCACTCGTGCCCCCTGCACGGTGCAGCCCCAAGAAGGAACACGAGCTACTGGGATCCGAAGCTCGCTCGTAACCGCGAACGCGACGCAGAAAACAACGAATCGCTCAAAGCTGATGGCTGGATCGTGGTCCGCGCCTGGGAACACACTCCGCCGGAGGAGATAGCTGCAGAAATTCTTGAAGCTGTAGCGGATCGAACATAGGTCCAGGCTCGGCGTGGCCCCGATGTCCGACCCTCGAGTCAAGCTAGGGTGGTCCAACCGCCACGGTTTCAAGCCCGGCCCGACGCTTCCGGAGGAGTTCAAGATGAGCCACCAGCTCACCACCTTGGAGATCTGCGCAGGGGCCGGCGGGCAGTCATACGGGCTTGAGCAGGCCGGCTTCGGGCACGAGCTAGCTGTGGAGATTGACCGCGATGCAGCGTCAACACTGCGACTCAACCGGCCCGAGTGGAATGTGCACGAGGGCGATGTCCGTGAGATAGACGGGCGAGATTACCGAGGCATCGATCTACTGGCAGGCGGGGTTCCTTGCCCGCCATTCAGCGTTGCGGGCAAGCAGCTCGGCTCCGAGGACGAACGAGACTTGTTTCCTGAAGCAATCCGGTTGGTGCGAGAGGCCCGCCCTGCCGCAGTGATGCTGGAGAACGTCAAAGGCCTAGCTTCAGCACGCTTTCAGACGTACCGCGATTCCATCCGCGGCGAACTCGAGAAGCTCGGATATCAGACGGACTGGCAGTTGCTTCTGAGCTCGGAGTTTGGGGTTCCGCAACTTCGACCGCGCTTTATCCTCGTTGCCATTAGAGGAGCAAAGTTCAAGAAGTTCGAGTGGCCCGGAGCGGTCGGCACGCCTCGTATGGTCGGCGAGACGTTGCTTCCACTAATGAGCGCCAACGGTTGGCCGGGAGCAACGGCGTGGGCGAAGCGGGCCAACTCGATCGCGCCGACTATCGTCGGGGGCTCCAAGAAGCACGGCGGCGCGGATCTTGGGCCAACACGGGCCAAGGCCGCCTGGCTGGCGCTCGGTGTGGATGCCAAGGGCGTGGCAGATGAGGCGCCGTCGGCGCAGCATCCCATCCGGCACGTGCCAAGACTTACGAACGAGATGGTGGCTCGAATTCAGGGGTTTGACGAGTCTTGGGTGTTCTCTGGGCGAAAGACTTCCGTTTACCGGCAGATCGGCAACGCATTTCCACCGCCAGTTGCGGAAGGCGTTGGTACGGCGATCAAACGCGCTATCGGCGCAGAAGCGATGAACCGTCGCCGGCTGGCGGTCGTGGCGTGACGTCAGGCGCGACTTTCCCTCGAGCGTCGCGTCCGTCGCCTCTCTTCGTCTGGCAGAAGCGGTGCGGGCACACTCGATGCTTCTCCGGCGGTCGCTAGTCGCCACAGCTGTCCCTCGAGGAGCGCACCCTGCCCATCGGTGCTCGGCACTACACGCGCCGCAACGTATTCCGCTCGGCTCGGCACGGGGACGCCAAGCGTTGCCGCAACGTCAGAGTGATATGCGCCGCTCATGATCAGATACCCGTCAGGGCGGAGCAGGTCGCGGGCACCGCCATTCCCGCGGGCGCGCTTCTGATGATCCAGCTGACGCGCGATGGTAGCGACGGTTGAGCGGTGAATCCGGAGACCCTCGGCTTCAACGAAGAGTCTCGCGACCCGCTCAGCTCCAGACCTGCTGTCCAGAATGCGGTTGATGCTGGACTGAGGGAGGCGCAACAGGACGTTTTGGGGCATCGGCGCGTGCCGCCACAACCACCGAACATGCTGCCGACCGAAGGCGCTCAGCCAGCTTTTCTGGTCTCGATTCCCCTTGCTGCGTGTCGTGAGGAACTCCGGGTGCACACGGATCAGGCCTATCGAGAACTCGGATCGTTGGTCGCTCCCCGTCGCGACCAGCGCGAGCTTTCCGAAGACCTCTGGCGGCAGCATCCACCGTCCGTCATCCTGACTCCATTTGGCATCAACATCCTGCCCGGCGATGTTGTAATCGAGGCCACGATCGAGTGGGTCGTCGGGGTCTCCTGAGCCGTCCGCAAACCCGAACTCGCGCTGAGCATTGATCTCGAAAAGAGTTCCGAAGTGCGTCTTCTCTGTCTTGGCGAGATCGTCCCATCGGTAACGACCCGTCTCAGCACCGTTGTAGATCATGTCGTAGGTGTGGCGGATAACGTTCGCCCATCTCGTGCCTGTCGGATCCATCCGCAGCAGTGTGTCTGCGACCTCATCGAGAGCCGGATCGTGCGTCGGTTCGAACCCAGGAAGGACGGCATCGGTCACGTTCGTGATCCTATCGACCGCCTGGAGAACGATGTGCGGGAGTTCGCGCCACGCCTCATCTTTAGTAACCGATGGCTCGGTGTACCAGTCGTTGCCGTTCCTCCGCCAATTAGCCTGCCAGGGATCGGGCGCGGCGCAGTGCTCGTCGTCGAACGGCTGCTACTCGACGCGCGCCAAGCGCGGAGTCTGCAAGGAGTGGGCGGCGGGAACGGAGCCGCGAACGATCGCTACACTCTCGGCGTCGGAGGGAAGCGCACCTCCACCTCAACGCCAGTTGACGGCATCTTCCGTCATCTCTCCACATCCGTCATCGGGCGCGTTGACGGCATCCGATCAGTGTCCGACACTGGCCCGATACTGACCCGCGAACCCGGTGTAGGAGGTCGAGATGGGCAGCATCACCCCCTACGAATCGGCGAAGGGCCGCCGCTACCGCGTGCGCTATCGCAAGCCTGATCGCACCGAGGCCGAGAAGCGCGGCTTCACGACGATGCGCGAGGCGAAGCTCTACCTCTCCATGGTCACCGTGTCGAAGTCGAAGGGTGAGTACATCGACCCATCCACCTCGCGGGTCCCGGTCCGGATGTTCGCCGACAGCTGGTTGCGCTCGAAGCAGCCGCCGATGTCGAAGCCCTCGTACTACATGACACTCGAGCGGGCGTGGAAGAACCACGTCGCGCCGGTCTGGGCCGACAGGGAGATCTCGTCAATCCGGCGCTCTGAAGTTCAGGATTGGGTGTCCGACCTCGCGACGCAGAAGTCGCGCACGGTCGTCCTTCGAGCACTGGGAGTCCTCGCCGGCATCCTCGACGTCGCGATCGACGATCGTCGCCTGGCCAGCAACCCGGCCCGCAACGTGCGCAACCTGCCTCGGCACCGGCCGGGGAAGCGTCGCGTCTACCTTTCGCACGACCAGGTCGCGACGCTGGCGGCATGCTCGGCGTACCCGACGCTCGTCCTGACCCTGGCGTACACCGGCCTCCGCTTGGGCGAGGCGACGGGACTGCGGGTGCGCAGCGTGAACCGGCTGCGCCGGCGCTTCGTCATCGAGGAGAACGCGGTGATGATCGCCTACGAGATCCACGTCGGCACGCCGAAGACGCACGAGAAGCGCTCGGTCCCGTACCCCGAGCGTCTCGCACCGATGATCGAGCAGGCGTGCGCCGGCAAGGGCCCCGAGGGTCTGCTGTTCGGCGACGGGGTCAATCACATGCGCAACCCGGGCAGCAAGGGATGGTTCGCGAATGCGGTCCGGCGTGCGCAGGAGTTCGATCCATCCATCCCTCGACTCACTCCGCACGACCTCCGTCACACCGCCGCGTCGCTCGCGATCAGCTCGGGCGCGAACGTGAAGGCCGTGCAGCGCATGCTCGGGCACGCGTCCGCAGCGATGACGCTTGACGCGTACGCGGATCTCTTCGACGACGATCTGGATGCCGTCGCGACGCGACTGAACGACCAGATGCCGCTGGTGGCGCTGCCGTCAGGACCGCAGACTCGCTACGCGCGACCTCAGTGACCGCCGAGAGCAGATTGCTCAGTTTTTCGACGAGGCAGATTTCGCCCGAAACGCTCGATTTTGGTGCCCTCAGACGTCGCGCGCAGCCCGCTGCCGACGGTCGTTTTCGGCTCACCGAATTTTCAGAATGCGGGCAAAAAGCGGGCAAAAACGACTTTCGTGTGGTCTGACCACAGAAAAAAGTCCTGGTCAGAGGCAAAAAGACACGGTGCCCCTGGAGGGACTCGAACCCCCAACCCTCTCCTTAGGACGGAGCTGCTCTTCCATTGAGCTACAGAGGCAGGTCCGTCGAGTCTATCCGGCGAGCGCGGCTGCGGCGGCACGGCGGGGCCGCGAACGCGCGGCTCGCCGGGTTCGGTAGCGTCGACTCCGTGGCTCGTCGCGGCATCCTCACCCTCCTCACCGTGATGGTGGGGTGCGCGCTGGCGGGGTGCTCCGCCGGAGCCACCGGATCCTCCACCGGCTCGTCGGCTCCAGCGACCCGCACAGCCGCGCCGAGTTCAGCCGCGCCGATCCCCTCGATCGATCTGCCGCCCACCGGAGCTACGCCTGACTACCAGCTCGGCGGGGCATATCCGCCGCCGTCCGGTGTGGGGATCGTTGTGCGTGACCGCACCGCGGCCCCCGCCGACGACGTCTATTCGGTCTGCTACGTCAATGGCTTCCAGACGCAGCCGGGCGAGCTCCCGCTGTGGCCGGACGATCTCCTCCTCAAGAACGCTGACGGAGAACTCGTGCACGACCCTGACTGGCCCGACGAGGTCATCGTCGACACGAGGGATGCTGAAGCCGTCGGCGCGATCGTCAGCCCGTGGATCAACGGGTGCGCCGCAGACGGATACGATGCCGTCGAATTCGACAACCTCGACACCTACACCCGCACCGACGGCGCCCTCACTTTCGACGACAACCTGGCGGTCGCGAAGATCCTCGTCGCCATCGCGCACGAGCACGGGCTCGCCGCAGGTCAGAAGAACGCCGCTGAGCACACCGCTCGCCTGCATGCCGAGGCAGGCTTCGACTTCGCGATCGCCGAAGAGTGCGCCGCGTGGGATGAGTGCCCCTCCTACACCGACGTCTACGGCGACGCGGTCATCGCGATCGAGTATTCCGACAGCCTCCCCCGCCCGTTCTCCGCGGTGTGCGCGGATGCGGCGACCCCGGCATCCGTCGTCCTGCGCGACCGCGACCTCGTCACCTCCGACGACCCCGCCTACGTCTTTGAGACCTGCGACTGACGAACCTCCGTATCCGGTGTGAACCGGCGCACATGGTGTGTCAGGACTTGCGGTGTCCGGTGATTCTCGGAATCGTGGCCCGTCCGCAA
>Ga0180222_1000637_pt1 | contig 48322 bp, 42 predicted proteins | sample eDN5th37CKraftOP_FD_151336 | JGI IMG/M metagenome (GOLD analysis project Ga0180222, IMG submission 151336) | Enriched Organic Plus compost microbial communities from Emeryville, California, USA - eDNA 5th pass 37_C Kraft OP (version 2) (version 2) ...
CATACGCCTTGAACTCGCCGAAAAACTTCGTGATCGCTGCCGTCAGAGACGTCTTGCCATGGTCGACGTGACCAATCGTCCCGATGTTCACATGCGGCTTCGTACGCTCAAATTTACCTTTGGCCATCTCAAATTCCCTTGGGCGGCGTGGTTTTGGATTTCAGTTGCGGGGCGATTAACGACAAAGACCGCAAAAAACAAGCCCCTATCGCCCGGAGCACCGGGGGAGCGCAGCATATCTGGCTGATGCGGTACACCGATAGGTGGCAGTTCAGAGCCACTCGACCCTCCGGGATCAAAGCTGGGTGCTGCATTTCGTCCGATTTCTCTCGCGGACACATCAAACCGCCGACAGTTTATCACACACAATAGGGAAGAACTGATTATTCCACCGGCAACCCTGTCGGAAAAACGGGCCGGCGGGCCAGGCAACGCGCAGCGTAATCTCGTCGTCATACTCGGGTTGCGGAAACCGGCTAAACCGGCTCTACTGCGCGCTCCCACGAGAGAAGGTAATGCTCCACAGAACTCCGGACGACGAAAACGCCGACATCGACAGAGGCCGCAGGTCACCCCGCCGCTTTTCTCGTCTTCTCCAGGCCATGGCGGAGGACACGACCCGCGAGCGCATCTCGGTGAACGATCTGGTTCATGCCATGGGTGACCGCGCGTTCGGCGCCCTGATGCTGGTCTTCGCGCTTCCTAATGTTCTGCCCATGCCGCCGGGAACCTCCGGCCTGCTCGGGCTGCCGCTCGTCTTTCTCGCCGCGCAGCTCATGCTCGGCCAAAGTCCCTGGCTGCCCAAATTCATCGGAACCCGGTCGATCCGCCGGGCCGACTTTGCGGTGTTCATCGAGCGCGCCGCGCCTTGGCTGCGTCGAGCCGAGCGCTTGCTTCGCCCTCGCCTCCTTCCCCTTGTCAGCCCGGCCGCCGAGCATGTCATCGGGGCATTCTGTCTGGTGCTGGCGATCGTCCTTCTTCTGCCGGTCCCGCTCGGCAACATGCTTCCGGCCCTTTCCATCTCCGTTTTCTCGTTCGGCATTCTCGGCCGCGATGGCGTCTGGATCGTCGTCGGCGTGTTGCTTGCCGGCGTGTCCGCGATCGTCGCAGGTGGCGTGGTTTTCGCGCTTGTGAAAGGGGCGATCTTCCTCCTGACGCGGCAACTCTAAACCAGGCCGGGCGAGGAACTTTCCCCTCAGCGGCCCGTTCACGGGCTTGCGTTGAGGGATCGCCAGCATGGATGGACAAGCTCTGACCGTACTCGCCGTCGCGTTCTCGGCTGCGCTTGCTTCCACGGCCGGTGGTGTTATCGCCATCTATCTGCGGGCGGGCAGTTTCTTGCTTTCGATGGCCGTCGGATTTGCCGCTGGTGTCCTGCTCGGCACCTTCGCGTTCGAGATGGTGCCTAAGGCGCTGGAACAGTCCTCGCTCGTGATAACCGTCGGCGGCTTCGCTTTAGGATTTGCCCTTGTTTATGGTCTCGATCTCCTCGTGAACCGTGGTCGCATGGCCGGTGGTGAAGCCGACCAAATCGGCTTCGTCAGATCTTTCCATCGGCGCCACAAGCCTCATGGCAGCCAAGTAACGGTCCTTGCCGGCGCAACGAGTGCCGAGGAGCTGATCGAGGGCATCACCATTGGTGTGGGCGCCGCAATAGATCCCAGTGTTGCTTTCATCGTTGGCGCCGCGATTTTCATCGACAATATCAGCGAGGCCCTCAGCATCGGTGAACTCGTTCGCAAGGAAACCGAGAAGGGTTACAAATGGCGCATCCTGAAATGGACCAATATCATTGCTCTGTCGCTGTTCGTCTCGGCTATGGTGGGATGGTTCGCGTTACGCGGCCTGCCGCCCGGGCTTCTCGGTTTCCTTCTGGCCATAGGCGCCGGAGGCATGTTCTACCTGACCGTCACGGACCTGGTGCCCGAGGCAGAGGACCATCACTACCAGGAGTCCTCTGCGATCGCGATCTGCGCCGGCTTCCTCACGATCCTCATCTTGTCCGAACTGATGTAGTATTCGCGGGGGATTACGAAGTACCCTCCTGTTCCCTCCTGTGCGCCTCGATCTCGTCCAGCACCGCCTCCGGCGCGATATCGCTCTTTATTTCCCGGACTTCCCGGTCCGATAGCGGCAGCCTTGAATCCAGCCGGTCCGCGATCGCGGTGATCATCTCGGCCAATTTCGTCAGTTCATGCTCGGTGAGGAGGTTGATCTGCAGATCGAGGTCGGCTCGCTTGTCGGCCGCCGCGGCCATTCGGTTCTGACTGATGAGCACGAAGGTCGACAGGAATATCGCTTCTACTGAAGCCACCATCGCCAGAACGACGAAAGTGGGGTCGAAGCGCGGGACTCCGGGTATGAAACCCAGATTGGAAACGATCCAGAAGCCGTAGACAGCAAGATGCAGGTAGACGAAGCGCATGCTGCCGGTAAAACCGGTGATCGCATCCGCGATCCGCTCCTCCAGCTTTGCCTGCTCTGCTTCGTCGGCGCGTCGTTTCTCGATGGCTTCGATGTTGCGCTTGAGCGCGCTGCTCAGCTTGTCCGCGGGAGGTGGAGGCAGTGTGGGTGAAGTCATAATGGAACGTCCATGGGCAATCCGGCAGCCTCCTGCCGGATTGCGAAAACCGGAAACCTCGCCGGAATGTTCCTCGAGATGCCGCTTCCGGTCGTCAGGTCGAAGAAGGCGGCATCGGCGCCTTGGGCGTGCCGTGCAGCAGTGGATCGCCCTGGCTTAACTCTTCAACGACCTCGCCCAAAGGCTGCGGATCGGCTAGATATTCGAATTCGCCCTGCCCATCGGGCGACGGTCCCGCTGCCCAGCGCCCCTGCTGGCTTTCGGTACCGCCGGAACAGTTCCAGAACTGGTAGGCGACTTCCGCCATTTCCTTCTCCTGCGGGAAGCTCATCGGCACCGGCGTCATGTCGAGGCCATCTGCTTCCAATTCGGCTATGGCGGCCAGCCACTGGTTCTGATGCATGGTGTCGCGGGCGATCAGGAAGGAGAGCATATCGCGCACGCCCGGATCGTCCGTCAACTCATAGAGCCGGCAGACTTGCAGCCTGCCCTGCGATTCGGCGGTAACATTGAAGCGGAAGTCGGCCAGCAGATTGCCCGAAGCGATGGTGTAGCGCGCATTCCAGGGATAGCCTACGCTGTCGGTTGGGGTCGCTCCCTGTCCGGAAACGATCGCATGTTGCGGGTTCATGCCCGAGACGATCACGTCCTCCAGGCGCGAGCCGCCGAGCACTGCTCCGATCGCCGAATTCTTCGCCGCATCCTCCCTAGCCTCGACCGGCGAGGTCTCCAGGAGCCTGGCGATCATCGTTGCCAGCATTTCCACATGCGCGATCTCTTCGGTGCCGATGTCCAGGATCATGTCGCGGTATTTGGCGGGCGCGCGACAGTTCCAGCCTTGGAAGAGATAGGTCATCATGACGCTGATCTCTCCCCACTGGCCGCCCAACACCTCCTGCAGCTTTTTGGCGTAGACCGGATCCGGACGTTCGGGCTTTGCGTGATATTGAAATTGGTTCGTTCGAAAGAACATCATGCTCTCCTCTGGTTCGGGAAGGACCGCGGGCTGAAGCGGCATATCCTCGCGAACCTCGGCGGGTGCCGCATGTTCCCGGCACCCTCGAGCGAGCACAATTTATGATCGAGCCAAGTTCCGGTTATCGGGAGACGGTGCGAAGCGCGAAAACAAAGGGCGCCGCATGGGCGCCCGGTCCTGGAAAGCTGATTGGAGGCCTCGCCCGGAATCGAACCGGGGTGCAAGGATTTGCAGTCCTCTGCGTAACCACTCCGCCACGAGGCCCCTCGACGAAAACACAAGGTTTTTCAGTCGTTTGCACAGGACGTGAATTTTCATTCCGAAAAATCGCCTTTGCGCATCCCGAATAAGCGTTTTCAGTTTGTCCCGTCAAGGATCAAAAACCGATGTCCATGTTTTTCCTTGTTAGCGCCTTGATCAGCGGCAGATTCACCTTTTTTTGGAACTCCCAAGGGCAGTCATCCCATCAACGCCTGCCCGAATCCAGGCGGGCTCAGGCTGCTTGCAGCCACTCGTTGATCGTGACCGCTAGTCTCCTCCAGCAAAGACTGCTCGAGGATGGGTTCGTGGCTGCAACTCGAGAACTTTGGTCAGGCACGACCTAAGACACGGTTTAGCCACCTTATCGCGCACCCCTCGCGATCGTTCGATGCTCTCGATATGAGACAGGAGCACCTGTTCCCGTTCCTTAAGGTGCTGAAGTGTATGCTCCAGCCGGCAGATCGCTTCATCTGCGTCGTTGGAATATTCAGCCGGCATCCGCGATCGTCTGAGCGCGAACAAGGGGAGGACATCCCTTCTCACAAAAAACGCATTTGCATTCGAGCTGATGTCATATTCATAGCCAAGGCTGCTCATCTCAGATCGGAGTCTTCCCAGGCCAATATGGCCATACTCGATGCACATGACGAGCGGCCAAACCCGGCCGCCTTTCATGCCCTTCAGAACCTGCATCTCATGGCCTTCCACGTCGAGGACCAAAAGGTCGACTTGATCGATCCCCTCTTTATCCGTGAAATCGCGCCAAGTGATCGTGAGCACTTCGATCTCCTCTACCGTGCACCCGCGCGCCTTTAAGTCCGCCAGGTGATCCGGCGCGTGGGTTATAGACCCATTACCGAAATGCTCACCGAGATTAGGATGGTGCACGTGCCGAAAGAGAGACAACCCACCCCTATCCGAGAGGGCAAGCTGGAGATTGCGGGAGTTCGGGCGGTTGCGTTGCAACGCCGCAAATAGGGCTGGAACGGGTTCTAGATTGAAGCCGCTCCAACCCAACGATTCTTCGAAGAACTTGCATGAGCACTCGGTCAGGCCGTCAAATGCGCCGCACTCTACGAAGATACCGGAAATGCCTCGGTCGGGGAAATAGCGTTCAAATAGGAAGCGATCCACCGGAGGATCAAACTGTCCGTAGAACTTCATTCCCCATCTCCGCAGCCCGATAGGCTCCATGCCATATCTCAGGCGCGGGTGGAAGGCAGTCTAGCCTTTCTGGCCTGCTTTCTCGCCGGTGTGCACAACAGAGTTCGCTGACGATGCACGCCGTCAAGGATTGACATAGATTTTGCTGCTAAGGGGCAATCCACTCGCGCAGATCGCGGATGTTGGATCGAGCGATAGCGGTTTGCAGCATGTAGGCCCTTATAAGCAGCACGCGTGGTGGAAGCCTCGACATCGATAAGCGCGCTCGTCTTCGCACTCTTCTGCTCGATGGCCTGCCGGGTCTCCACGAATTTTGATCGAGTGCCCGCGAAAGCCTGCGCTTGCTCGATCATGAGGTATTCCGCCCTTCGACTTCTTCATCGTCGTATGGGGTCAGGTGGGGTGTACCCGGCCTCGATCTGTTCCGGGACGTCTGGACCGGGCAAACAGGCTACTCAAGCCAGCGGCTGCTACCGCGTCAAACGGTGACGGCTCATTCTGAACGATTTCCATGGTTCATTCAGAACGACGCCACCCGCCCGACCCAGACCTCAGCGTCAGTCCGCCTCCTGCTCCCTGGGGGCGGTATCCCGGCTGCCCATCAGGATATCCCGCTTGCCGACATGGTTGGGCTTGCCCACAAGCCCCTCCTGCTCCATCCGCTCGATCAGCGAGGCGGCGCGGTTATAACCGATGCCAAGCCGCCTCTGGATATAGGAGGTGGAGCATCTCTTGTCCCGCAGGACCACCTTGACCGCCTGGTCGTAGAGATCATTCCCGTCCTCGGACGCGATCGCACCCTTGTCGAACACGGCGCTGTCCTCTTCGGCAGCCTGCTCTTCCTCTTCATCCGCGGTGACGGTCTCGAGATATTCCGGCCGCCCCTGCGTCTTCAGGTGAGCGACAACCTGCTCCACCTCCTCGTCGGAAACGAAAGGCCCATGCACGCGCACGATGCGCCCGCCGCCGGACATATGGAGCATGTCGCCCTGCCCCAAAAGTTGCTCCGCCCCCTGCTCGCCCAGAATCGTGCGACTGTCGATTTTCGATGTCACCTGGAAGGAAATGCGGGTCGGGAAATTGGCCTTGATCGTGCCGGTGATCACATCCACCGAAGGACGCTGGGTCGCCATGATGAGATGGATGCCGGCGGCGCGCGCCATCTGCGCCAGCCGCTGGATCGCGCCCTCGATCTCCTTGCCGGCGACCATCATAAGGTCGGCCATTTCATCGACAATAACGACGATGTAAGGCATCGGAGCAAGATCCATTTCCTGCTCTTCAAAGATCGGTTCGCCTGTCGACCGGTCGAAGCCGGTCTGCACGGAGATGAGCACCGGTTCGCCCTTGTCGCGCGCCGCCGCGGCGCGCTGGTTGTAGCCGTCGATGTTGCGCACGCCGAGCCGCGCCATCTTGCGATAGCGGTCCTCCATCTCGCGCACCGCCCATTTCAGCGCCGTCACAGCCTTCTTGGGGTCGGTAACGACAGGGGTGAGCAGATGCGGAATGCCATCATAGACGGAGAGCTCCAGCATCTTGGGATCGACCATGATCAGCCTGCACTCTTCGGGCCGCAGCCGGTAGAGCAGCGACAGGATCATTGTGTTGATCGCGACCGATTTGCCCGAGCCCGTCGTGCCGGCCACCAGCAGGTGCGGCATCTTGGCGAGTTCGGCGATCACCGGCTCGCCTCCGATCGTCTTGCCCAGGCAGAGCGCCAATTTGTAGCCCGTCTTGTGGAAGTCGTTCGACTGGATGAGCTCACGGAGATAGACCGTTTCGCGCGAGACATTCGGCAGTTCGATGCCGATGACGTTGCGCCCCGGGACGACTGCCACGCGGGCCGAAACAGCCGACATGGAGCGGGCAATGTCATCGGCCAGATTGATGACGCGCGAGGATTTCACACCCGGTGCCGGCTCGAATTCGTAGAGGGTCACGACCGGGCCCGGGCGGACATGGATGATTTCCCCGCGCACGCCGAAGTCTTCGAGAACGCTTTCCAAGAGGCCGGCATTCTGCTCGATCTGTTCCTGGGTCATGTAGAAGCCCTGCCCCTCGGGCGCGTCCTGCAGCAGATCCTCGGACGGGAACTCGTAGGAGCCTTCCACGGACATGCGCTTCCGCGCCACCGCCCCAGGGCGCTTCAAGGAGGCCGGCGGGAAAGGCACGACCTGCGCTCCCGACTGGACGCGCTCATACGCCTCGGTAACCGGCCCGTCGGCATCGGCCGCAGCGGTCTGCGTTTCAGCCAGTTCCTCCGACGTGCAGGTGCTTACCTCCTGGCTCTGGATCTCCGGATCCCTTGCGCTGGCAGATGCAGAAGCAGGCCGGCACTCGATTACCTTGAAGAGCGACGTGATCTCGGAGGGCTGCCGCACGGGAATCTGGATCGGCCTGGTCGTGACAGCGTTCGCGCTCGATTTTGCTTCGGCTATCGGGGACTGCGCGGACGAGACGGTGTCCCGCTCTTGAGGGCCCTCGAAGGGCATCAGCTCGAAGAAGGCGTGATCGGAAAGGTGGGACCAAAGGGCCCGCCCCGACTGAGCCTGTCCAAGGGCTTGGCGAGCGAGAGGATTGGCGTTCAGGATCGCACCCGCCTGCCACTCAGGCCGATGTGAATGGGAGCCCTCGGCGCGCATAGTGGCGGCTTCCGCTGCCTGAGCCTGATCGAGCAAAGATCCAAACGGATATGCGCTGCGCGGCAGCGCAACCGATTCGAGCGGCGCATGCGTCTCGCCACCGGCATTTTCCTGCGCACCGATGTCTTCAGCCCGCACGGCTTCCTGCCGGGGTTCTGTATCCAGAACCTGCTCGGGCTCAGCCGGGCGACGCCTAATGAACTCTCGTTCCGGCGTGCGGGTGAAGCGCACATTGGGGGCAAGGAAAAAATAGCTTTGCCAGGGCTGATCCCGGAACTTCTCCTCCGATCGTTCCAGCATGGGATGCGCTGGAGAACCGGCTGCCTCCGCGCGCTGCCTTTCCAAAGGTCGGCCTTGCTGGACGAGCGCACGGCCTGCCACCTGCGAGGTGTCTTCACCAAAACGGCGGTGCGTTAGAGGTGGCCGCGCGGCTGTGTCGCTGCCCCTGCGATCATCTCTCACGGACTGATCCTGGTGCAAGCTTTGAGCGGAAAAATTCGACCGGGGAAAATGCATGACAATAGACTCGAATGCTGACGACGACTCTCCCCCTCGGTAATAGAAAATGAAGGTTAACAGCTTCCCTAAGAGAGGGCCCTGCCGAAGGAAAAATTCGGATAGAGGGAGCGCGGATAACCGAGACGTCACGACCGTAAGCGCTGGCGTACGGTGCGATTCTGACTGTAAAACAGATGCTTATCCCTGCGCGTTAAGCTGAGATGTCAGTTTAAGAAGGTTGCCGATCACTTGCGACCAGCTTCGGAGCGTCGGCGCTCCATTTCGGCCTGGTATTCTTCGGCCGACATATAGCCAGCATCGACCCATGCACGAATTTGAACTTCATCCATATCGCCGAGGCGAATTTGCGTTGAGGTAAGATGGCGATTTTTCGGTGCGGTTTTCATGCCTGCCAACATCCAATGCCCGTCTCTTATTCACCAATTAGCGGGCACTTAATGTTTGGCAATTTCCGGCAGATCAAAAAATGGCGATCCTCCTCGCCGGCTGGAGCAAGACGGGCTAACCGGTTATCTGCAGCCGGATAGTTGCGCCTCATACTGATTGGCCATCGCCGCGGCCCTCTCTGCAGCCTTTTTCATATGGGCGTTGTTCTTCCACACACCGCGTGCGTAGCCCCCATGGCCGGCATAATAGGCAAGGTAGAGGTTATAGGCGTCGTTAAGGGGAATGCCGTTTCGCAAATGGCTGCTGCGGTGATACCAGCCGACGAAATCCACCGCGTCGCTGAAGCGGTTGCGGTCAGCAGTCCAGCGTCCCGTTTCCTGCTTGTATTGCGTCCAGGTCCCGTCCAGCGCCTGCGAATAGCCATAGGCGCTTGATGCCCGCTTCCACGGTATGAAGCCGAGGATCTTTTTGCGAGGTGGCCTCGCATGGGCCTGATAGCCGGATTCCACCCGGATCGTAGCCATCAGTATAGGCACCGGAACGCCATAGGCTTGCTCTGTGCGCTTTGCGGCACTGTACCAATTGGCGAACCAGCCGTCCTTCTGGTCGAAAACGGCGCAGACATTGTTGATGTTGCGAGGGGTACTTGCACACCCGGCTAGTGCGAGCAGCAAGATGAGGGCCGCGGCGCGCATGGGCGAACACTCCACTTTTGCGCGGAGATGTATCGGGAGAATCCTAACATTCCCCTTAGGCAGGCGTTAACGATCGGGAAATCTGCAGGCTTCAGGCAAGCCGGATGACGCCGCTTGGAACGGGCGGCCCGGCAATCGCGCAATGAGGCTGAAGAAGAGTGGCTCCCCGGGCCGGATTCGAACCAGCGACCAACCGGTTAACAGCCGGTTGCTCTACCGCTGAGCTACCGGGGAATGCCTCGCTCTGAGCGTGTGGCGGAGCCTATAGCAAAGACATTCGAGCTTTGCAAAGCAGGTTTCTGCAATTTTTTCACAAAGTCCGAATTGACGCTTCGCATTCGGTGCTGCCTCACTACATATGGGTGACGCAACGAGGGCATCGCAAGAGCGCCAAACCAATAGAAAGCCAAGCAACGCATGCGGCAAAGCGAAACTCCTGAGAGCGGTGATCCCGGTAGAAAACATCATCACATCTCCTTTGCCGGGCGGCGGATTCGGATGCCCCGGTCGCGCGGAGCGCGAATCGCAATCGGCTCGATACTGATTGTGCTTGGCTTTTTCGGCTTCCTCCCGATACTGGGTTTCTGGATGGTGCCGCTTGGACTGTTTGTCCTGTCCTATGACGTTCCCGCGATACGAAGGTTCCGTCGCCGTCTGGAGGTGTGGTGGCATCGCCGAAGGCGCGAAAAATCGTCCTCCAGTTCGGCACACCGTTGACGAAGATCAGGCCCGGATAAGGAAAATGCACACCTTGAAATCACATTTTCTCCATTTCGGTGTGCAATCCGCAACCTTTGCGCCTATAGCGGCGTTTTCGGCCTGGAATTGCGGGACAGCAAAATAATGGGCGGGAACCAAATGCTACGCGGCAACCGGGACGTCTTGTCAGGGTCGTTTGAACATCGATATCGCCTTCTGGTAGAGGCGATCGTCGATTACGCGATCTATATGCTTGACCCAGACGGCTATGTGGTGAGCTGGAACCCGGGCGCCCAACGCTTCAAGGGATATAAGGCCGCAGAAATCATCGGCCACCATTTCTCGCAATTTTATACGGAGGAAGACCGCGCGGCTGGACTTCCGGAACGGGCCCTCGCTACGGCTGCCTCGGAGGGGCGTTACGAATCGGAAGGATGGCGCCTGCGCAAGGATGGTTCCCGCTTCTGGACGCATGCGATCATCGATCCCATTCGGGACCCTTCCGGCAAGCTGATCGGCTTTGCAAAGATCACCCGCGACCTTACGGAACGCAAAGCCGCCGAAGCCGCGCTCAAGCAGAGCGAGGCGCAGTTCCGCCTGCTGGTTCAAAGCGTTACCGACTACGCCATCTACATGCTCGACCCCAGCGGCCGGATCGTGAGCTGGAATGCCGGCGCTGAGAGAATTAAAGGCTATGACGCCAACGAGATCGTCGGGCAGCATTTCTCGCGATTCTACATGGACGAGGAGCGGGAAAGGGGCGAGCCGCAGCGCGGCCTTAGAACTGCCGCAAAGGAAGGCCGTTTCGAGAAGGAAGGTTGGCGCGTCCGCAAGGACGGTACACGCTTCTGGGCCAGCGTGGTGATCGATGCCATCCGCGACGAACGGGGGGAGCTCATCGGCTTCGCCAAGGTCACGCGGGACATCACGGAAAAGAAGGAAGCACAGCGCGCACTTGAGGAAGCACGGGAAGCGCTGTTCCAAGCCCAGAAGCTGGAGGCGATCGGACAGCTCACCGGTGGCATTGCGCACGATTTCAACAATTTGCTCATGGTGATTTTGAGCAGCCTCGATCTCTTGGTTCGCAGGCTGCCGGCGGAAGATGCACGGGTCCGGACCCTTGCCGATAACGCCATGCAGGCGGCGCAACGCGGCGCCGCGCTCACGCAGCGCATGCTTGCCTTTGCGCGACGCCAGGAACTGAGGCGGAGTGCGGTCGATATTCCGATGCTGGTCAACGGCATCAGTGAACTCCTCCAGCGTACGCTCGGCCCCCAGATACGGCTTGAATTCCGTTTTCCCGCTGCCCTTCCGAAAGTCCACACCGACGCCAACCAGCTCGAGTCCGCACTTCTCAATCTGGCGCTCAATGCCCGGGACGCCATGCCTTCGGGAGGACCGCTGATCATCTCCGCACGTGAGGAGTTCGTGGAGACGGGATATGTGCCCCGGCTCTCTCCGGGCCATTATATCTGCCTCTCGGTCGAGGACCGCGGAGAGGGCATGGACCAGGAGGTTCTCGCGCGTGCGACGGATCCATTCTTCACCACCAAGGGAGTTGGCAAGGGAACAGGCCTTGGCCTTTCGATGGTACAGGGGCTGGCGGAGCAATCGGGCGGGTGGCTGCGTCTCGACAGCAAGAAAGGGGAAGGCACCACGGCGGAGATATGGCTGCCGATTGCTACCGCCGAGGAACTGGCCGAAATCTGTGAGCCTGCTGCCGAAAACGCGGTACCGGATCAGCAAAGTCGACTGGTGGCCATGGTCGTCGATGACGACCCGCTGGTTCTCCTGAACACGGCGGCCATGTTGGAGGATCTCGGGCATACCGTCATAGAGGCTTCTTCCGGTGAAGAAGCCTTGAATGCATTGCGGCGAAAGAAGGATGTCGACATCGTCATCACCGACCAGGCGATGCCGGGCATGCGAGGTGACGAACTGGCCAATGCGATCAGGGCGGAGTGGCCGGACCTTCCGGTCATTATCGCGACAGGGTTTGCCGAGCTTTCGCAGAGCATCAGGGTCCAGTTCCCGCGTCTGTCGAAGCCCTTCAACCAGGAGCAGCTCGCAAGCAAGCTCTCTGAAGCGCTCGCTGCCCACGCCCTCTCCAGATAACGGCGGCCGAGTTCCCGTCCTGACCGGTTAGGCACCAAGGACCGAATTCCGAACTGCCGTTGCGGAATCCGTGGCTAAGACGCAGCGAGCGCTGCATCCGGCCGCGGCCACTCGGAGCCGCTGCACTTTCCGACATTCGCGTTTTCAATGGGGTAGGATTAAGCTATCCTGTCCGGGCATATCTAATGCGTATTGGGGGGCGGCACGGCGATCCGGGCCAACGCAGGCTCGGCACTCATCCCGAAGGGCGAGGAGGTGGATCCGGTGCGTTTCATACGTTTTCTTGCAGTCGTATTGATATTGATCCTTATTGTTGCGGCGGGGTTGTTTGCGATTGCCTGGCGCGGCGAGATCGAGCCTGTGGCTGCTGTCGATCCATCTTCTTTTAACGAGGATCTCGTCGCGCAAGGAGCACAGCTTGCCGCTGTCGGCAACTGCATCGCCTGCCACACGGTGCCGGGCCAGCCCGCCTTTGCGGGAGGCCTTGCCATCCCGACACCTTTCGGAACGATCTATTCCACCAATATCACGCCGGATCCCGAGAGCGGCATCGGAAACTGGAGCGAGGAAGCCTTCCAGCGTGCCATGCGAGAGGGGGTGGATCGCCAAGGTCGTTACCTTTATCCCGCCTTCCCCTATGATCATTTCACGCTTGTTACGGATGAGGACAACCGGGCACTTTACGCCTTCCTCATGACGCGCGAGCCGGTGCGCTCTACCCCGCCGCAGAATGACCTGCCCTTCCCTTTCAACATGCGGATGATCCTGGCCGGATGGAATCTTCTCTTTTTGGACAAGGGCCCGTTCCAGCCCGACACAGCCCAGAGCGAGGAGTGGAACCGCGGCGCCTATCTCGCCGAAGGCCTCGGCCATTGCGGCGCCTGCCATACGCCGCGAAACCGCTTTGGCGCCGTTGATTCCGACCGTCATTTTGCCGGCGGCGAGGCAGAGGGCTGGCAGGCCTATGCCATCAATGCCACCTCCCCCGCTCCCATTCCTTGGGACGCGGACAGTCTCGCCTTCTACCTGCGCAACGGCTGGCATGAGTGGCATGGCGTCTCCCGTGGGCCGATGGCTGAAGTCACAGGCAATCTAGGTCTTCTGCCGGACCGCGACATTGCCGCGATAGCGACCTATGTCGCCTCGGTCATGGGCGAACCCGACCAGACCCGCCGCGAGCGCGCCGAGCAGCTGAAGGCGGAAATCTCCCAGGGGCAGACGGCGGTTCAAGCTGCCCCGGCAACCGACACGCAGGCGGGCGATGCGCAGCATCCGGGGGCGGCGATCTACGCCAGCGCCTGCGCCGGATGCCATAATGGAAGCAAACCCCTGCCCTTTGGCGGACTGCGCTTTTCGCTCAGCACTGCCGTAAATGCACCCAACCCGCAGAACATAGTGAATGTGGTGCTCTTCGGGCTTCCACCATCGGATGGGGAGGCAAGTGCGGTAATGCCGGCCTTTGCGAATGTGCTCGATGACCAACAGATGGCCGACCTGCTCGCTTACATGCGCGAGCGGTATTCGGAGGCGCCTGCCTGGGAGGACGTCGCGGACCTTGTCGCCCGCACCCGCTCAGGTCAGTACAAGGTGGCGGTTCGCCCTGCTGACGGCATCGAAAGAGGGCCGGAAAATGTCGGCGCCAGTGGTGGCGCGGAGGATGCGGAGGATTAGCAATGGCGATATCCCTGAATGTTAACGGCGAAACGCATGAGATCGATGTCGATCCTGCGACGCCGCTTCTCTATGTGCTGCGAAACGATCTGGAGCTGAACGCAGCCAAGTTCGGCTGTGGCCTCGGGCAGTGCGGCGCCTGCACGGTGGTGGTCGATGGCGAGGCGGTGCTGTCCTGCGTCACCCCTGTGTCCTTGATGGAAGGCCGCGAAATCACGACCGTGGAAGGGCTCGGCACGATCGAGGAGCCCGGGCCGCTGCAGGCCGCCTTCATGGAGATGCAGGCAGCCCAATGCGGCTACTGCATTCCGGGCATGATGATGAGCGCCCATGTGCTGCTCAGGAAGAACGCGGAACCCAGCGATCGGGAGATCCGCGACGCGCTTATGACGAATCTCTGCCGCTGCGGCACGCATATGCGCATCCTCGCTGCGATCCGCCGTGCGGGCGAACTGATGCAGCAGGCATCTGCCCCGACCGAGAGGAGGGCTGGATAATGACCATTATTCCCAAGGACGAGTTCAACACGCAGGGTCGCAATGGCATCACCCGCCGGCGTGTCCTTGTTGGTACCGGTGCGCTGATCGTCAGCTTCGCCATCGCCCCGCATGTGTCGGCACAGCCGCAGCCCGCGCCGCCCGCCGCAGCGCCCGAGCCTCCCCAATTGCCCGGCAGCCTGAACGACGCACGTCGCCTTGATTCCTGGATTCGCATCGATGCCGAGGGCGAGATCACGGTGTTCACCGGCAAGGTGGAGCTTGGTCAGGGCATCAAGACGGCATTGCGGCAAGTAGCTGCCGAAGAGCTGGAGGTGGAACCCGGCGAGATCAACCTCGTCACCGCGGACACGGGACGCACCCCCGATGAGGGTTTCACCGCCGGCAGCCAATCCATGCAGAATTCCGGCACGGCGATCCGGAACGCTGCGGCGCAGGTCCGGGAGATCCTGATCACCGAGGCCGCGCGCCGCTGGAACGTGCCGCGCGAAACGCTTCGAGCCGAGGCCAAGAGCATCGTAGCCCAGGACGGCCGGACGATTGGCTATGGCGAACTCGTCACAGATCAACTGCTCGCAGTCGAGGCGCAGCCGGAATCGCTGCTCAAAAGCCCGGACAAGCTTCGCGTAATGGGCCAGTCGCTGCCCCGCGTCGATATCCCCGGCAAGGTCACCGGCGGTGTGGCCTATGTCCAGGATCTGCGGCTGGAGGGCATGCTGCACGCCCGCGTCGTGCGCCCGCCGAGTCCTTCCGCACAGCTGCAGGAGGTGGATACCGCAGCGGTCGAACAGATGCCGGGCGTGGTCTCGGTGATCCGTGACGGCAGTTTTCTCGCGGTAGTCGCTGAAGGTGAGTTCCAAGCGATCAGCGCCATGCGCGCTCTACAGCAGGCGGCACGCTGGACGGAACAACCGGTGCTGCCCGACCAGAACAATCTGCAGGCATTCCTGGAGGCCACCAAAGGTGACATTGGTATCGTGGCCGAGGAGGGTTCGCCCGAGGTCACCGGCAAGATTTTCGAGGCAACTTTCCGGCGCCCCTACCAGATCCATGGCTCCATCGGTCCTTCCTGCGCCGTCGCCCATATGGACAATGGCCAGCTCACCGTCTGGTCGCACACCCAGGGCGTCTATCCCGACCAGGAAGCCATTGCCGAAATGCTGGGCATGGACATCGCCCAGGTCCGTGTGATCCATATGGAAGGCTCCGGTTGCTACGGTCACAACGGCGCCGACGATGCAGCCGCGGATGCGGCCTTGATCGCCTCCGCCGTACCGGGACGGCCCATTCGGGTGCAGTGGATGCGCGAGGATGAGCATGCCTGGGAGCCTTTCGGGCCGGCGATGCTGACGAAGATCCGCGCCGGCGTGGGCGACGACGGGCGGATCACCGGGTGGAACTACGAGCTTTGGAGCAATCTTCATTCCTCTCGCCCCGGCGGCGCAGGCAACCTGCTCGCGGCGCGGCATAGGGCACAGGCTTTCGCCGTTCCGGCCCCGCGATTCAATATCAGCCAGTCCGGCAATGGCGATCGGAACGCCAACCCGCTCTATGTCTTCCCGAACCGCCGGGTTCTCTGGCACTATGTGCCGGAAACGCCGCTCAGGGTCTCGGCGCTGCGCGCGCTGGGCGCCTATGCGAACGTCTTCTCCATCGAGAGCACGATGGACGAACTCGCACTCCTCGCTGGCACGGACCCGGTGGAATTCCGGCTGCGCCACCTGGAAGATCCTCGTGCCCGGGCTGTTGTGGAAAGGGCGGCGGAGGAGTTCGGCTGGTCTTCCGGCGCGCCGAAAGGTGACAGAGGCCGCGGCTTTGCTTTCGCGCGCTACAAGAACCATGCAGCCTATCTGGCCGTCGCGCTCGAACTCGAACTTGAGCGCGAAACTGGCCGCACCCGCGTTTCCCGCGCCGTGGCTGCGATCGACAGCGGCGAAGCGGTAAACCCCGACGGCATCCGGAACCAGACGCAGGGTGGCATCATCCAGGCCACGAGTTGGACGCTCTTCGAACAGGTGACCTTTGACAACACTCGCGTCACCAGCACGGATTGGTCGAGCTATCCGATTTTACGTTTCCCAAGCGCACCGGATAGCGTGGAGGTCCACGTGATCGATTCGCCGGGACAGCCCTTCCTCGGAACCGGAGAGGCGGCCCAGGGTCCGACGCCCGCCGCGATTGGCAACGCTTTTCGCCAGCTGACCGGCGTGCGGCTTTACGACCTGCCTTTTACGCGCGAGCGGGTGAAGCAGGCGATCGGCGTCTGAACGATCGAAATTAAGTCGAAGATCTCCCTCCTAGCGGGGGAGATCCGCCGCGCGCTGCTGCGCGATCCGGACTATGCGAATTAGGCCTGCGCCAAGCAGATTTCGTCAAAACTTGCGGCTAACGAAGTTCGATCCCTCCAGACCGAATCTCCATTCCATCTCGGCCGCCCGCGAAATTCCGATGCGCGTGCCCGTCATGAACGGGGCTCTTGCATTTGCAAGGCAAAGCCTGAACGGCGGCTCGGCGAGATTCAGCCCATCCAGGGATCGATCGATACCGAGCGCTTCCCCTACCCGCCCCGGGCCGGAACAAAGCTGTTTCAGCGAATCTGTCCGCCGGCGTTGCTGCATAAGACCAATGCCCATTGTAGGCTGAAGGGCACGTATAAGGACCGCGCTACCCGGCAGGCAGACGAAGTTCAGGCACCAGTGTATCCCGTAGGAGCGGTAAATATAGGTATGAGCCGGGGGACCGAACATCGCCTTGTTGCGAGCCGTGGGACCGCGAAAGCTGTGCGAGGCCGGATCCTCCAGCTCATAAGCTTCCGTCTCCACAATGATGCCACCCGTCGGGCCGACTAAGAATTCCGCTCCGATCAGGTCTTTTGCAACGTCGATTGCAGAACGTGAGAAGAAGGTGGTGAGAGACATAGCTGAACGAAAGGCCTTTGCCTTCGATTGCAATAAGGAGGCTGGAGAGGTCAAGCACGAACGTGTGAACGATCGTCTCGTCTTGCATTGTGGAAAGCTTTTACACCAGACCGAACTACTCTATTTTATGAAGCAACGATGGAGGTGTCGTGTAGCGGCATGACGGAACTCTCGTGCAAGCCCAGATATGACGACCGCCGGACAACTCGGCAAAGTCCCCGGGACGAAGGGAAGCGAGGCTTGCGGAAAAGCTACCCGCCTCGCAATTATCGATCTTGACCCTGCGAAACGATATTTCCACTGGTCTAAAGCGCACCGCTGGCAGATTGTGGCCCGCGGCTGCAGCCGACACGAACGATAAGCGCTCGTCAAGGTCGCTCCTTCGAGCGCTCGCGGTGCTGTTGCTCCTGGGGTTCGTGACCCTCACTGCTTTGCTTGTCTGGGCGCTGCAGGACGTGCCCTGGCGCGATGTCGCCAGCGGTTCAATCGGGGCTATGCAAGCTGAAGAAGCCAACTCTGGATCTCCCGCCGAGCAAAACGGCTATGCATCAAGAGCGGACTTCCCGCCGCATCTCGTCGATGCCGTGCTCGCGGTTGAAGATCGTCGTTTTTACGACCATTTCGGCCTCGATTTACGCGGCATCGCCAGAGCGGTGGTGAGCAATTTCCAGGCCGGCGCGATCGTGCAGGGCGGGAGCACGATTACCCAGCAACTCGTCAAGATCGCCTATCTGCGCCATGACCGCACGTTCAAGCGGAAAATCCAGGAGGCAGTGATCGCCGTGTGGCTGGAGCAAAGACTCGATAAGGACGAAATCCTTACCCGCTACCTCAACAGCATCTACCTTGGCGCAGGTGCGACGGGCATGCCAGCCGCGGCGCGTGTGTATTTCGACAAGAAGGTAGAAGATCTCGATCTTGCCGAATCGGCACTGTTGGCCGGCCTGATCCGCGCCCCCTCAATGCTCAATCCATTGGAAAATCCGGAAGGAGCCGTCACGCGCGCCAATCTGGTGCTCGATCTCATGGTTGCGGACGGAAAGCTGACCGCGGCTGAGGCCGAGACTGCAAAAAGACGCTACGGGGAGCTGGTGTTATCTCCGGGATCGGACAGACGCTCCACCATCTTGCCGGCTGGTTCGGGAAGCCCCGCGGCATGCAACGTCAACGCCTGTGCACGGGCTTATCGTTCGTTCCACCCGTCAGATTGCACGTACCAGCCCTATAGCGGCCCGCGCCGGCTGTGCGAGAAATAGGCCTATACGCGCGAAACGAAATCCGCAGCAATGCGCAACTCGCGCAACGGGCGTACCTTGGCCGTTGTCTCGGAATAGATTGGGTGCGCCTTGTAAGCGGCCAAGGCAGCCTCGTCGCGGAACTCCCCATAGACCACGACGTCTACCTCGGTCCCGAGTTGGTCCACCTTGCGATTAATTCCTATTTCGAAGAAATCGCTGTGCGGAATCTGGCCCAGCCCACGCAGATGTTCGGCGATCAGATCGACATCCTCCTGATTCCTGGCACTGAAGAAAACGATGTGACGAATCATGTGGTCGCCTCCTAGGCTGGGTGTCGCGGGCAAAGGCGCCCTCATGCGGAAGAAGTCAAGCGGGACGGATCGTAGCCTTTGCCTGATTTACATGCCGGCCGTGTTCGGCCGCCGCTAGCCCACCTCAGGTCGGATGCCAATGTCCGTGCGGTCGACCACCTCCCGTAAAGCGAAGGCAGAGACGATCTTGATGACATGAGGCATCCCGCTCAGCCAATCCTTGTGGATGCGTTCATAGTCCTCCAGATCGCGGGCCGCGATGCGCAGGATGTAGTCATACTCCCCCGACATCAGGTGACAAGAAAGGACATTGGGGCAACGCTTGATCGCCGCCTCGAAGTCGCTCAACGTTTTCTCGAACTGACCTGAAAGTGAAACATGCACGATCACCGTCATACCGTGGCCGAGCGCTGCGTTGGAAATCTTGGCGTGATACCCCTTGATGAAGCCGGCCCGCTCGAGATTGTCGAGTCGCCTGGAACAAGCCGATTGCGAGAGACCTACTCTTTCCGCGAGAGCCGCATTGGGCATGCGGCCGTCTTCCTGGAGCGCACTTAAAATTGCAATATCGATCCGATCTAAAGCCATTTTTCGCAATTCCTCCCGTGAAATGTTATCGGAGCGCAAGAATTCGCGGTACCGACGGGGATGGGTCAATATATTCGCAAGGACCTTTCGGGCCCTTTGTGATTTCCTAAAACCGTCGAATTACGGCCGGCTGGAGGCAGCAATGCGTATCGGATGTCCCAAGGAAATCAAGAACCATGAATACCGCGTCGGACTGACACCGGGCGCGGTGCGCGAATATGTTGCTCATGGTCACGATGTTCTCGTCGAGACCGGTGCCGGCACCGGGATTGGAGCCGATGACAATGCCTATAGGATCGCCGGCGCTAAAATCGCGAAGACGGCTGAGGAGGTTTTTGCCCGCTCGGACATGATCGTGAAGGTGAAGGAGCCGCAGCCCTCCGAATGGGTGCAGCTTCGCGAAGGTCAAATCCTCTACACCTATCTCCACCTTGCACCGGATCCCGACCAGACCAAGGGGCTGATCGAAAGCGGCGTGACGGCCGTTGCGTATGAAACCGTAACCGACGATCGCGGAGGACTGCCATTGCTTGCGCCCATGTCAGAGGTAGCGGGACGGCTTGCCATTCAGGCCGGCGCCGCTGCGCTGCAAAAGGCAAATGGCGGGCGGGGCGTGTTGCTGGGAGGCGTGCCCGGTGTCCTCCCGGGAAAAGTATCCATCATCGGTGGCGGAGTCGTCGGGCTTAACGCGGCCAAGATGGCCGTAGGTCTGGGAGCTGACGTAACGGTCATCGATCGTTCGATTTCCAGATTGCGCCAGTTGGATGATTTGTTCGGCGGGCGTATCCACACGAGATATTCGACCGTTGAAGCCGTCGAAGAGGAATGTTTTTCAGCGGACTTGGTAATCGGCGCCGTGCTGATTCCCGGTGCGGCCGCTCCCAAGCTGGTCACCCGCGAAATGCTATCCGGCATGAAGAAAGGTGCCGTACTCGTGGACGTCGCAATCGATCAAGGCGGCTGTTTTGAGACTTCGCGTCCAACCACACACTCGGACCCGACCTACGAAGTGGACGGAATCATCCATTATTGCGTTGCGAACATGCCGGGGGCGGTGCCGGTCACGTCTGCGCACGCCCTCAACAACGCCACCCTGCCCTTTGGCTTGCAACTTGCGGACAGAGGTCTTCAGGCACTGGCGGACGATCCGAACCTGCGCAACGGTCTCAATGTGCATAAGGGCCGCATCACCAACCGTGCGGTTGCGGATTCCCTAGGCTACGAAATGATCGAACCGAAAGCGGCCATTGCTGCATAGGAAGACCGGAAGGCGTCAGCCGTCCGACCTCCGAAGCCAATGATCCGCTAGCGCACGAAATCATCGATCCTGCGCAACGTGACGCGGCGGTTCTCCCAATTTTCGTAAGGAGTCTGCACGAGCAAGGACTCCTCTCCATAGCCGACCGTCTCGAGCATACGGGAAGGGATACGGAAGCGGCGGACAAGGAGATTCTTCAGCGATTGCGCGCGCGCTTCGGAAAGGGGCAGATTATAGTCCTGTGAGCCGACAGCATCAGTATGGCCCTCCAGGAGGATACGCGTCCCTGGCCGACGGCGCAGTATCTGGCGCAAAGCAGAGGCTATGCGTTCCACCTTCTGATATTGCGAAGGCGGGATATCCGCGGAGTTGAATTCGAAATTGATCGCCTGAATGTCTATTGAAGGCGCGCGCCGGCGCAGATCCGGGCGTCTCTTCAACTGTTCGACGGTCACCCTTTCTTCAGGCCTGACGCGCTGACGAGGTGCGGCATCCAAGCGGCGCAGGATCTGCGTCTCCGAAGGCATCTCTGCCTGCGCAAAAGCCGACGGAGAAAGAGCGGTCACCGTGGCAGCGGTGAAGCTCGTGAAAATGAAAGAGCGGCGATTCAACATAATATGCTCCGAACATTGATACGGGCGGCATCATGCTGAGCACAGCTGAATCGCAAATGCACGGGACCGGCAGAACGCCTGGAGGGCCTTAATGAAGAAGCACGTCTGCGCGCGCTTCAGGGGAGAGCTCACGTACCGTCTCTTCCTTCCGCCAGATCGGGGAAAAGCCGAGCTTCTGGTAAAGCGGCAAGGCGGCCGGGTGGTCCAGAGTGCACGTCTCCACCGATACCACCCGCGGCTGGTGTTCCCAACCTGCCTGGATTGCCGCTCCCAGGAACCACCTCCCAAGCCCGCACCCGATGGCGTGGGGCATCAGCCCGAAATGGACGAGACGACATTCCTGTTCGGAAATCCGCCGCAACTCGAAGAAGCCGGCCGGTGCCCCGTCCATGTAGAGAACGCGGATATCGGTTCTGGGACTATCCAGCCTTTCCTTGAGATCCGTGTCGGAAAGCGTCAGCGCTGCGGTCCAGTGCCAATCCCTGCCGACACGGTCGTAAAGATAGCGATAGAAATGAATGGGCATGGAACGGCATTTGAGGAGCGCCAAATGCATCCCCATCGGTGACGGCGGATATCGCTGCGGCTGAGCGTCCATCCGCAGATGCGTCACAACCGCCGTCAGCGTGCGGGTACGGGAGTTCGGCTTCCCGCTCATTTCTCCCCCGTCACCACCGGCGTATCCTGCTGCTTTCCCCACTCGCTCCATGAACCGTCATAAAGACGATTGTCCCTATGGCCGAGTGATTCGAGCGCCAAGGTAATGACGGCCGCCGTCACACCCGAGCCGCAGGACGTCACAACAGGCGTGGAAAGATCGATTCCCGCCGCCTCCAGGCGTTCGCGCAGGCGGTCGAGCGGCAGAAACGACCCATTCTCGGCAAGGGAGGAGGAAGGAACATTCACCGCTCCGGGCATATGGCCGCCGCGAAGGCCGGGCCTCGGCTCGGGCTCGGTTCCGTTGAAGCGGCCGGACGCGCGGGCATCGGCAATCTGCGCTTCTCGCCGCTCCACGATGCCGCGCATCTCCTCGAGGAGAACGACGCGGTTTGAATCGAATTCCGAAACGAAGGCGGACGGAGCGATCTTGGTCTGCTCGCGCGTGACCGGCCGGCCCTCGGATCGCCACTTATCGAAGCCGCCATCGAGCACGAACACTTTCCTCGCACCCATGATGCGAAACAGCCACCAGACGCGCGGAGCGGACATAAAGCCCGGACCGTCATAGACGACGATGGTGTCGTCCTTCGAAATTCCCATCGAACTTGCATGGCGCTCGAAGGTCAACGGGTCCGGCAATGCATGTGGCAAATCGGACTCGGGATCCACCACCAGATCCTGATCGAAGAACACCGCGCCGGGAATATGCGCAGCGTCATACTCGGCCCGCGCGTCGCGGCCTGGAAAGTACCAGGACCCGTCGATGATCGACAGTCCTGGACTGCCAAGGCGCTCTTCGAGCCAATCGGCGGACACAACAAATGGACTCTTCTCGCTCATGCCATCTACCTGGGATGTTTGGGTGATCATCCACCCAATCGCGCGGAAAGAAAAGATTTTATCTAACCTCGACAGGAGGACCGGTTTTGGCGCGCTGGCAATCAGGTGACGGGTAGCGGCCCGAAGCGGATACGGAAACGGCGGTTCTCCCGCCCCTTCTTTTCGATCTTCCCGATGTGGATTTCCCCAACTTCCCCCGTCCGCTCCACATGAGTGCCGCCGCAGGGCTGGCTATCGACAGAAGAATTCTCGCCGATGCAAACCAGCCGGATACGGCCGGCGCCAACGGGCGGCCGCACATTCTTGGACTTCACAAGCCCCGGATTGGCGGCGAGCTCCTCCTGGCTGATCCAGCGGGTAAACACCGGATGATCGGCCCTCACCAGTTCCATCAATCGCTCGGTGACCTCCTCCTTGGTCCAGCCCGCCTCAGGGACGTCGAAATCGACGCGGGAATCCACTTCGTCCACGGCAGCGCCCGTTATGGGAAAAGGGCATATCACGCTCAGCAGGTGGCAAGCGGTGTGCATGCGCATCAGTTTGTAGCGGCGCTCCCAATCGATCGCGAGCTGTACCGTTTCACCCGCTTCCGGCAACGTTTCACCTTCGGCAGGCACATGGATTATGTCTTCCTTCGTTTCACCGGTGACGGTGGTGGCGATGGTTGTCTTCGACCCGTCCGGACGAAGGAAATGACCGCTATCGCCGGGTTGGCCGCCAGACGTGGCGTAAAAAATCGTGCGGTCGAGAATGATGCCACCGCGATCCGTGATTCCGAGGACCTTCGCCTCGGCCGAAGTCAGGTAGGGTTGTTCGCGAAAGAGCGCTTCAGTGGGCATCGCTTCTCCAGTCGGTTCGGGTTGACGATTTCAAGCAGGAATAACCATCTCGACAGGTCAGGGAAACGGCTGGTTTGGCTTTCTGCCGGGATGATGTCAAATGTCCTGCTGAATTGTCAGTCTCGCGGGAATGCGCATGGCCCACCAAATCCCTAATTTCGTTTTCCGTGCGACCGCGGTTGCGGCGGCAGCCATCTTGACCACCGGATGGCTGGCCGAGCCATCAGGCCCCGGTCCCTTCTACAGGATTGATGAGGAGATCAAAGCCTCGCCGGGAGACGTTCTTCGTGTGGAGCCGTTCCCTGGGCCGGTGGTCGTCGATGCGCAGGCTTGGCGTGTGCTGTATGTTTCGACGGGACTTGCAGGCGAGCCCATAGCGGTCTCGGGTGTCATTGCCGCTCCGAAAGGCGGAGCGCCCGCGGATGGAAGGCCTGTCGTTGGCTGGGCGCACGGCACCACAGGCGTGACGAGCCGCTGCGCCCCTTCTCTGCGCGCGGACTTTCTCGAACATGTTCCCGGCGCTGCTGAGCTCTTGAAGCGCGGCTATGTGGTCTCCTCACCCCTATCTCGTTGGCGACAGCGAGGGGCGGGCCGTACTTGATTCCGTTCGTGCTGCAACAAAACTCAAGAATGCCGGCGCCTCGATGCGGTTTGCCCTCTGGGGGCATTCTCAAGGCGGCCATGCCGCGCTTTTTGCCGGTCAACTCGCTGCCGACTACGCGCCGGATCTCGAGCTTGCCGGCGTTGCGGTAGCCGCACCGGCGACCGATCTCCCGAAACTTTTGGATGACGATCTTCAGAGCAAGGCCGGTAAGGTGCTCACTGCGTTTGCCATATGGTCGTGGAACAAGGTCTTCGACGCCCCCTTGTCTCCCCTCCTCGATGCGCCCGCGATTGCCGCAGTCGATCGCATCGCAGACGATTGCATGGAGGACATTCTGCAGGGAATCGTTCTTATGGAGCGGGAGAAGGCGATCGATCGGGATTTCATTCACGGTGATCTGACGGAGGCCGAACCCTGGCGGACCTTGCTGCAGAGAAACACGCCTGATGCAAAAGCGGCTGGCGCGCCGCTATTCATCGCTCAGGGGAGTGCGGACCCGGTCGTCCGACCGGAGGTGACGCGAGATTTCGCAGAAGCGGCCTGCCGGAGTGGTCATTCAGTCCAATTCCTTGTCGGAAAAGGGCTCGATCATATGGGGATCCTTTCGCGGGCCACGAGCTCTGCCGTTCAGTGGATATCTGACCGTTTCGCAAGATCCCCGGCGCCAACTGATTGCGCAGATCTGCCGCGCGTCGATGACGGCACCGATTGAAGGCTTAACCCGCCGGCGTCGGCTCGAAAGGCATCGAAATATTCGGCGTCTCTTCCATCCATCTCGGCACAGGAAGCTTCTTCTCGCGCAGGAAGGCGGGATTGAAGAGCTTGGATTGGTAGCGGGTGCCATAATCGGCCAGGATCGTCACGATCGTGTGGCCGGGTCCCAAATCCTTGGCCATGCGAATCGCACCGGCGATGTTGATGCCGGTCGAGCCGCCCAGGCAAAGTCCTTCTTCCTGAACGAGCGAAAAGACGATCGGCAGCGCCTCCTCGTCGGGGATCTGATAGGAGAAATCAGGGCGGAAACCTTCCAAGTTGGCGGTGATACGCCCCTGCCCGATCCCCTCCGTAATCGAGCTTCCCTCCGCCTTCAGTTCTCCGGCGGTGTAATAGCTGAACAGCGCTGCTCCCAACGGATCGGCCAGCGCGATCTTTATGGCCGGGTTTCTATCCTTGAGACCCGCGGCCACGCCGGCAAGCGTGCCGCCGGTTCCGACCGCCGAGACGAATCCGTCAACCCTGCCATCCGTCTGGCGCCAGATCTCTTCCGCCGTGGTGCGGATATGCCCGTCGCGGTTGGCCACATTGTCAAACTGATTTGCCCAAATGGCGCCCTTCGGCTCCGTTCTGGCCAGCTGTTCGGCGAGCCTGCCTGAGATTTTCACGTAGTTGTTCGGATTCTTGTAGGGGACGGCGGGCACCTCTAGGAGTTCAGCCCCGAGGACGCGCAGCGCATCCTTCTTCTCCTGGCTTTGGGTGTCCGGAATCACGATCACCGTGCGATAGCCGAGTGCCTTGGCCACGACGGTTAGTCCAATCCCCGTATTTCCGGCCGTCCCCTCGACAATGACGCCGCCAGGCCGGAGCAGGCCGCGCCTCTCGGCATCGCGGATGATGAAGAGCCCTGCCCTGTCCTTGACCGATTGTCCTGGATTCATGAACTCGGCCTTGCCGTAGATCTCGCAGCCCGTCTCCTCCGAGGCGCGCTTCAGACGGATCAGTGGCGTGTTTCCGATTGCTTCGATGACGGACGGGTGCATGGCGGATCCTCGTTTCTGCGCGGGCGGAGACACATCTTGCCGCGTGCGGGATATCTGGTGCGTTCCAATCGAGCCTAGAAACCGGTTCATTCCGTTGCAAGTTCTCGTTTTCGCGCCGCTGGTGCCAGGTTGGCAAATAATTCGCGCTTAAGGCTCTTACGCAGACGAATTTTCCCGAAAACGGCCGCCGGTGCAGAATAACCAGACCGCTACAAAAACGCCCCACGGAAGATAAGCTTCCGTGGGGCGTCGGACTTTACCTATCGAGCGGAGTGTCAGGCCGCACGAGACGCGGGGCTTTGCGCTCCGCCCTTCTGGCCACGGCGGCGATTTCGCCTCGAGCGCGGCGGCTTGGACCTGGCTCGCTTGACTTCGCCCTTTCGCTCCGGTCTGCCGGCAGCACTTTCCCTGACCGGCTTTTCCGGTGAAGCGCTGCGGGGCAGCGGTGCCGGGTCCGCTTCGTTGGTGATATCGCGGGAGATCGGAAGACGCTTGCGTATCACGCGCTCGACTTGGCGGAGTTTTGACACTTCACCCGGGTCGCAGAGCGTGATGGCCTCACCTTTCGCGCCATTGCGGCCGGTACGGCCAATGCGGTGAACATAGCTCTCCGCCTCGTCCGGTAGATCGAAATTCACGACATGGCTGATACCAGGCACGTCGATGCCGCGAGCGGCGATATCCGTCGCTACCAGAATCCGCACTGCGCCCTCGCGGAAGTCGTTGAGGGCACGTTGCCGGGCATTCTGCGACTTGTTTCCATGGATAACGGCAGCTTCGAAACCGTCGCGCTCGAGATCCTTGGTCACCCGGTCCGCGCCGTGCTTCGTCCGGGCGAAGACAATCACCTGTTCCATCTTGCCGTCGGCCAGCATTTCGCTGAGAAGCTTCCGCTTCTGCTTGGTGCGTGCCATCACTACGCTCTGCCGGATCTCGGCGGCAGTGGTTCCCTGGGGCGAAACTTCCACACGTACGGGCTCCCTGAGGAGGCTCGCCGCCAGTGCTTCGATCTCTTTCGGCATGGTTGCGGAAAACAGCGCGGTCTGGCGCGCCGGATGGGTCGCTTTCGCGATCCGGCGAACGTCGTTGATGAAGCCCATGTCCAACATGCGGTCGGCCTCGTCGAGCACGAGCCACGTCGTTTCCGACAGGATGACCTGACCTTCCCGAACGAGATCAGTCAGCCGGCCGGGGGTCGCAATCAATATGTCGACGCCCTGCGCCATCCGCTTGATCTGGGAATGCCGGGAAACGCCGCCAAGAACGAGTGCGGTGGAAACATGGGCGCCCTTGGCGAGGTCGCGCACCACCTTCTCGATCTGCACGGCCAATTCGCGTGTCGGCACAAGGATGAGAGCGCGTGCCGTGCGCGGCCGCCTCTTTGTCCCGAGGCCGAGGATCTTCGCCAGGATGGGCAAGGAGAAGGCGGCGGTTTTGCCGGAACCGGTCTGGGCAACGCCAAGAATGTCACGGCCGGCCAGGAAATGAGGAATGGCTTCCCGCTGAATGGGCTTCGGCTCGGTCATGCCGGAAGCGGTAGCAGCCTTCAGAAGCGTTGCACCGATGCCGAGATCGGCAAAGCCGGTCGTGGGCTGAAGATTTTCGTGGTTCAATATTTGATTCAATTTTGCTCTTTCTAGCACCCGCCTCGATGGCAAGCGCAACCTTTGCGGCAGGGCGCAACCCGCCGAACTATGAATTTGATGAACGACAAGGCGGCGGAGAAACTCCGCGCGGCTGCGCTGTCGCGCCCGAATCTCATCGGGCTTTTCCGCCTGCGATTTCATGGGAATTCGAGGAGGAGAAGACGCAACCTGTCTCGTTAGGAGAAAGCCGGATTGCCGGCCCATGCGCCCTGTACCGCTCATATGGAGCATCGCCGGGCAAAGCGCAACTTATATTTTGTGCGGTGCGGGACACGGTCTTAAAGCGCGACCGCGCCGGCAAGATCCCTCAGTGCCAGGACTGTGCGCCAGTTGCGCGCCGTCATTGCGACCTTCAGCGTCGGTTCGATCTTGGGCACGAACAGCGAACGCCCCATACCGTCAGGAGTGTGCAGATAAAGCACCTGCCCCGTACTGCAAGGCGCTCGGTACCGGTAGCTTTTGCCTGGAGAGCTTCAATGTCCCGCTGCTCCGGCTCGCTATCCAACGTAAAGAGATGCAGCTTGGTGGGCTCGCCGACCGCTTCCGGGAAAAGGGTTATGTTGGATCGATTCCACCCATTCCGAGTGGCTGCGCACGAGCACGCTCTTTTCGAAGTTCATCTTTTCCTTGACCGCCGCAGCCACGCCTCGGGCCACCTCGCCTTCCGACAAGCCCGACGCAAGAACAGCGTTGCCGCTGTTGATATAGGTGGCCACATTCCGAAAATCGGCTTCCTCCAACACCTGCCTCAACCGTGCGATCGGGAGCTGGGTGGCACCGCCCACGCCCCGGAAAAGCACGATATATGCCGTCATCGGTTTCATATCAGCAGGTTCGCGATCGTCTCATCGTCGGTGATGTCTTGATAGCCCCAGCCGGCCTCGTCGAAGCGCTTTCTGAGTATGGAAAAATTGCGCCGATCCTTTGTTTCGATGCCGATCAACACTGATCCGAAGTTGCGCGCGGACTTCTTCAGATATTCGAAGCGGGTGATGTCGTCGTCGGGGCCCAGCAGATCGAGGAAATCCCGCAAAGCGCCGGGACGCTGCGGAAAGCGGAAGATGAAATATTTCTTCAGCCCCTCAAAGCGGAGCGAGCGCTCCTTCACATCCGGCAGTCGCTCGAAATCAAAATTGCCGCCGGAGACGACAGCAATGATCGTGCGTCCCCGGATCTCCTTCCGGGAGAAGTCCTTAAGAGCATCGATCGCCAACGCGCCGGCGGGTTCAAGGACAACGCCTTCCACGTTCAGCATCTCGATCATCGTCGAGCAAAGGCGGTTTTCTGGAATTAAACGAACATCTTGCGGAGAAAATCTCTTCAGACTCTTGAAGGGCTCGCGCCCGATTTCGGCGACCGCCGCGCCGTCCACGAAATTGTCCACCTGAGGCAGCTTCATCCTCTTGCCGGAGGATAGGCTGCGCTCCAGGCTTGGGGCGCCGGCCGGTTCTGCGAACACGAATCGTGTGTCGATCCGTTCCTCCTGGAGGAAGCTGCTGATTCCCGCGGCAAGTCCGCCGCCTCCTACCGGCAGGATAACCGTCGCGCCCTCAAGTTCCGCCCCCAACTGGCTGACCAGTTCGTGGGCCACGGTCGCCTGACCTTCGATGATGTCGGAGTGGTCGAAGGGCGGAACCATCAGGGCATGGCTCGTCTCGGCGAAATCCGTGGCGGCAGAATAGCAATCCTCGAAGAAGTCGCCGACGAGCCTGATCTTGATCCACTCTCCGCCAAAGAGCTTTGTCTTGTCGATCTTTTGCTGCGGCGTGGTGACGGGCATAAAGACAACCCCCTCTCGGGAGAAATGCCGGCAAGCATAGGCAAAACCCTGTGCGTGATTGCCTGCCGAAGCACAGACGAATCCTTCCGTACCTGCCCCATTTGCAATGACCTTGCGCATGAAATTGAAGGCGCCGCGGAGCTTGTAGGACCGCACCGGCGTCAGATCCTCCCGTTTGAGGAAGATCCTCGCTCCCGTCTTCTTCGAGAGGTAATCGTTTTCCTGAAGCGGCGTCTCGGGAAAGAGATCGCGCAGGGCCTGCGCTGCCAAGCCGACGCGCTCCGTGAAAACGCTCATCTCCCGCTCCTTGCCCGACTGGAAAACCTTAGATCGAGCTTGCTATTGCATATGAAACTGATCGAGGTCACTAGCAGACTGCGGGTCAAGCGGAGGAAAAGATGGGTGAGAAACTCGATAGGATGGGTCTGGAGGCTTATTTTCGGCGCATCGGTTATGAGGGACCTCAGGAGGCAACGCTCCAAACGCTTTGCAGGCTTCACTTTCTGCACCCACTTGCGATCGCCTTCGAAAACCTGGATCCGCTGTTGCAACGCCAAGTGAAGCTTGATCTGGCTTCCCTCGAACAGAAGCTGGTGCAGGGCAATCGTGGCGGTTATTGCTTCGAGCAGAACTTGCTCTTCATGGCAGCTCTGATGGCCCTCGGCTTTCGGGTTTCCGGACTTGCAGCACGTGTACTTTGGGGCCGCGGTGAAGACGCGGTCACACCGCGCAGCCACATGCTTCTGAAGGTCGAACTGCCGGAAGGCACCTATTTGGCTGACGTGGGATTCGGCGGATTGACGCTTACCGCTCCGCTTCGCCTGGAAGCCGGTTGGGAACAAGCAACACCGCACGAAATCTTCCGGCTAGATCGCGAGGGCGACATGTGGCGAATGCGGGCCAAGCTCGGAGAGGAATGGCGTTCACTCTATCGCTTCAGCCTCGACGAGCAGTTCCTTGTCGACTACGAGATCACCAACTACTTCATCTCCACGAGTCCGGAGTCCCACTTCCTGCATTCGCTGATGGCTGCCAGGCCTACTTCCGAGGGGCGCCATGCCCTTCTCAATGACCAGCTCAAAACCTACGATCTGAACGGCAGCTATGATCTGCGAATGCTTTCCTCTGGCGAGGAAGTCGTGGCAGTCCTCCGCACAATTTTCGGCATTCAGCCAACTGATCTCAGCGGCTTGGGTGATGTGCTGGAGAAAAAGGTGATCCTCAAGCAAGCTTGATTTTCAGAGCCGAGAAGAGCGTATTTTCTTCAACCGAGAAGAGATCTTTCCGACCAGTTTCGAGGGTTGGCCCGCTCAGCCAGACGCAGGCGGCAAGTTGGGCAAAGTTCGTATTCGCCCTTGACCAGCTCAGAACCCTGCCGGGTGGTGATCCTGATCTCCACCCAGCGCCATTCATCGATTTTCCGCAAGGCGCTTTCGACGCCGCAACCATCGCAAGCCCAAAAAGAAGAGCGGCTCAAGACATCCCCTCCAAGTTCCCCGTCTTGAGTCTCTATCAAAGCGCGCAATGCGCGAAAAGGCCTGCAACCTCAAATACCCATTTCGTGGTAGGGAACCCCCCGGATTATTTCTCGGAGAATGGACGAACAAATAGGCGCCGCGCATTCCCTGCGGGCGCCTCATGACGGGAAGGAAATATGCCTGCGGTCGACTCAGTCGTCCCGATAGACCTTTTCGCGCCTCTCGTGACGTTCCTGGGCTTCGATGGACAGTGTTGCGATGGGGCGAGCATCCAGCCGCTTCAGTGAGATCGGCTCACCCGTTTCCTCGCAATAGCCATAAGTGCCGTCCTCGATACGCTGCAACGCGGCATCGATCTTGGCAATCAGCTTGCGCTGACGGTCACGCGCGCGCAGTTCGATGGCGCGGTCTGTTTCGGAGGAGGCGCGATCGGCGAGATCCGGGTGATTTGCGTTTTCCTGCTGCAATGCCTCAAGCGTCTCGCGAGCTTCCTTCAGAATCTCGTTCTTCCACTTGACCAGCTTGGCCCGAAAATACGCCCGCTGGCGCTCGTTCATGAAGGGCTCTTCCTCAGAGGGGACATAGTCGGCATCGACGAGATCGGACATGGATATACCCCACAGCTTTCCAGCGGCGCCTATATATTCGGGAGTGACGTCTGCGACAAGCGCTAACGCAATCTGGATAACGCATTTGTCATCTTTAAGTGGAAGACCTCCATGCAATGCAACGCGTTTCCTTCCCGTCAGAGACCTCTGCGTGCGTCGAGATGGCCAGCAGTTTTGGTATCGGAACGGGGATATCGTATAGATTGGACCGGGGGACCCTCAATCTAGGAGGCACGCTTGTATCGGCTCTATCTTCTGCGGCACGCCGAGGCTGCTCCTGTGATGGTGGGCGGACGCGACATTGATCGTCCCCTTTCCGATCGAGGTCGTCAGGACGCGGAGAAACTCGGGATTTCCATGAGGGAAGCCGGATTTATGCCCGTCTCGGTGCTCAGTTCGAGTGCAGTTCGGGCCCGTGAGACGTGGGAAAAGGTGGCATCCAGATTGGCAAGCACACCCATCGAAACCTGCTATGCACCGGAGCTTTATCGGGGGGATGCGGAGGATTACCGCATCCTCATTGCCACAGCTGCCGTTGAAGAAGGACTTCTGGTCGTGGGCCATAATCCCATGATCCACGAATTGGCCTTGGTATTGCTTCGCGCTGACGATCAGGCGCGCTCTGCGATTTCCGGCGGTTTCCTGCCTGGCGCGCTGGCTGTTCTGGATTTCCCCGAACCCTTATGGAGCATCAGGCCACGAACCGCGTCCCTCACGGCCTTCCTTTTACCGGGCCAATGACACGGCCCGTTTCGGCGGCTGCTGAACCCTTTTCATCATCCCGCCCTATCGCCTATATCCGGTTTGCCGCAGAGAGCAGATGAGGACCGGCCCTTGCCATCGCTGACCACGATTGCCGACGAAGCCCGCATCGCCCTCGATACGATGGCCGACCGTACAACCGGCCTTTGGTCGCCCTCGATCCGACTTGGCGTAACGGGACTCTCGCGTGCAGGGAAGACCGTGTTCATCTCAGCGCTGGTCCATAACCTGATCCATGGCGGTCGCCTGCCCCTCTTCGACGCACAATCATCAGGCCGCATCGCCAAGGCCTATCTCGAACATCAACCCGATGATGCCGTCCCGCGGTTCCAATATGAGGATCACATCGCCGATCTCGTGGACCGGCGTATCTGGCCGGCTTCGACCCGCGCAATCTCGGAGTTGAGGCTCACGATCGAGTATGAATCGGCCTCGGCCTGGGGCCGGCTCCTTTCGCGTGGCAAGATCTCGGTTGATATCGTCGACTATCCCGGCGAATGGCTTTTGGATCTTCCCCTTCTCGGCAAGGACTTTGAGACCTTCAGCCGCGAAGCCATCGAGCTTTCGGAGCTGCCCGGCCGCGAGGACATCGCGCGGCCTTGGCGGAATCTTGCCGCAAGCATAGACCCGGATGCGGAAGCCGACGAGGTGCTCGCCCGCAAGCTCTTCGAGAGTTTTGCGTCCTATCTGAGGGCCTGCAAAGAGGAGAGCCGCGCTCTATCTACCCTTCCGCCTGGGCGCTTTCTGATGCCTGGTGACCTGGAAGGATCGCCGGCTCTTACTTTCGGGCCGCTTTCCAATTTCGACGGGCGTGCGCGTGCAGGTTCCATGCGCGCCATGATGGAACGGCGCTATGAAGCCTATAAGACCCATGTCGTGAAACCGTTCTTTCGCGAGCATATCGCCCGTCTCGACCGCCAGATCGTCCTTGTCGACGCCATGCAGGCCATCAATGCCGGCCCCTCGGCCGTGAATGATCTCGAGCGCTCCCTCATGGAGATCCTCTCCTGCTTCCGGCCCGGCCGCAGCAATCTCCTGACGGGTCTCGTCTCGCGGCGGATCGACCGGATCCTGATCGCTGCCACAAAGGCGGACCACATCCATCACGAGAGCCATGACCGGCTGCAGGCGATCGTGCGTCGGCTCGCCGAAAGGGCAATCGCACGGGCGGACTTTTCAGGCGCGTCTGTGGACGTGGTGGCAATGGCTGCGATAAGAGCCACCCGGGAGGGCACTGTCACGCGCGGCCGGCAGACACTTCCCGTCATAATCGGCACGCCGCTCACCGGCGAAAGCATTGGTGATGATGTCTTCGATGGAGAAACCGAAACGGCCATTTTCCCAGGGGATTTGCCCGAAAGCCCCGCTGCCCTTTTCCGAAAGGACGCACCCCCGCCTGCCGGCGACCCGGCGATACGTTTCGTGCGCTTCCGTCCACCCAAGCTCGAACGCACGGCTGAAGGCATGACCCTGTCGCTGCCTCACATTCGGCTGGATCGGGCGCTGCAATTTCTACTCGGAGACAAGCTCGCATGAGCCAACCGCGCCGTCCTGCAGCCTTCCGGATCGATCCCGCGCCGGCTGAAGTCACCGAGCAAGCTCGGGAGAACGGCCGCAAGCCACGCGCCATCAGGGTGGACGAGTCGGTAAAGATCACTCCTGCAGAAATCGACGTCTTCGATACGTTGGAGCCCGCAGCTTCCGCTCCTCCGCCGGCCATCGCACCCAAGCGCCGCTCCCGGCTCGGCACCGTTTTCTTTACGGCCCTTGGCATGCTTGTTTCGCTCGCGGCCGGGCTTTGGGCGGACCGCCTCATCCGCGACCTCTTCTCGCGCTCGGACTGGCTGGGCTGGCTGGGCACAGTGCTCGTAGCAGCGGTGGCTTTGGCGCTGATCGCCATTGTGGCGCGAGAAGCCTTCGCGGTCATGCGCCTTGCCTCCGTGGAAAAGATGCGCCGCCGCTCCGACGACGCCTACGAACGTGATGATCCAAAAGAAGCGCGCGCCGTTATCGCGGATCTGTCCGCGCTGCTCGCAAGCCACGCCGACACGGCGGCGGGCCGCGAGCGCCTGAAGCAATTGGAAGGCGATATCATTGATGGACGGGACCTTCTCCGCATCGCAGAGAAGGAACTCCTGGTCCCTCTGGACAAACGGGCGCAGAAACTCGTTCTGGATGCAGCCAAGCGTGTCTCGGTGGTGACGGCGGTCAGCCCCCGCGCCTTGATGGATATCGGCTACGTCGTTTTCGAAGTCGTAAGGCTGCTTCGCCGATTGGCTGAGCTCTATTGCGGCCGCCCCGGATTTTTTGGATTCTTGCGGCTGTCGCGCAATGTGCTCGCCCATCTGGCGGTTACCGGCTCCATGGCCTTGGGCGACGGCATCGTACAGCAAGTCGTCGGGCATGGTCTTGCTGCGCGCCTTTCCGCCAGACTTGGCGAGGGCGTTGTGAATGGCATGATGACAGCGCGCATCGGCATCGCCGCCATTTCCGCAATACGCCCCCTCTCCTTCCGGGCAGTCGAGCGGCCGGGCGTAGGGGATTTCGTAAAGGCCCTGACGCAATTCGCGGCGAAATCCGATCAAAAATGAATCGGATCTCCGTTGATACACAAGTTTACTGCGCTCTGGTCGCTGAAGCTGGCTCGACAGTGATAAAGCTTTAACCAAACTTCTTCATGCTTCTGAAATCGTTATCGCCACTGGATTGTCGGTCCCCATGTTCCTGCGCAGTCTCGTCCTTATGCCCTTCGCTGCCGCCATCGCTTCGGCCGGCACCGTAGCCTCCGCAACGGCCGCCGACCATGAGCGGCGGTTTTTCGAGCAGATCCAGGGCTCCTGGATCGGTCCCGGCGAGATCGTAGCCGGCAAGTACAAGGGTACAAAATTCGTCTGCAACTTCGCCGGCACCACGCCCGAGGACCGGGTGGGGATGGCGCTCGACGGCGGCTGCCGCGTCGGGGTTTTCAACCAGGACATGTCGGCCCGGGTGGAACGCAGCAAATCCGGATTCAGCGGGACGTTTCTAGATGGCGCGGAAGGCAAAGGGCTCGATGTGATCGGTGGCGCGGTCAAGGGTGAGTCCGCGGTCTTCGCCATTCACCGGAAGGCGCTCACAGGGGCAATGCGAGCGCAGCTTTCCGGTAAGAATACGATGAACGTGACGATCTCGGTCAATGTGGACGACGAACTTGTCCCGGTGATCGGGATGACGCTTAAACGGGTGGATGCAAAGACCGTGAGTGCCCTCACCGGCGAATAGGATCTTCCCACCACCAGCTTTCCGGCTTGAGCCGCTCTATTTTGGCGGTATCAAGCCGAGCGAGATGTTTTTTGATGGGCTGCCCGTCCAAAACGAGGTCGGGCGCGATTTCCGCCAGCGGTACCAGCACAAACGCCCGCATCAGCATCTGCGGATGGGGTACCTGCAGCGTGTTGTCAGAGATCACCGCATCACCGAAGATCAGAATGTCGATGTCGACGAGGCGCGGGCCCCAGCGCTCGCGACGTTCGCGTTTCAGAACGCGCTCGATCTCCAGGCAGAGCGAAAGCAGGGCGTGAGGATCAAGGTCCGTCCAAACTTCGGCGACCGCGTTCAGAAAATCCGGCTGATTCGTCTGCCCCCATGGGGGCGTTCTATAGATCGAGGAGACACGTTCGACTTCGACGCCCGGATTGGCATCGAGCGCCCGCAACGCGGCGGCCATGGTGGGTTCCGGCTGGCCGAGATTGCCGCCAAGGCCAAGAAAGGCCCGTGTTTTCCTATTGAGGCCAGTCAACGGTCACCTCGACATGATCGAGAATGCCCTGCACCGGCGCACTGGGCTTGCGAACCGTGATGGTGGCCCGCTTGATCTGCGGAAACCGTGAGCTGAGAGCCTGCGCTATCTGAAGAGCAAGCGTTTCGATCAGGTGGCGTCTGCCTCCGGTAACGATCTCCTCGATCACCGAGAAGGCGACGCCGTAGTCGACAGTGCTCCCGATGGCGTCCTCCTCCAAGGAGGCTCCCGGCTCAACGACGAGTTCGGCATCCACATAGAACCTTTGGCCGAGCACCTCTTCCTCATCGAGCACCCCGTGCCGTCCATAGAAGGCGCAGTTTTTCAACCGGATGGTATATATCATCCCCGTTCTCCCCCTTTCGCAGCCAACATGGCATCGGCGATCCGCAGCGCGTCCCTGTTCGCTGCCACATCGTGCACGCGAAAGACGGAAGCGCCCTTGATGCGGAGCAGCGCGCTCGTGGCTGCCGTCGCCACGTCGCGCTCGCCCACCTCCCGTCCAGTAATGCGCCCGATGAAGCGCTTTCGAGAGGTGCCTACCAGAATCGGATAGCCGAGACCCGTGAGTTCCTCGAAGCGGGCCATGAGCTCGGTGTCTTCGTGCCATTCCTTGGCAAAACCAAAGCCGGGATCAAGGATGATCTGGTCGTCCCGGTTGCCTGCTTGATGGGCGATCTCGATCGATCGCCGTAGATAGAAGTATTGATCGGCGACAACATCCGGCAGCTTTTCCCTCCCCCGGCCGGTATGCATGAGAATGAGCCCTGCCCCCGCCTCAGCCGCCACGCTAGCAACGGCAGGATCTCGTTGCACGCCGAAGATATCGTTGACGATGTGCGCACCGGCGCGAATCGCGAGCTCGGCCGTCTCAGACCGGTAAGTGTCGATCGAGAGGACAAAGCCCTCTTCCGCTGCAAGCGCTTCAACGACGGGAATTACCCTTCTCTGTTCTTCGAGGGCGCTGACCGGTTCAGCTCCCGGACGCGTCGATTCTCCTCCGATATCGATGATGACTGCCCCATCCGCAGCCATTCTACGGGCGGCTTCGACAGCGCTTTCCACTGAAGAGAAGCGGCCGCCGTCCGAAAAACTGTCGGGCGTGATATTTAAGATGCCCATGATCAGGGCTTCTTCCCCAAGCGCAAGGTTGCGCCCGTGAGCCAAATTCCACTGCCGCGGCTCGGTCATGCTCTCATTCCGTCCAATCCGGTCCATGTGCGGCGCATAATCCGCAAAATCAACTGCCATGGTCGAGCCACACATTCTTTTTACGTTGAGGAAGATGCGGCTATTCCACGCCCTGATTCTCATTGCTTCCGCTTGCATCTGAACGCAATGTCATCCTGGGCGTCTCTGGAGATTTTTATGTCACGCTTCCTCCCGCTACTTTTGTTTCTCGCGACGGGGCTCAACCCTGCCGCTGCCGCTACTATTTCCAAGACCTATAGTTATTTTCCGATCAGCGGGCGGACTTTGCCGGAAATCGAGGAGCAACTCCATACACGCGGCCCACGCCTCAACAGCACTGGCCAGCGGCACCCCGGCGCTACCAATATGGAGTTTACCACCCGCATCGATTACGCCGAGGCTCGCGGCCAGTGCCATGTCGCCAATGCCCGCGTGTCCGTCAAGGCCAAGGTGATCCTGCCGCAATGGCGCGACAGGCGCCGCGCGGAAACCGAGGTGAGGCTGATCTGGGATACGCTTTCGCGCGATATCAAGCGCCACGAAGAGAGCCATTTAAGCATCGCAAAAAATCACGCCCGCCTGCTCGAAGACACTTTGAAGACTCTGCCCCGGCGCAAGACGTGCAAAGCGCTGGCTGCGGAGGTGGAGGCGACCACGCAGCGCCTTCTCGCGGCGCACGATGTCGCGCAAGACGAATTCGACCGTATCGAAAGTATCAATTTCGAGAGCCGGATGATGCGCCTTCTACGCTACCGGCTGGAACAGATCGAGGCCGTGCAGAGACGACAGGAACAATCCCGCTAGGGGCGTTCGCCTCGATGCAACCTTTCTGAACTGATGCGATAGCGGCTCCGCCACACTACAATTCTTGCCAGGCGAGGCTACCCCTGCCGCGCCGGAACCTGCAACGTAACACCGTCCAGGTCATCGCTTACCCGGATTTGGCAGGAGAGCCGCGACGTCGGCCTCACGTCATAGGCGAAATCAAGCATGTCTTCCTCCATCGGTCCCGGAGGGCCGACGATCTCCGCCCATTCCTCGTCCACATAGACATGGCAGGTGGCGCATGCGCAGGCGCCACCACATTCAGCCTCGATGCCCGGGACGCCATTGCGCACCGCGTTCTCCATCACGGTCGAGCCGTTCTCTGCCTCGATGTCGAATTCCGTGCCGTCGAACGCGATTATCTTCAGCTTTGTCATCAGCAAGAACCTGGAGAAAGCAGCACAGGCTGCGGAAGGATTGCCGCGGAGATAATCACTGCGTGGGGCGTGTCAACCCGTGCTAGCCGCCGTTCACATGCTGCGAGACGAAAAGCTTCATTTCATCGATGAGGCGCGGCAGGCGTTGCGCGAGCTCCTCAGAATTCGGAGCAGCTTCAAGCTCGGCGGCACAGGCGGCGATCGCAAAAGCGCCGACGGCGCGGGCTGAACCAACAAGCCTGTGGGCAACGCAACGGCGGGTCGCCGCGTTTATATCCGCAATTTCCGTCTTTGCCGCCGTGGCCTGCACAAGGAAGAGATCGAGGATCTCTCGCTTAAGCTCCTCGTCGCCCATGGTCTGCTTAGAAAGATGTGCTAGATCTATAGGCAACTGGCTGAAACGGCTGTAACTTTCAGACACCGACTTATCCCCCGCCCTGTCCGGCCAATGGCCTATAACAACTGGCCGATCCTGTTTAACTCCGGTTAACTCCTGTGGACAAGACCTTAAAGTTATGCCCAAAAAATACCGCATTCAGCCAGTCTGCCGTTAACCCTATGTTTAAACTTCTGGGCATGGCTTTTAAAACGTATTTTAATCACAACCCTGTGCCACTACGATACGGGTGGCAATTTGTGGGCGGAAACGGGTCGTGAAGAGTCCCACTTCGGGACGCCCAATGACAGGGTAGGCGGCGGCATGGCACGCATTACGAGCAGGAAAGAAGACGAGTTCGCGAAGGAGCTCGAGGACGCGCTGGAACTTGAAACCGCGTCGTTCGCGGTGGAGAGCGAGGATCTCGACGTAGCTGCCTCCATGGAGGAGCTCGAAGCGCAGATCACGATGGCGGCCGAGGAGCTTGCCCGTGAGGGCCGGAGCGAACCGGAAGCCCCCTCGTCCGAAGAAGCGGCGAATGCTGCGACGCAGCCGTTCGTGGCAGAATTCGAGCCGCTGGAGGAGCCAGATGTCGAGGAGGACCAATTCCCCGACACCTTCGAACCTGCGGAAAATCTAACCCGGGCGGAGGCCCTGCCCCCAAGCAGCCCCGCGCTCTTGCCGGCGAATGACGACAAGCAGACGGGAGACTATCTGCGCATCGCCCCTAAAATGGAGCAGCGGCCGTCGCGGGCGATCTATTGGGTCGCCACGGCGCTTTCCGTCGCGTGGGTGGTGCTCGGGGTGATCGTTGCCCGCTTGGGCTTCGGCACTCAGATCGGGCAGATCGGATCCATCGGCGAGCTGTTCTCCACGCCTTCGGTACTCGGCCTGATAGCTGCAGTTTTATTGCCGGTGCTTCTCATCTGGGGCTTTGCCGTGATGATCCGGCGTGCCCAGGAGATGAGGCTCGCCGCCCGCAACATGGCGGAAATCGCCTTCCGGTTAACGGAGCCCGAAAACCTGGCGCACGAGCGCGTTATGATGGTCGGCCAGGCCATCCGCCGTGAAGTGCAGGCCATGAGCCAGGGCATCGAACGCACGCTGGCGCGCGCCGTCGAGCTTGAGACACTCGTCCATACCGAAGTGAATGAACTGGAGAGGGCCTATTCGGAGAACGAAGCCCGCATCCGGCTCCTGGTGGACAGCCTCGGAAGTGAGCGCGAGGGCATCGTCGGCCACGCGGAGCGCGTCCGCGCTTCCATCACGGGCGCCCACGAGGTCATCAAGGAGGAGCTCAATTCCGCGAGCGACCAAATCCGTCTGACGGTGGATGGTGCAGCCCAGCGCCTCTCCTCCGTGCTGGGAGAGTCAGGTGAGACTTTCGCCCAGCGCATAAATTCGACCGGCGATTCGGTTGCCCATCTGCTTAATGAGCGCTCTGAACTTTTGTCCCGCCAGCTCGCCACTTCCAGCGAGACCCTGGCAGGTCTCCTCGATTCGCGGATTTCCGCACTGAGTGAATCGAGCACAGCCTTCATCGAACGCGTCGGCTCCTCCAGCGACGCCGTCAGTCGCCTTCTCGAGGAGCGCGCCGACACGCTCTCGCGGCAGATCACGACATCGGGGAGCGGCATTGCCGAGTTGCTCGATACCCGTATTGCCACGCTGACCGAGCGGACCGATCATGCGACGCGGGCGCTCAGCGAGCTGTTCGATGAGCGCGTTGACGGATTCGTCTCCTCCGTGGGAAGCGCGTCCGACCGCTTGAATGCGATGTTTGCGGACCGTCTCCGCGAGATCGAGCGCACCTTTACGGATCGCGGCGAGACCCTGCTGTCGGAGTTCTCCACACGCGCACAGGCTCTCGATACCGGCATCGAGCGGCTCGAGTCGGCTCTTGATGCACGCGCACGCAGCATCAACGAGGCCTTGGTCGAACGGGCCCGCGAAATTGCCGACACCTTTTCCCGTGGCAAGCAGGATGTGGTCTCCACGATCGAGGCGGGACGCAACGCCATCGATGGTGAACTTTCCGATCTGGTCGCGTCCACGTCCATCATGCTGCAAGGCAAGGCCGAAGAATTCGCCGAGCGGCTCAAGGAAGGCCACGCGGATCTGGATGCGCGGCTCGATCAGGGCTTTAGCCGTTTCCAGGATGTGCAGACGCGCATGGACGAGGCGATCGGCAACCAGATCACGGTGTTCGAGCAAAACCAGGGACGTCTTGCAGAGCTTCTGCACTCCGATATCCGCAAGCTGGACGAAATCCATGCGAGCTTCGAGAACCGTGTCGCTGGCCAGATCGATAAGTTGATCGAGACACGCGGGACCTTCGCTGCCGCGCTTGAGGACGATATCGCCAAAATCGGCGAGCAGCGCGACGGCCTCACCACGGCCATCCGCGCCGATATCGAGCACATCAATAGCGCGTTTGCGGCTCAGACCGGTCTCATCGAAGAACGCACGCGGACGATGGAGAAGGCGCTCACGATCGGTGTCGACAAGGTTCGTCAGACATTGGAAAGCAGCGCCATCGTGGTCGCATCCGCGCTTCGCGACAAGGTGACCGAGGCCACCTCTTCGCTGGGCCAGGAGACCACGAAGCTGCTCGAAAGCATCGACCAGCGCGTCGCCGCCCGGGTGGAAGGCACCACGCGTCTGTTTACCGAACAGGCCGACCGGATCGATGTAACCTTCGACGGCGCTGCCGACCGTATTGCGGCGCGCGCCGAAGAGGTTGCGCGCAGGCTCGGGGAGCACGTCGAGCAGATCGACCGCACTTTCGACGGTGCGGCGGAGCGTGCGGCGGGGCGTGTCGAAATGGTGGCTCAGGCCATTGCCGGGCAAGTCAGCCGCATCGACACCGTCGTGGATACGGCCGGGGATCGCATTGCCGGTCGCGTCGAGACAGTTACCCGATCGCTTGCCGAACAGGTGGAACAGATCGACCGCACTTTCGACGGAGCCGCAGATCGGATTGCGGGCCGCGTCGAGGGCGCCGCAAGCCTACTTGGCGAGCATGTCGAAGCGATCGACCAGACACTCGATACGGCGGCGCGTCGCATCGCTCAGAGGACCGAAGCGTTCCAGAACAACTTCAATGAAGTCGACCGGCGTGTTGCGGCACGCATTGACGATGTGTCGTCGCTGCTCTCCGATCGTGCAGAAACTGTCGCGCGTACCTTCGAGGAAGCCGATCAGCGTATCGTCGCACGCACGCAGCAGACTTCTGCCGAGCTCGAGGCGCAGGCAGCGTCGATCGTCGAGCAGATCGCCAATCTCGAGAGCCGCCTGCGCACGGCGACCGGTTCCACCGCTACTGCCATCGTCGGCAGCGCAGCGGAGGTCGAGCGGCGGCTCGGCGAGACGATCGGCCGTACGACTGCAGCCCTCGAGGAAGGGGTCGGCGGTGCCGAGGAGCGCCTCAAGACCACCGCCGAACAGGCTGCTCAGCACCTCAGCCAGCAGCTTGCCCGGACACAGGCCGATCTGGTCTCGACTGCCGACACGATCGGGCAGACCTTCGCCACGATCAACGAGCATATCGCCAGGCGTACCGGTGAGACCGTGCGGACGCTCGAGGAGCGCACGCGGGAGTTCAACAACGTCCTTGCAGGCCGTACCTCCGAGATCGCTCGTATCCTTGACGAAACGGCACGGCCGCTCGTTGAGCGTTTCGAAAATAGCGGTGGCGAACTGCGCGAAGGCATCGAAGCTATCACGCAGCAAACCGCGGAGCGTCTGCGCCAGGAGAACGCGGCCCTTGTCAACGCACTGGCAAGCCGCACGGCGGAAACCCTCAGTGCAATGGAGCGAGCCCGCAGCAACCTCCTCGGGAATGTGGACGAGCTTCTTGGCAGCCTGGAAGCTTCCGGCAACAGGATCGGCCAGTTGGTCGAGGTCGCGGCGCAAAACATGTCCCAAGTGGACGAGAAGCTTGCCGGTACGACTCAGGAATTCGCGCGCAATGCGGAAAGGGCGGCCGAAACCATCGCCAATTCCGCCAGCCTCATCAATGCGAATTCCGGCAGGCTTGCCGACTTCTCCGAACGCACTCTGCGGGAAATCTCGGTTATCGCCAGCCGCTTCGAAGATCACAGCCGCGTGCTCGAAACGGCTTCCGAGCTGCTTGAAAAGGCACAAGGCAGCCTCGGTACGAGCCTCGAGGGCCGCCAGCAGGCGCTCAATGAACTCGCCAATGGACTGGTGGAAAAGTCCGAGCATGTCGAGCGCATCATGAAGTCTTTCGAGCATCTCATTGAGAACACTGTGGAAGCGGCTGAAGGCAGAACCCGCGTATCGATGGAGGCCATCCGCGAATCCATCAACGAGGTGGTGGAAGCGGCTACCCGCCGCTTCGCGGGTGCAACCGACGATCTACGGCAGAGCGCCAGAGAAATCCGCGAGGAGATCGAAGCGACGCGCGCCGACGTGAAACGGGGTATCGTGGAGCTTCCGGAAGAAGCGAAGCAGTCGACCTCTGCCATGCGCCGCGCGATCACGGAACAGATCAATGCGCTCAAGGAGCTCTCGGACATCGTCGCGAAGTCCGGTCGTCTACACGATGTCGGCGGCAGCGCGCGCGATGCCGGCCCTGCCCTGGACCGTCATCGCCAGAGCTCTGCCCATATCGTGGCCGAGGCCGTCCCGCCGCAAAACTTCTCCCGCATTGTGGAGAGACCGCGCACGGAACAGCGGACACGGCAGCCGGCCCCCCGCCAGGCGGCCCCGGTCCAGGACGTGCAGCCGTCCACGCCCACCGGAGGAGGCTGGATTCGCGATCTCCTGCGCAGTGCATCGCGCGAAGAGGACGCGACTGCAGAAGCCCCTGCAGACAAGTACCCGGCGCATGTCGTGGAGTCTCTGAACTCCTTGTCGCTGGACATCGCCAGGGCGATCGATCACGACGTGTCTGTCGAGCTGTGGGAAAGATATCGCCGCGGAGAGCGCAATGTGTTCAACCGCCGGCTTTACACCCTGAAGGGCCAGCAGACTTTCGATGAGATCCAGCGGAAGTATCGAGCCGATGCCGAATTCCGCAAGGCGGTCGATCAATACTGCCGCGATTTCGAGAAGCTCCTGGCCGATGTCTCCCGCACGGACCGCGACAACACGATGAGCCAGACCTACCTGACCTCCGATACCGGAAAGGTGTATACGATGCTGGCGCACGCAAGCGGGCGCCTGCATTAAGCCCGATCAGCCGCTGTCTCATAATGCAAAGCCCCGGCAACCGCCGGGGCTTTGTTTGTGGGAGGGTTTTCGCGCAATTCAATACACCTCTTGCAATCCTCCACTTTGCCGAGCATTCTCAGACTAGGAGAGCGAGGGGTTCGTATGTACGGCGGCGGTGGCGATGCCTTACGGTCTGAATTCGGCATCGTAGAGACTGTTCGGCGCGCTAAGAACATCGAGGAAGCAATATTCCTGGTGCGCGATGGTTTTGGGCTTCTGCACGCAACCTTCTACATGAACGTTTCGGGCGCAGCGCCGCTGGACTATTCCTTCGTCCGGACCACTTTTCCACCACAATGGATTTCGCGATATGTCCTGCGCGCCTATCTTAGCCAAGATCCGGTGATTCGCGCAGGCTTCTCGTCGATGCAGCCTTTCGCCTGGCACGAGCTGGAACTGAGCGAGCGCGAGCGTGAATTCATGGAAGACGCTCGCATGCATGGCGTTGGTCCGCAGGGCTATTCGATTCCGACCACGGATCGCTTTTCCCGCCGCTCGCTTTTCTCGCTGGCGGCAGATCTGGATCTCAGCATCTGGGTGGACTTCATCCGCAAACACGCGCGCGCGGCGATCGAGATCGCCCAGATCCTGCACCAGAAGGCGATAGATGAACTGGAACTCGGTCCCGCAGCCGGCACGATTCTGGCGCCGCGGGAATTGGAGTGCCTGCTGTGGACGGCCAAGGGTAAGGACTCGAAGGCGATCGCCGGAATTCTGAACCTTTCCGAATATACGGTGCGCAGCTATTTGCGGACGGCCCGCCAAAAGCTTCAATGCCGGACGCTGTCTCAGGCGGTGGGCAAGGCGGTGCGCCAGCGGCTCATTGATCCGTAATTGAACGGGTTCTGAAGCTCAGCGTCCTCTGAACGGCGTCACGCCAGCCCTGTAATTTAAGTTTCCGCTCCGCTTCGCCCATTGCTGGTTCGAAGCGGCGCTCAAGCGCCCAGGCCTGTGAAAACTCGCCCATTCCAGGCCACACGCCGGCGCGCGAACCGGCAAGCCATGCCGCTCCGAGCGCGGTCGTTTCGAGAATCGCGGGACGGTCGACCGGGGCATTCAGGATGTCCGCTAGGCATTGCATGGTCCAGTCGCTCGCCACCATGCCCCCATCTACACGCAACACAGTCTTTTCATGGCCGGCGGGCCAATCCCTGCGCATGGCATCGAGCAGGTCGCGCGTCTGGAAAGCGACAGATTCCAACGCGGCGCGGGCGAATTCCGCTGGTCCTGTGTTGCGCGTCAGGCCAAAAATCGCGCCCCGCGCTTCCGAATCCCAATGGGGAGCGCCCAGTCCGACGAAAGCTGGTACCAGATAGACGTGCTGGAGCGGATCTGATTTTTCGGCAAGCAGGCCGGAGTCGGCTGCCTTGCCAATGATCTTCAATCCGTCACGGAGCCATTGTACGGCTGCCCCGGCGATGAAGATGGAGCCTTCAAGCGCATAGGTCGTCCTACCACCGAGCCGATAAGCGATGGTCGACAGGAGCCTGTTCCTGGAACGTACGAGCGTGTCACCCGTGTTCAGCACCGCAAAGCAGCCCGTTCCATACGTGGATTTCAGCATTCCCGGCTTGAAGCAAGCCTGGCCAAGCGTTGCAGCCTGCTGATCGCCCGCAACGCCGAGTATAGGAATTTCGGCTCCGAAAATGGATTTTTCGGTGAACCCAAAATCATCGGCGCTGTCTCTTACATCCGCCAATAAGGCACGGGGAACCTGAAGAGCCGAAAGCAGTTCCTCGTCCCACTCGTTAGTCTCGATATTGTAGAGGAGCGTGCGCGAGGCATTCGTGGCATCGGTGGCGTGAACGCGCCCCGCCGTCAGGCGCCATATCAGGAAACTGTCGATTGTCCCTGCAAGCAGCTTGCCTGCCTGAGTTCCGCCCCGCAGGCCAGCCACATTGTCGATCAGCCATTTCAGTTTCGTGCCGGAAAAATAAGGATCGAGCAGTAGCCCTGTCTTGGCCGTGAACAGCGGCTCGAGCCCCCCTTCTTTCAACCTTTCGCAAATGGCAGCCGTGCGCCGGTCCTGCCATACAATCGCATTATGAACCGGCCTTCCCGTCTCCTTGTCCCAAACGACCACAGTCTCGCGCTGATTGGTGATCCCGATAGCAGCCAAATCACGCGCCGCCAGACCGCTTGAGGCGAGCGCTCGTCGCACGGTGGACAGCACTGTGGTCCAAATATCCTCGGGATCGTGCTCCACCCACCCGGATGCAGGATAATGCTGCGGAAATTCCTCCTGGCCAATCCCGACCGTGCGCATATTGCGGTCGAAGATGATGGCCCTCGTCGACGTCGTTCCCTGGTCGATCGCCAGAACAAAGCCACTCATCCTCTCCTCCCGCTCCTGATATCAGTTGCTTAGCGTCGCCTGCCGATTGTTATGCGCTCTATCGCGGATGAACGCATCCACGGCCTCGGCCTGCTCCGAGTTCAGCCGCAGTCCCAGTTTCGTGCGCCGCCAGAGGACATCCTCGCCGGTGCTCGCCCATTCCCGCTCGGCGAGAAAGCGCAGCTCCGCCTCGTAAAGATCCGCGCCGAAGGAGCGCCCGAGATCCTCCCGATTCGTGGCTTGGCCCAGGAATTTCCGCGCTGCCGTACCGTAAAGCCGCACCAGCCGTTCTGCATGGCCGGGTTCCAGAAAGGGATAATCGTGGATCAGGCCTGCCACGATCTCACCGAATTCAAGCGGGCCGAAATCGCCTCCCGGCAGCGGCACGTCCGCCGTCCAAGATTTGCCGTTCTCCCCGATCGCTTCACCCACCAGCGCAAGAGCGGTCTCGGAAAGGCGCCGGAACGTCGTAATCTTACCGCCGAAGACATTGAGCATGGGTGCGCCCGACGAGTGGTCGATCTTCAGCACATAGTCGCGCGTCGCTTCCTGTGCCTTCGTCGCGCCATCGTCATAAAGCGGCCGGACGCCGGCATAGGTCCAAACGATATCCGCTGGTTCGACGGGCTCGGAAAAATACTCCCCGGCCGTCGAGCAGAGATAGGCGATCTCGCGCTGGTCAATCTCGGCCGTGCCCGGATCTCCGGTGAAATCCTGGTCTGTGGTGCCGATCAAAGTGAACTCGCCTTCATAGGGGATGGCGAAGATGATGCGACCGTCCTTGTTCTGGAAAAAGAAAGCGCGTGGATCCGCAAACTTCCGTCTGACGACGATATGACTGCCCTTGACCAGGCGAACGTGGTGAGCCGGGCGACTGCCGAGCACATCCGAAATGATCTCGTCCACCCACGGGCCGGCGGCGTTTACGAGCATGCGCGCGCGCACCTCGCTCGTCGAGGACTCATCCTGGACCGTGACGACCCAGATGCCTTCCTCTACCCGCGCTTTCACCACCTTCGTCCGCGTACGGATCTCTGCATTGTGATCCGCTGCATCACGCGCGTTGAGCACTACGAGCCGTGCATCATCCACCCAGCAGTCGGAATATTCGAACGCCCTGCTCAAACCGGGTTTGAGCGGCTTGCCCGCCGGATCGCCTCGAAGATCGAGACTTCGAGTTGGGGGCAAAAGCCTCCGGCCGCCGATATGGTCATAGACAAAGAGGCCAAGCCTGATGAGCCAAGCCGGCCGAAGCCCCTTCTGCACAGGCAGCACGAAACGCATCGGCCGGATAATGTGCGGCGCGTTCCGCCACAGCACCTCGCGTTCCCTTAGCGCCTCGCGCACCAGTCGGAACTCGTAATATTCCAGATAGCGCAGGCCGCCATGGATGAGCTTGGTCGAGGCGGAAGAGGTTCCGCTGCCAAGATCGTCCTTTTCTGCCAGGAAAACCGAATAGCCGCGGCCGGCGGCATCTCTTGCAATGCCGCACCCGTTGATTCCGCCACCGATTATGAACAGGTCACGGACGACGTCTTCGCGCAAGCTCACCTCCGGAGTTGCCCCTGGACAATCCAGCATAACGTGCGGGACCAGCCGTGACGATCATTGTCACATGCTTCTGAACAATCCTGCCGGTTCACAACGTATCGAGACCACCTGAGGATCCGCCACAGGTATGGCTCGCGTCTTACAGGGCCTGTATGTCCCCTCGAGCCCATTCTTCCTGAATTTCACCGGCACGGTCGGTAAATCTGCCTGCCTGGATCGCGTTGCGAATGTCCGCCATCAGGTTTTGGTAATACCAGAGATTGTTCCAGGTGAGCAGCATACCGGCAAGCGACTCGCCCGACTTGACCAGGTGGTGCAGATAAGCACGGGAATAGTCGCGCGCCGCAGGACAGTCGCTCTCCTCATCCAAAGGGCGCGGGTCTTCCGCGTGGCGCGCGTTCTTCAGGTTGATCTTGCCCCGCCGCGTGAATGCAAGTCCGTGGCGCCCGGCTCGCGTGGGCATGACGCAATCGAACATATCTATTCCCCGCGCCACCGACTTCAGGATGTCATCGGGTGTGCCGACGCCCATCAGATAGCGGG